>VOFJ01001721.1_pt1 | contig 19161 bp, 31 predicted proteins | sample 5384081 | NCBI WGS metagenome assembly VOFJ01 (sample SAMN12384729, study PRJNA508395) | human gut metagenome | isolation source: healthy gut I | host: Homo sapiens
GATTACGTATTGTTGCCTCAGCTGATAGCCAGCGGTGATGCCGCCACTCCATCAGGTCGCCCCTGCTTGCCTGTTTCGAGAGCTTGTAGTTGAACTGTCCGGCCTGAACATCGCGCCCAGATGCCCGGGCTTTCTTTCTCACCCATATAGTAACGTACTTCCGGAGCCACTTCCCAGAGTGCATAAGATGGACGGTAAAAACTTTTAGGCAGTGGAATAAAAACTAAAGGTTGATAAGAAAGCTACAGAAGCGAAGGTTCATATAATGGGGGACTTTAGGTTAAAGTTCTTTGAACTTGGAACAACTACCAGACGACTTAGAAAAACGGAGCTAACAGAGGTAGAATGAACGCTTCTCACTTTTTTTCAGGACTGCCAAAGATAATAAGGAACGTGCCATCTTTGATAATATAAATCAAATGGTTGAAGAATCAATAACAAGGATTTCCAAAAGAAGATGAGCTTACAAATAGGAAAAGCTATCTATCACTTATTAAGTAAAGATAGCAGGATAAAAGAAAAGGTAGGTTCTAAGATATATCCGTTGATAGTTGAAGAATCCACCACTTTTCCTTTTATCATTTATAAAAGGACTAATATTAGTCCTAACTACACCAAAGGCAGTTATTCTGTAAATGAATCCGTTACGGTTGATGTGGTTATTGCTTCTAAAGATTACACGGATACCGTTGAACTGGCAGACTATGTAAGGGATGCTTTAGAAGGTAGAAGGGGAACTTTGCAGGAATAGAAATAAATGATATAAGGATGATTAGCGCAGATGAAGAATACATAGAAGATACATTCATTCAAAATATAACATTCGACATAAACACAAATGGCAAGCAAAATACTTAGAGGGAATGACCTGATGATTTTTTTAAAGATACCACTGGTGCTGGCACTGCTTATAAAGCATTGGCATTTTCAACCAGTTGCCAGCTTTCCTTAACGGGAAACACTTTGGAAACTTCATCAAAAGACGGTGGCAAGTGGACTAGTAAAGCGGTAAGCAAATTAAGCTGGTCACTTACAACTGACAATTTATATAGCGTGGAAGATTTTAATGCTTTAGTAAATAGCTGGATAAGCAGAGAGGAATTAACTGTAGCTTTTGCCGTATGCACCAATGCAGACAGCGATACAGGTCTGCCTGCCGATGGCTGGAAAATAGGCGGTGGCTACACTGGTAAGGTGGTTATCACTAGTATTACCGCTAATGCTCCAGATAATGATAATGCTACTTACTCTGTTACTCTGGAAGGAACAGGTGCTTTATCACCTAAAAGTAGCGTAATATATTCACTGGGGAAGCTGTTGCAGTTTCCCCTTTTTTATTTATATACTATGGAAATTCAAATTAAAGGTACTGCATATAATATACGATATACTATCAGGGGGCTATGTTCGTATTTGAACAGATAACAGGCAAGATATTCAGATTGGAGAATCTGACGGATTACTACCTGTTTTATTATAGTCTGTTAGTAGCCAATAATCCCAGATTTGCAAATGACATTCGAGGACTTTATTAATGAATGCGATGATGAACCAGCCTTAGTTATCCAGCTACAGGATTTTCTTTTTCTAAGGAGATGGAAAAGCAGTCTGCATTCATTAGTGATACTGTAGATTCAAAAAAAAAGTAACGATTAGCGAATTGTATGCTTTGATAGTTCTGGAAGCAGGTATAGCACCTGATTATTTTCTGGACAGTATGCAAATGTATGAGGTGAAGGCAGTCTTGGAGAATCTGCAATATAAGAATAAAACAAGCTGGGAACAGGCTAGAATGATAAGTTATATCATAGCCCAAAGTAACAGTACCAAGCAGTTATCACCTACTGATATTATGAAGTTTGATTGGGATGAAGCCAAAGAGAAAGATACTTCTATCAGTAAAGACGATATAGCCAGACTACAGGCTAAAGCTAATCAATTTATAAACACATCAAAACTAAATATATATGGCTGATTTAGTAACCAGACTATTACTTGATTCATCTGGTTTTAATAATAACATAGTTAAGAGCAGCAGGCAAGTACAGGAGTTTCAACAGATAACAGGCAATATAGTAGGTACTATAGGAAAGTTTGCTGCTGGTATTGGAATTGCGACTACTGCCAGTGACGCTTTTATGAAGATAATAAGAAGCTCACAGGCTACTAATGATGAATGGGACAATACATTAAATTCCTGTAAAGGAACTGTAGATTTATTCTTTCAGTCTATGTCTGCTGGCAGTTTTGAAGCATTTAATAACGGTGTTCTTTCTACAATAAGGAATTTGAAAGAACTTTCTGCTTTGCGTGATTCGTTGACTGATGCTAAGTTATCAATGGGATTCAATACTAAAGTCTTTGAAACGGAGTTTACGAAATATGAATCTATAATCAGGGATACCACTAAAAGCAAGCAGGAACGGGGAGAAGGCATTTAAAGACTTGCAAAAAAGTTGAAAGACGATTTTAAAATAGATGTTACTGATGTCTTGGGAGGTGCAGAAGAAGAACTTATTCAATCATTGAATATTAGAACAGGACGAAAAGACTTTAATATTAATGATATACATAAATATATATCAATCAATAATAATGATTTTTCATCTAGAAATGAGAAAAGGGCATTAACGGAGTATCAAGACCAGTTAAAGGCATACGAAAAGGAAATAAACCAAATACAAGGCAGGATTAATTCTACCAGAGGTGATACTAATGAATGGACAGGTGAAACCAAAAAAAAAACAGATGAGGGAAAAACTGTCTTCTATTAAGCAACAAATGGAACTATTCAAACAGCAAAATTCAGAACTTGAAAAGCAGAATTTCTTGAATCAGGATAATGATGCCAATAGAGGTGAAATGATTAAAAACTATGAATATGCTTATGATTTGAAAAAGCGTATGTATGATTTTGATAAACAGTACCTTGGAATTACAGAATAGTCTTAAACCTGCTGGAGGAAATAATAAGGTAAAAAACAGAAGAAGTAATTCCTGCTGGTTCTGTTGCTGAATTGGATAAGGCTGATAACGGAAGCCAGAAAGAAGTATGCTGCTGCCATTACAGACGATGCCAGAGTATCTGCACTAAAACTGATACAGGAACTGGAACAGAAAAAATAGTTCTGAATATTACTGCTAAATATAACAGTAGGGAGCAGGGAGATTTAAAACCTGCTGGTATTCCATCTGTTAAAGGCTTTAATTCAAGGGATATTGGTAAACTAACTTCTCCATTTGTAACAGAAGAAGATGTAAAAGTAAATAATGATTATGCAACTTCATTAGGTGCTATTGCTACTGTTATGGGTTCTATATCCCAAATGACAAATGAAGGTGCTTCTGCTTGGTTAACTTGGAGTGCTAATTTAATGACAGCTATAGGTACTGCTATTCCTGCTATAGAAGCTCTTATTGCTGCAAAGAAAGCGGAGTCTATAGGAAATGCCGTAGCCAGTGCCACGCAAACACCAGTAGTAGGTTGGTTGTTGGCTGGGTGCTGCTGTAGCTTCTGTAATAGCAGCTTTTGCCACTATGCCATAATTTGCCAATGGTGGTGTGGTTGATGGCAGTTCCTTCTTTGGTGATAAGATATTGGCTAGGGGGACTAGTGGTGAAATGATTCTGAATAAAAGTCAGCAGTCCAATCTGTTCAACCTGTTAGACGGTGGTTCACCTGTAAAAGGAGGTGCTATGTCTGGAGAAGTTGAATTTAAGATTTCAGATAAAGCACTGGTTGGAGTTTTAAAAACAACACAGTAATAGAACAAACAGACTAAGGTAAAATGGGCTATCAATTAATATATAACTCATCTTTTAAGGATATAGATGAGAATACTATCAATATTGAAATATACAAGGATTCGGGAGGTACTTTGATAGCTTCTGAATTACTCTGTTCTGCTGATGCAGTTTCAATTAACTATGAATCAGATGATGATGTGTTCAAACCAATCAAATGTTCGGATTGCCAGATTAATGTCTTAACGACAAAGGTACTGGCTAATCTGTACACAGCATTAGGAAACCAGATATATTGTACCATCTCAAAGAATGGTTCTTTGTTGTGGTGTGGGTATTCAGTGTTCCTTGTCTTTACAGTACAGATTATAATGAAGAATATAATTTGTTGTCATTGCAGTTCAACGATATTCTTTCATCCCTTAATAATTATAACTACACCTATCTAAATGAAAAGCAGTCTATAGTGTCTTTCTATCAGGTAATCAAACATATCATAAGCCAGATTGATTCCAATGAACTAATAAAGAATGTCTATGTACATAACGCTAAGAAAAATAAATGATACTACTGATTTACTAAATAACTTATCCATCCTTGATAGGAATTTTTTGATGAAGCAAATGAACCAGAGAATTGTAAAGACGTATTAGAATATATTGCAAGGTATCTGGGTATGACTTGCTATTATTATGGTGATTCTATTTATTTCGTGGACTATGATATTATTAAGAATATCAATTCATATACTAAATATACCCTGTCAGATGATAGTAATACGGTGGTAGCACTTGATAACACCGTTATTAATGTTAATCAGAATATTTATGAAAGTAATGCCAGTATAGCTATTGGTGAGCTATATAATAAGGTGGTGGTAGTTGCTAATTCAAATTCTAATAATACTATAATTCCTGAATGGAATGATGAGGATGATATTATAAATCAGAATGCAGACGCAAATAAGTATTATGAATCGACAAGGGATATTAGTGGTAAGAATTATACATTATTGAATGCTTTCTTTAAATCGAAGAATAATTGGGATTGGAATAAGCCATATCTTTTTGAAATTAACAAACCAATAGAACCGATAGAAGAAGTAACTCCAGATAATGCTGCATCAAATGGCAGCTACTGGCAAAAGGCAGCATACTATGAGACTGCAAATGAACCTTCCTCTTTAAATTGGAAGACATATTTTACGATAAGTGATTACGGTCTGATGGGATGGAAAAACAACAGACGGAGTTCCAATTGTCATTGAAAAATAAGCTACCTATAGCAGTCAAAGGTGGAACTTTCATCATTGATATAAATTATAGGCTGTCTGGTGATTGGAATGCAGCAGAATGTATTGTAACATCTGATGAACAATACTATGATGGTAAATATTCCACAGGATTCACGGATACGATGTTTAAATGTAAACTTGCCATTGGTGATAAGATGTACTATATGATGGTGATGGATGGGTTAATTATCAAGAGTATCATAATAAAGTAGCAAGGAATTATTATAAGATATGTAACGGTCCAAATACTTGGGCAGGTGCAACTTGGTATAAGTATCTGGATGAATACGGCTACTGGCGATTTGTTACTAAAGGGAATATGATTCTATTTCTGGACGTGAAAAGTATAGCGGTGGATATGCAGATAGAAATTACGTGTATTCATATATGAATAGCAGTAATGAGCGTGTATTTGTCGAGAAATGGTTCTATGATGAATGTAAATTGCAAGACTGTTTTTATCTGGTGCATAAGAATAAAGTAAGGGGATAAGGTGTTTGATACAGATTATTCATTGACTAATACAGTTTCGTGGCGTATGAATCTGGCAGAAAGTGAAGATGGTGTTGCCGTTTCATTGCCATCTGATAAAATGACATTAGGGGAATTGATATTTGAACTTTACGCTCCTAATCAACTTGGAACTACTCCTATGAGACGTACCGATAAAGAACCTGTCAGGTGTAATTCATTTCATATTAATGATGATAAATTGAAATATACTACATCTGATTATGTGAAGGATTTTTTAATGATGAAACGTATGATGAAGACTTGAAGTTTGAGAATGTAATTGATGAAAATATAGTCAATGATTTTGATGATATTGAATTTAGAATCAATACTTATAATGAACACGCAGGCAGTTATAGCTATGTTCTTACTAAGATAGGAGAGGAGTATTACTTTGTTGATACGTTGACTGATACAGCTTCACTGGATAAACTGAAAGCAGAAGAGAGCACTGTATTAATAAATATGTGAATTACTACAGTAAACCACGGTTCAGATACAGTAACTCAATAAAGAATAGGGATATATCGCTTAATTCAATCCTGAAAGAGAATACCTTGAATAAGAACTTTGTAATCAATTCCATCACTTACGATTTGATTAATAATAAATGTGATGTTGAATTGAATGAAATACGATGATATGGAAATAAAATCTAACTATATACCACATAATTTCAGGAACAAGTATTTAAAGAATGTAGGTGGAAGTTATTCGAGCACAGTTTTACAGCCAACAGTATCAGGTGAAGCAGGTACTAAAGTTGTGGTAATTGATGATTTGGAAACTTCCAGCAAGGATAAGGCATTATCTGCCAATATGGGTAAATACTTGAATGAAAACAAACAAGATAAGAATGAATATGTAGATACGATAAATCAGTATTTAAGCACAGATTCTGATGTGAAATTTAACTCTGTCGCTGGCAAGAATGGAGAGTTTGACAATCTGAAAGCTTATAAAAGGAGGGCTGGATGTCTTTACTATTACGAGTAATGAGGTAAGGGGAACTAATGGAATTTTATATGTTACCGATTCAGCACAGGCAACAGGTATAACTTCCAATGAAAATAATGTAATGGTTCTTACAGTCAGTGATTCTGTCTTTAGGGTGGATGATATTCTACTTAGCCAGACTTTTGATTCATCTTCAAAGAAGATAGTCTTAAAGGTAACTACTGTAGATGGTACAACTATTACCTGCAATGTCATAGAAGCATTAGGCAATATAGAAACTGGTGATGCTTTAGTAAGGATAGCCAATACGAGTGATGCAGCCAGACAAAGTTCTATCCTGCTGAATCCGTATGATGGCTGTATTGATATACGTACAGGTTGTACATCTGAATCAGATTCCATAGTATCCAGTAGAATAGGTAATCTAGATGGAATTACTGATACAGATTTTGGGAAACTGTCTGGTGATGGACTTTATTCTAATAATGCTTATCTGTCTGGTGCAATAAGAAACTTATCTGGAAAATGGGAATTGAAAGATGATGGTTCTGGTAAGTTGGCAAATGGAAATATTAGCTGGGATACAGAAGGTAGTTTGACATTAAAGTATGGTACGAGGAAGGAGTTTAAAACTATAGATATTGATGATTATGATTTTGCAAATGCATTTGAGGTTGATTTAAAGGATGGGTTGAATTTCTTCTTTACGAAAAATAAGGATAATGACCCTAGAACAATAATATTACCTTGCAGTGATACATTTATAGGGCTTGAAGTTGAAATGATATTTAAGGGAAATCCCGGTTTAATAAGGATTGAATGTACAAATAATTATGCGTTTATGTATAACGGGCAAGATGTACGCTACATTTCAATCGGACATTATCCAAGACGATTAAAATTAGTTGCAAGAAAATATAATTTCTCAACTAAGGGTATGTGTAGTTGGTGGATTGATAATGCAGCAGAGTTTAAAATCAGTAGTGATGGTACACTTTTGCAGGAACATTCAGGTCTATTTGAGTTTATGAATCAGCAACAAATACAATTAATAATAGCCTGCATACTGGTTGTCGTAGGTATAGGATTACTGATAGCAGGATTTTGTGTAGTACCTGTAGGTATCATACATAGTTCTATTCTGGTAGCATTTGGTGAGGTGCTTACTTTCGTTGGAGCCTTTATTTGGAATAGATTATCATTATAAGAGTAAATAATATTAGCCTGTAGTCTTGATTGATTACAGGCTTTTTTTTGTACCTTTGCAGCAATTCCAGATACCTAATGTGTTAGGTCTGAAAGGACATATTAGTTAACGAAGAGCGTTTTAAATATTATTCTTAATCTGAAATCTCGACAATTTCAATCTCCAAGAATAATAGGCAAGAACGCTCACGTCAATGTTATATACCTATCTTGTTAAGATAGTCTATATATCGTTTGGCGTGGGCTATTGTTTATTATTTGGAGATGGGCAGTCGAGAGCCTCAGATTAGATAATATTCAATAGTTCCACGCTTTTCTCATTGTATAATACTATCCAAAGGGAACAGGGTAGATAAAACGATATATAACTACGAATCAGACATTAAGAAACAACTTTTGCTACTATCTTTTTAAGTAGCTAACTCAATTTTTGAGCAAATTTTTATACTACAAATTAAATTATTAACAAAAAAGATTATTTACAGAATATGAAAACATTTAGATTTTTTTGCGACTTTATTGGTTATTACTTTATGTGCAGGTTTTACTTCTTGTAGTGACGATGATGAAGAAGAAAAATTCAGTCGAAATTTCTTTTGGCTAATCTTCAAGGTACTTGGGATATGATTAAATGTTATGGTTGGGAGTATGATGACAATAATCAAAAAGGAGAATTGGACAGAGGATGTCTCTGGAGAATATATCTTCTTTGAAGATACAGACGGCAATGGAGGATATAGTGACGGTAGCCATACTTATTATTTTGCAAGTTCTATTAATGGTAATAAGCTTATTTTGAGAGATTCTGGTTGGTTAGCGGGTAAGTCGATAACGATAACTAAACTGACTAAGACAGAGTTACATATTACTGCTACAGATGAGAATTCAGAAGAAAACTATGAGATGATAAAAAGGTAAATCATCCTATCGTGTATAGAAAGAACAGCATTTGAAGAAATTCATTTGCTGTTTTTTTATTATCATTGCAAACAAAAACACTATGAAGCCAGTAGATAAGTTCTCAATCCAGTATAGCGAGTTGCTAGAGTATATATATCCAGTGACACAAGAATATTTCCCTGATTTTGATTATGACGAAGAAACAGGACAGGCATATATATTGCCGTCACAAACGCCAGATACTTTTAAAGGAAGGTACAACAGAGGAATATTGAAAGGCAAATTCTCGTTTGATTCATACATAAAGAATAACGAACTTCAAGAATTGCTTGCTGTATTGGGCTTAGACGCTGAAAAGTTTTGGTATCTATTGCTTTTCTGTTATGATTGCAGTTGGGGTAAATGTATGGAGGGTATAGAAATAAAAAAGAATCCCCTAAAGAACAGATAGAAAAACTTGTTAATGCTATCAGTGAGGATTATAAAAGAGATACTCCGTTTGGTGCAGTCTTTAAAAGCCCAATTTGTATTACCTTAAAAATAGGTAGGAAGAATATCGTGATAGATAATAAGACGGCTATTGCTAGTATAGCGAAGTTTTGTGCAGACGGATTGGAAACAGTAAATTCAGACCAAATGAATACTGGTAGCGTTGATTTGAGTAATCCACATACTGAATCATTCTCCGTATTCGCTTATTATTTCTCACAATGATTATCACTGCCTTGAATTATCAAGAACAGGTAAAAGAAAAAGAGAAAGAAGGGAGCTAATATGTCTGACAAGGAAAAGACGCTGATTTCTCATCTACTATACTTCACTGGTATCGTGAGCAACGAAAGTATATTGGTTGACTATGACTACTTGAAGTCCCTGTTGAAACAATATAAGGATAAGGACATAAGGAGTTTGAACGCATTTTATTATTGATTGAGACTTATTTTTATTGTTTATTTCTGCTTTCTTATTCTCTAAATACTTCATTCTACAACTTGTGAAGTAGGGGAATAAGAAAGCAGTGTTTTTTATTCCGTTAGCTTCTAAAGAAAAGGGCAATCTTTGTAGTATAAAATTAATTAAAGTCTGGAGCGCACCAGTACTAAAAACTGCAAAGGTATTATGACTACAAAAGAATGTAAGAATGAAATCTTTACTCTGGAATCAAGAGAATTGAACGAAGGAAAGAAAGTTGCTTTTATTGCTGGTGGTATCAATCGAGACATTAACAAGGCTAACTTGAATGACAAAATGAAGTCTATTGGAGAACATACACAGTATTTTCCGCTTGTTGTGGTTGATGGTGAAGATGTGGTAAAGGAGGGGTTAACTTTGAAAGACCCTGTATCTGGTTTTCCAATAGATTCTTCTAAAGCTAATGATTATTTTGGTTATTATTGAAGGTCAGCACAGGTATAGGGCTATAATGGAGCTTCGAGAAAAGATGACCAAAGGCTAAGAAGAATTATGAAAATGCAATGAAGAAATGGCAAAAGAACGGAAGCAGAAAAGGAAGATAAGCCAGAAGAATTTACGCCTAAAGCTCCTGCACAGATAAAGGCTATGTATCCATTGGTTAAAGATGAGGATATACGGATTATGATATCAGAAATGAACAATACGTCAGTAAAGTGGAATAAAGGAGATTTTGCTAAACAGGCTTGTGCAGCGTATCCTGATAATGCTATCTTAGGTTTTATCGTTAAGTATATGAATATACAACACCAAAGAACGAAGAAAGGTGAAGTAGATGATATGTTACCAAATGGTGGATTCAAATTGACAACGCTTAGCAAGTATCTGACTTATTCTGCTGACATAAAAGAATCGGTATTGGCAGAGACGTGTAAATATGGAGAAGGCACTCTTACGAAGTATGTAGGGTAATGAGCCTGAAAAAATGGTTGAAAGAGCAGAGAAGATTATTAAAGCTGGATTAGATGCTGGGTTTACCTATCGTTTTCTGGCAAAAGGTTTCTTCATTGATTGGATTGCAAATAAGAATAATTTAGGGATTCAATATACAGAACTCCTTGAAAGGTTAAAAGATGTGAATAGAGAGGTGGTAGACAGTATTATGAGAGAAGCACAGAAACATAATTTTATGGAACAGTTAAATAGAATAGGATAAACGGGAATCTTTAGTTATTGATGTCAGTTGCCAGCTAGCGTAATGTTAGCTGGCTTTTTTGTTGCTTTATTATCGGTTTATCTACCGTGCGTCTCAACAATAGGGGTATGGGGTGAAATTTTATCAGGAAAGTGCTTTAAACCACACGCTCCCCAACTTTCCACGGCTGGTAAGATTTCAAATATCCAAAAGGTCTGTAATATTATTGTAATCGGTTAACTCTATTTATTCTACAAATTCTGTGATAACATCGGATATTTATCTATCTTTGTTGTGTTCAAATAACGCTGAAAAGTACATAAATGAATAACACTTCTTCGTAAGTGACTGATAATGAAATATGGAAAGAAAATTAGTTTTTTTCCCGGTTATTCGGCAAGAAGTAAATAACATTTTGTATTTTTTGGGCATCAATTAATAAAATTAGATATTATGATAACGACACAGGACAAAGAGTTGCTTGCCAAGAAAGGCATCACGGAAGAGCAAATTGTAGAACAATTAGCATGCTTCCAGACGGGTTTCCCTTTTTGAAGCTGGATGCGGCAGCCTCCATCGAAAAGGAATATTAGCTCCCGATGCAGAAGAACAGAAGGCTTATTTACCGCCTGGGATGCATATACCAACACAGATAAGACTGTTGTGAAGTTCGTGCCCGCCTCCGGTGCAGCGAGTCGTATGTTCAAGAACCTGTTCGAGTTCCTGTCTGCCGACTATGACCGGCCGACTACCAAGTTCGAACAAGACATTCTTCGACGGAATCAAGAATTTTGCTTTCTATGATGACCTGAATGTAGCCTGCCAGCGTATCGACGGAAAAGATATTCCCGGACTGATCGAAGACGGCAACTATAAAGCAGTGGTATCCGCCCTGCTCGAAACAGCCGGACTGAATTACGGCGCACTACCGAAAGGTCTGCTCAAATTCCATAAGTATCCTGAAGGTTCACGCACGCCGATGGAAGAACATCTCGCCGAAGGAGCCTTGTATGCTGCCGGAAAGAGCGGTAAAAGTAAACGTGCACTTCACGGTATCTACCGAACACCGTGAACTCTTCAAGAAGCTGGTAGCCGAAAAGGTAGACGAATTTTCCAAACGCTATGGAGTAGACTATTACATCACCTTCTCCGAACAAAAGCCGAGTACCGACACGATTGCCGCCGACATGGACAACCAACCTTTCCGTGACAACGGCAAACTGCTGTTCCGTCCCGGTGGCCACGGCGCACTGATTGATTGAGAACCTGGAACGACCTCGATGCAGACATTATCTTCATCAAGAACATCGACAACGTAGTGCCCGACAGACTGAAAGCCGACACCGTTACTTATAAGAAACTGATTGCCGGAGTGCTCGTGACTTTGCAAGAACAAGTATTCGAATACCTTACCCTGCTCGACAGCGGTAAATACACCCACGACCAGATGATGGAAATGCTTCAATTCCTGCAAAAAGAAACTCTTCTGCAAGAATCCGGAGACGAAAGACCTCGAAGATTCCGTACTCGCCATCTACCTGAAAAACAAGTTCAACCGCCCGATGCGCGTCTGCGGAATGGTGAAGAACGTAGGCGAACCCGGTGGCGCCCGTTCCTTGCTTACAACAGCGACGGAACCATCTCCCTGCAAATCCTCGAAAAGCTCACAGATCGACATGGACGATCCGGAAAAGAAAGAAATGTTCGAGAAAGGCACACACTTCAATCCGGTAGACCTCGTATGCGCCGTGCGCGATTATAAAGGACATAAAAGTTCGACCTGGTGAAGTATGTAGATAAAGCAACAGGCTTCATCTCCTACAAATCGAAGAACGGCAAAGACCTGAAAGCTCTCGAACTTCCCGGCTTGTGGAACGGAGCGATGAGCGACTGGAATACCGTCTTTGTAGAAGTGCCACTTTCCACTTTCAACCCGGTAAAAACAGTGAACGACTTGTTGCGTGAGCAACATCAGTAAAGAGTCTGAATTTAGAAACGCAGATTACCGCAAAGGAAATAGGCTAAATCTGCGATAATTTGCGTTAATCTGCGTTTCTCAAATAAAAAAGAGTGTTTAGAATGAATCAAATAGAGAAGATCATCGATATTGCTACTTGGAACAGAAGAGAACATTACGAACATTTCAGTGCTTTTGACGATCCGTTTTTCGGAGTGACCGTTCAGGTAGACTGTACGCGCGCATATCAGGAAGCCAAAACCAAAGGCATATCCTTTTCCCTGTTAGTCCTCCACCGGATAACGACTGCCGCTGCTGCGGTAGAAGAATTCGGTTATCGCATCGAAGGCGATAAGGTGGTGTGCTATGACAGCCTTCTGCCCGAAGCCACCGTAGTGCCGTGACGACCATACCTTTTTCTTTTGCCGCCTTTGAATACGATCCGGACGAACTCGTCTTTATCCGCCGGGCAAAAGCAGAAATGGAACGTTTGCAAGTCACTACGGGACTCAACAAGGGAGGCACTTTCCATCCCAATGCCATTCATTATTCGGCAGTGCCGTGGCTCTCATTCACCGACATGAAGCACACCACCAATATGCGTTCGGGCGACAGTGTTCCCAAAATCTCCACCGGAAAGTACTTCCGTGATGGAGAAAGACTGATGATGCCCGTTTCCGTAACCTGCCATCATGGGTTGATGGACGGCTATCATGTGGCACAGTTTATTGAGAAGCTCCATTTGTAACTTCCGTTCTGAAAAGACAAACCAGACTATTATATGAGAGTAAAGATACCCAGATGGGAAATCCGCCGTAATCTGTTCCGCTTTTGCTTTTCCCCGGCACTTCGCTTAGTGCGCAGGAGGTAGGGCAGGAAGAGAAAGAGGTGAAGGAAATGCGGCAAGACGTAGAACAGCCTCCAGCAGGACGTCCGCCAACTTCGTGAAGAAGTGCGGAGATTGCAGGAAGAAATTCATGGCTTCCGGCACAACAGCTTCCCGCAATGCGGAGCCGACACTGTAGCTCCCTACGTTCCCCACCATTTCATTCACCGGTTGGGGATAGAGGCGCGGCCGCAATACGTGTTCCCCACCAATCCTTTCCTGCAAGGCGAGAACGAACGGTGGAAACCCATCCAGAGTTCATTTGCCGCTCATCTGAAATACTCTTTCAAGTTTCGTCCCAACACCTGTGCCGACCGCATCTATGGCGGAGCTTATCAAGGTTTCGGCTTGGCTTTCACCACCTTTGGCGACAAAAAGCAACTGGGTGATCCGATGACGTTCTATGTCTTTCAAGGTGCACGCATTGCCCGTTTCAATCCCCGCCTTTCGCTCAATTACGAGTGGAATTTCGGTATTTCTGCCGGATGGAAACCTTATGACAACGATTACAACTCCTACAACGGAGCCGTAGGCTCACGGGTGAATGCCTACCTCAATGCGGGTATCTACCTTAACTGGTCGCTTTCCCGTTATTTCGACTTTATCATCGGCGGAGACTTCACGCATTTCTCCAACGGCAACACCAAGTTTCCCAATGCAGGTGTCAACACCACCGGAGCGAAAATCGGACTGGTGTACAACTTCAACCGGGAAGAAGCCGACCTCACTAAATCATTGGTTCATCCCTACGTTCCCCGTTTTCCGCGACACATCAGTTATGACCTTGTGTTGTTCGGCTCGTGGCGCCGCAAAGGTGTCTATGTAGGCGAGAAACAGATTGCATCACCGGGCAGCTATCCTGTGGCGGGATTCAACTTTGCTCCGATGTATAACCTCAACTATAAAGGCTGCGTTTCGGGATTTCGCTGGATGGTGTCTATGACGGTAGTGCCAATGTGTACACCGAAGATGCGCTGGTGGAGTACGATGCAGGCAGTGGTTCCTCTCGTCGTAAATTTTCGTGCCGGGCATTCAGAATCAGCTTTGCGCTCGGCCTTTCCGGACGGGCAGAATACGTGATGCCGTTTTTTACCATCGGTGTCGGCTTGGGAACGAATGTGCTGGGGCGTGGCGATTTGCGCGGACTGTATCAGGTCTTTGCGTTGAAGATCAACGTCACCCGGAGTTCATTCCTTCACATCGGCTACAATCTTCAGGATTTCCAGACCCCTAATTATCTGATGCTCGGTCTTGGTTTCCGTTTTAATAATAAATATCCTAAAGTACGTCATTAACCCCCAATACGCCATTACCCCCCAAATGGAAAATATCATTCGTAAAATCAGGCAAATCTATCCGGTTTCCGACGAAGCACTTCAAGCGCTTCAGGCGAATATGGAATTAAGGTATTATCCCAAAGATACCCGTATCGTTCAGGCAGGCGTCACAGACCGCCTGGTATATTTCATTGAAGAGGGCATCGCCCGTTCCGTATTCCACCACAACGGAGAGGACACCACTACGTGGTTCAGTCAGGAGGGCGACGTCACGTTCGGCATGGATTCGCTCTACTATCAGCAACCATCGGTAGAAAGCGTTGAAACGCTTTCCGATTGCAAAATCTACGTCATCCACATCGACAAAGGCTGAATGCCCTCTACGAAACATATATCGACATAGCCAACTGGGGAAGAATCCTGCATCAGAATGTGAATAAGGAGCTTAGCCACATGTTTGTGGAGCGCCTCCAACTTTCGCCCAAAGAACGCTACGAACAGTTCAACCGTCGCTATCCCGGATTAATAAACCGAGTGAAGCTGAAATATGTGGCTGCTTTTCTGGGCATTTCCATCTATACCCTTAGTCGGGTACGTGCTAAAAAATAGCGATTAGCAGGGCTTTTTTGCTTTAGAGCAAAGAAACTTTCGTAGCGCAAACCGTATCTTTGCCTTCTGAAAATACTAACTTACTAATAGAAAAACAAATGTCGAACATTTCTGCTTCAGCCTTTTCAGACACCAAGGCGCATTATGATCTTCTTGACGGACTTCGCGGTGTGGCGGCTCTTATGGTGATATGGTATCACGTATTCGAGGGCTTCGCTTTTTGCCAGTAATAGCGCTATTGAAACTCTGAATCATGGATATTTAGCCGTGGATTTTTTCTTTATCCTTTCAGGTTTCGTTATCGGCTATGCCTATGATGACCGTTGGGGGAAGGAGTTTTACAATGAAAGACTTTTTCAAGCGTCGTTTGATCCGTCTTCATCCGATGGTAATTATGGGTGCTGTTTTGGGAGCTATTACGTTCTGTATTCAGGGGAGTGTGCAATGGGACGGAACGCATGTCGCTATTTCCATGATTATGTTGTCTTTACTTTGTACAATATTCTTTATTCCTGCCATGCCGGGTGTGGGATATGAAGTTCGTGGTAATGGTGAGATGTTTCCGTTGAACGGACCTTGCTGGTCCCTGTTTTTTGAGTATATAGGTAATATTCTTTATGCGTTGTTCATTCGTCGCTTATCTAATAAAGCATTGGCTGTGCTGGTTGTGATGCTGGGTATGGCATTAGCGTCATTCGCTGTTTTCAATGTGTCTGGTTATGGGAATATGGGAGTGGGATGGACACTCGACGGGTGAATTTTTTAGGTGGAACTTTGCGTATGCTTTTCCCTTTTTCGTTGGGTATGCTTATGTCGCGTAACTTCAAGCCTATGAAGGTGAAAGGCGCGTTCTGGATATGTACCATTGTATTGATTGCTTTGTTCTCAGTACCCTATCTGGAAGGTGTGGAGCCGATTTGCATGAATGGTATTTATGAAGCTTTTTGTATTATTGTAGCTTTCCCAGTCCTTGTATGGATAGGAGCATCGGGAACTACTACGGATAAAAAGTCAACTCAGATATGTAAGTTTTGGGAGATATATCTTATCCGGTTTATGTGATACATTATCCGTTGATGTATCTGTTCTATGCATGGCTGATTGAGAATCAACTCTACACGTTAGAGCAGACCTGGCAGGTTGCCTTATGTGTTTATATGGAATATATTACTGGCCTATTTGTGTTTGAAGCTGTATGACGAACCAATACGAAAATACTTGGCTAAACGTTTCTTGAGTAAGAAATGACGTTTTCATTTCATGAAGTTAAAAAGAAAAACTCCAGCTAATGTAACTTTATCCGTCACCATAGCTGGAGTTTTTCTTATATAAAATAAGACTTTCTTTATCTGCAAATGAGAACTTTCTTCTATGTTTTCATCTTAGAAATGATTAGATGTGATTAACAGAACTGCTTGCTCATCTTATAATTGGTGAGACACATTTGATTAGCTTTTCCGCTTTTTTGTTTTCATCGACCTGAAAACCTTGTTTTTCAAAAAAATGGTTTTGCCGTGATGCTAACTTCCGATGTTAATCTTTTCGCACCTCTTTCTCGTGCATATGCTTCGAGATGCTTATACAAAAGATGTTGCGACACCTTGATGCTGAAAGTCCTTGTGAACGAACAGCGTGTGCATATATCCGTCATCGTTTACAGAGCCAAAGCCTACAATCACGCCTTCTTCGTTTTCTGCAACCACATAATGTTGTTCTTCGAAAAGCCTCATTCCAGTGTGACGTATCGTCTCCGCACGAAGCCCAATCTGCTACTTCTTCGGCTGTATAATCTTTTCGGTTCACAGTCAGAACTGTATGCTGATATAGCTCTTGCAGTGCTGGAATATCAGACAGGTTTACTTGGCGGATTTTATTCATCTTATCTCTGAATTTCTTGTATTAATGAACTTCTACTTTCTCTGCAATTCTCTTAGCCTTGTCGCGCAACGCATCCAAATCAGAATCAAGCGGAGCATAACAAAGTACCACACCCATACGGCGGTTGACACGTGTAAACGGTTTGCCGAAAATGGAGATAAGTATCTTCTTCTTTGGTCACTTCTTCCATGCCACGATATTGCGGGCGTTCCTGGCTGGCAATCGGGGGAAAAGGATCACAGCGCTTGCGCCTATCCGTTCTTGTTTGATGCCGGGAATAGGCAGACCGAGTACGGCACGCAGATGCAATTCAAACTCATTCAGGTTTTGTGTGCCCGCCAGTGTCACCATACCTGTGTCATGCGGACGAGGAGAGAGTTCGGAGAAATAGACTCCATTATCATGGCTTAGGAAGAACTCAACTCCCCCAAAGTCCTGCACCTGTGAGGGCACGGGTTACTTTTCTCGGCCATCTCTTCCGCTTCTTTCAAATGGGCGGGATCAATATGAGCGGGCTGGAAACTTTCACGATAGTCTCCACCTTTCTGTACATGACCGATAGGAGGGCAGAAGAGGGTAGGACCGTTCTTTTGGGTAACGGTGAGCAGGGTGATTTCGCTGTCGAACTTGATAAATTCTTCAATAATAAGTTCCTTTATATCGCCACGACTACCGTTGCAACCATATTCCCAGGCATGTTCCAGTTCATCCGCACTCTTCACAAGAGACTGTCCTTTTCCAGAAGAAGACATCAACGGTTTCACCACACAAGGAAAGCCGATTTTATCGGCAGCTTCTTTCAGTTATTCCAGGGTTTTGGCATAGAAGTATTTGGCTGTTTTCAGTCCGAGTTCTTGGGCGGCAAGGTCGCGAATGGCTTTGCGGTTCATCGTGAAGTTCACGGCACGAGCGCTGGGAACTACCTGGATACCTTCTTTCTCGAAGTCGTATAAGCGTTCTGTACGGATGGCTTCAATCTCCGGAACGATGATGTCCGGGCGGTGTTTCTTCACCACGCGTTCCAGGCTCTTCACCGTTCAGCATGTCGAATACTTCAAATTCATCGGCCACTTGCATAGCCGGTGCTCCTGCATAGGAGTCGCAAGCAATGATGTGCTTACTTTACGTTGAGCTGAAATTACAAAAATTCTTTTTCCTAGTTCGCCAGAACCGAGTAACAGTATTTTCTTCATCATTTTGAGTGTTTTTTATATTAGTGGTGCAAAATTACAGCAAAAAAAAAATGAGATAATAATTGTATGTGGCGTTATTATATTGCTCTTTTATGCAAATTGGGAACTTTATAAAGATGGATGTGAATCTTAATGCAAAAATGCGGAATATATAAGGAATAGAATAGATAGGAGAAAAACAAGAAATATGGCTTTAAACTTTCTTAAGGAAAACATGAAAATACGGACTTTTCTGTGTTCGAGCACAAAACTAGTTGTTTTTTGCCACTATTTCTTGTTTTTGCTAATCCATTGATTTTTAACAAAGAGATAGGAAACTGATGGGTTAATTTAGTTTATTGATAGATTATTGCCCCCCAAACTTGTTTTGCTATTGATTTGTAGCAGAAATTTGCCTGAATTGGTCAATCTGTAGTCATTGTAGGTCTAATAAGTGTTATCGAACGATAAATTATGAAAAAGGAAGCACAACGACACGGAATTGTTTCTACATTTGCGCAGTTGTTTCTTTAACTATTTCTAAGGACAGAAGTTTATGGGATATAGAAAATAGTTGAACAAAAAACTGAACTCAACTGTTTATTATAATAATGAAATAGGTAAAACGCGAAAAAATGTGCATTCCTTTCATATTATAAAG
>VOFJ01002170.1_pt1 | contig 19125 bp, 15 predicted proteins | sample 5384081 | NCBI WGS metagenome assembly VOFJ01 (sample SAMN12384729, study PRJNA508395) | human gut metagenome | isolation source: healthy gut I | host: Homo sapiens
ATCATTGTACTTCGTTCCAGTTACGGCGTATTGCTCTGTTATGTTCCCGATTATATCATCAGATATCGTGCTGTCTGCCATTATTATCATAACTCCTTTATCCTGCCTTCGCCGGACAGATTATCCATGATGTTGCTATCTTTCCCTGATGTATCCAGCAAAAATTTCTTTCGTCCAGCACACTCAAGCACACATACTCTGCCGATGTCACAGTTATCCTCTCCATAACCGGCTGGTGTATAAACATAATTCATACTGACCTGTCCGTCTCCATCACACGAATAATGGATATGTATCTGACCATGATCTGTTTTCTTAAGCTCATGCCAGCTAAAAAAGTTCCTCTCTCAGGTACCTCAGCAAAGTTTACAGCCCTGTTATATCCGAACCCGACAGGTGCCGCAGGGGTTTACTACAGGTGTTCATTTTACCAATAAATGTCACATAGTTAAATCCCTCAGCCACCACCTGCGGGGTGGCGTGGGTCAGGGTGCCCGTTTTATCAAACACGATGGTGTCGGCCTTGGCCAGGGCTTCCAGATATTTTCCGCCCTTGACGGTGATGTGGTAGTTGCCGCACTCGCGCATGGCGGAGAGGACGGCCAACGGCATGGAGCTTGAGGGCGCAGGAGAAGTCCACCATCAGGATGGAGATGGCGCGGGTCACGTTGCGGGTCAGCGCGTAGGTGGCCACGGTACCGGCCAGGCACCAGGGCACCAGACGGTCGGCCAGCTGCAGGGCGCGGTTCTCCGTGCTGGACTTCAGCTTCTCGGACTCCTCGATCATGGAGACGATCTTGTCGTAACGGTTGGCGCCGCCCTCGGCTTGGCGGTAAAGACGCATTCGCCCTCTTCCACCACAGTACCGGCGTAAACGGTGGCACCGGAAGCCTTGCGTGGCAATGTGGTAAGTAGACGTCACCAAACTGGTGCGTTGGCGCGAAAAGAATAAAGATGCTTTCTTCCGTCGCGAAGGAGTGAAGTTGACTTATATGCCTGTGATAACCGAGAAGCCGTAGCGAAAGCATTGGTAGCCCTATCCTCAAGTGAAGATATTATTAGTAGCAATACGTAACTAGGCAGCAAAAACTATGTTGCGAGCCCAGAGCTGATGAATGCGGTGAACATCGCGATGGCGCTCAAAAAACCGCTTCTCATCAAGGGCGAGCCGGGCACGGGAAAGACGATGCTCGCCGAGGCTGTGGCCGAGGCGCTGGGCAAAAAGCTCATCATCTGGAGCGTCAAGTCCACGACGAAGGCACAGGACGGCCTGTACGTCTACGATGTGGTGCAGCGTTTATACGACAGCCAGTTCGGCACATCCGGCGTGGACGATATCGCAAAGTATATCAAGCTCGGCAAGCTCGGCGAGGCGTTTTCCGCCGACGAGCAGGTCGTGCTGCTGATCGACGAGGTCGACAAAGCAGACCTCGAGTTCCCGAACGACCTTCTTTGGGAGCTCGACAAGATGGAATTCTACATTCCCGAGACGAAGGAGACCATCAAGGCCAAGCACCGTCCCATCGTCATCATCACCTCGAACGCGGAAAAGGAGCTGCCGGACGCGTTCCTGCGCCGCTGCATCTTCCACTATATTGAATTCCCCGACCAGCAGCAGATGGAAAAGATCATCCGCGTCCACTTCGATCATGTCGACGAGACGCTTTTGATGCAGGCGATGCAGGCGTTCTACTATATCCGCTCGATCGACTCGGTGGAGAAAAAACCCTCGACATCCGAGCTTGTCGACTGGATCCGCGCGCTCGAGCTTACCGGCGTGGACACGTCCCGCATCACGAAGGAGATCCCGTTCATCGGGGTGCTCCTCAAAAAGGACAAGGATATCTCCACCGTGCAGCGCCGACTGAGAAGATAAGAACGCCATGTTTACTGGATTTTTCTACCTTCTGCGCGCGCACGGCTTTCGCGTCAGCCTGAATGAGTGGATGACGCTCATCGAGGGGCTGATGCTGGACCTGCAGCACGATTCGCTCACGGGCTTTTACGAGCTCTGTCGCGCGGTGCTCGTCAAGTCCGAGGCGGATTACGACAAGTTCGACCAGATATTCCTTGAATACTTCGACGGCGTGCCATATCAGGACGAGCTTCCCAAGGAGCTGATGGACTGGCTCAACAACCCTGCCGCCGCAATGGAGGAGTTCCGCAAGTTCCTGCGCACGCAGGGCTATGAGGAAAAGAGCATTGAGGAAATTCTCAAAATGTTCGAAGAGCGCCTCAAGGAGCAGACCGAGGAGCACAACGGCGGCTCGTACTGGATCGGTACGAACGGATACTCAAACTTCGGCAATAGCGGCCACAGCCCGCAGGGCATCCGTGTGGGCGGGAAGAGCATGTACCGCCGCGCGTTTCAGGTGGCGGGGGAGCGCAGGTTCCGCGACTTCCGCAAGGACAATGTGCTCGATATCCGACAGTTTCAGATGGCGTTCCGCCTGCTGCGCCAGTATTCCGAGCAGACGCAGGAGGCCAAAACGGAGTTCGACGTGGATGGGACCGTGCGCGAGACCTGCGACAACGCGGGAACGCTGTCGGTCTGCTACAAGCGTCCGCGCAAAAATACCGTCAAGGTGCTGATGCTGATGGACTCCGGCGGCTCGATGGAGTATTATTCCAACCTCTGCTCCATGCTCTTCCAGGCGGCGCGGCAGTCGAACCATTTTAAAGAGCTGCACGTCTACTACTTCCACAACTGCATTTATTCAAGCGTCTATACCGACCCGCGGATGTACCGCGAGCACGCGGTGCCGACGGACTGGATCCTGCAGAATTTCGGCAGCGAGTACAAGGTCATTTTAGTCGGCGATGCGCTGATGGACATGTACGAGCTGATGGAAAAGCGCTACGACTACCGCACCGGCGAGGCGAAATGGTCGGGCCTCGATCAGATCAAGCGCTTCTGCGAGCACTACGACCACCTGATCTGGCTCAATCCCGAGGAGCCCCCGCGCTGGGGCGGCTACTGGGGCGAGAGCTACGGCTATATCGCAAGGGCGGTGGACATGTACCCGCTGACCGTCGACGGTCTCGAGCGCGGCATGAAAAAGCTGCTCGTGAACCGGTAAAGGAATAAAAAAGAGGACGGGAGTTACCCGCCCTCTTTTTTGACCCACGGCGGCAAAATTGGTGTCCAAACGGAACAATTTCGCCCGATGGGGAAAGACAAGCGGCGAAAGCAGTGGTATACTGCCAGATGGTTAGAGATGGCTAACTCCAAAGGACAGGAGCGAAAGAGATGACCGCAGAGAAACTATTTGAACATCAGGGCGCTATTTTGCTGGCGCAGAGCGACGGCTGCGCGGTCTGACAGTTTCGAAACGAGACCGGCGACGGCACGATGACCACCTATGAGATCTTTTCGGGCGTGATGCTCGCGTTCAACGACTTTCACATGGAGCGCTACGAGTGCGACTTTGCGGCCGACCGGCGGATGCTCGCCATCGACCACTGCCGCGAGGGGCGCATGGAGTACGCCGCGAGCGACAACTTGGTCGCCTACACGGCGGCGGGGGATATGAAGCTCGATTTGCGCGAGCAGCACACGGGCACGTTCCACTTTCCGTCCTGCCACTCCCATGGGCTGACGGTCGCGTTCGACCGAAACATTGTGAAAGAGTCGCTGCCGTGCGAGGTCAGGGACTTTCCCGCGACGCCGGAGAAGATTGTCGAGCGCTGGCAGCTCGGCAGCACGCCGCGTGTCGTCCGCGGGGCGGAGCGGATGGAGCACATCTTCGGCGAGATGTACCGCGTGCCGGAAAAGATCCGCATCCCGTACTTCAAGGTCAAGATTTTAGAGCTGCTGCTCTACCTCGACGCGATGACTATTCCGCAGGTGGAAAGCGAGCGTCCGTACTTCTACAAAACGCAGGTCGAAAAGGTCGAGGCCATCAAGCGCTTTTTAACCGAGCATGTGGCGGAAAATTTCACGCAGGAGGAGCTACTCCTACACCGAGTTCGGCACGAACGAAAAGGGCGTGTCCGTCTCCGCGACCGAAACGCTCTACGGCAACGAAAAGGTGACGGAAGCCGACCCGTACCGCGACGCCGAATGGGCGGAAGCGAACAAGAGCGAGCGCATCGGCGTTGAAGAGACCGACATCCCGACCATCATCCTGGCCGAGGCCTCTTCTGCGCGCGAGGGCGTGAAGCTGCTGCTCGACATCTACGAGAATTACGGCTGCGTGGCCGCCTCCGGCGTGTTCGTCTGCGACAAGGACGAGGTCTGGTACGTTGAAAATTGCAGCGGCACGCAGTATGTCGCCATCAAGCTCAACGACAACATGATCTTCCTTGAGCCCAACATGGCCGTCATCGGCCGCGTCGATCTGGACGATGAGAACGTCATCGCCTCCAAGGACCTGATCGCGGTGGCGAAGAAGGCCGGAACGTTCGTCGGCGACGAGGCAAAGAACATCATCGACTTCCGTGCGTCCTATGCCCGCATCAGCGAGAAGATGGACCAGCGCATGATCGACGGCCTGAACTACCTGAACGCGGCTTACAAATATGACAGCGACGCGCTCGTGGCTGACAACACGAAGTTTACCATCTCCAACCTTGACGCAAGCGACAAGCTTGTCGCGCTCTACACCAACATCAAGGCCGACCGCAAGCTCGACAAGGACGATGTGTTCGGCTACTACAAGCTCTCCTCCATCGGCAAGGCCAGCAACCAGGAGATCGAGATCTTCCAGCTCTTCAAGGATCGTCCGGTCGAGACCGCGACCGTGGGCTGGGTCGGCGTCGGCAACATGTCCTACAACGTGTTTGTCCCGTACTATCCCATGCTGATTGACAGCATGTACAAGGGTTATCAGGTCAGCACCGCGTCCGCGAAGTTTACGACCGAGAAGCCCGACACCTTCTGCACCTACGGCACGAGCTGGGCGCAGGATGCCGAGGGCAACTGGCAGCGCGTTTCCGGCTTCAAGGCGTATCCGAGCAACTGGAAGGATTCCTATTACTTCACGTTTGAGGGTCTCGGCGGTTACATCGCCAACGCCGACAAGATCACCGGCAAGCCCCTGAAGGCCGAGGCCAAGGCCTACGTCGCCGATCAACTCGCCGCCCTCCAGCAGGAGCTCTACAAGGACTTCGTCACGACCGACCAGCTCGCCAAGGCGGATGATGCCCGCGCCCTTGCCACCGAGAACGGCAAGACCATGGCTGAAAAGGCCCACAAGCTTGGCGTTGAGCTCGTCGAGTACATCACGAAGGATGAAGCGCTCCAGCCGAGCGTGTTCACCGATGTCAAGGAAGGCGCCTACTATGTGGACGCTGTGAACTGGGCCGTGGATAAGAAGGTCACCTCCGGTAAGACCGAGACGACCTTCGCCCCCAACGATTCCTGCACCCGCGCGCAGGCCGTCACGTTCCTGTGGCGCGCCGCCGGCAGCCCCGAGCCGACCGCAAGCGAGATGACCTTCACCGACGTGAAGGCGGACAGCTACTACGATAAGGCCGTTTTGTGGGCCGTCGAGAACAAGATCACCTCCGGCATGAGCGACACGCTGTTCGCGCCCGACGCGACCTGCTCGCGCAGCCAGATCGTGACGTTCCTGTACCGCATGCAGAACAGCCCTGAGAGCAAGGCAGAGAATCCGTTCACCGATGTCAAGGCGGACGCCTACTACGCAAACGCCGTCCTGTGGGCCGTGGAAAACGGCGTGACCACCGGTGCGAGCGCGACGACTTTCGACCCCGCGGGCGACTGCACGCGCGGTCAGATCGTCACTTTCCTCTATCGCTGCCTGAGTAAGTAAGCGATAAAAGCGAACAGGAGAGCCCCCGAAGAAAACCTTCGGGGGCCTTTTTTGCGGAACGGGTGGGAGAAATATCAACAGAAGTTGATGTTGCGTTGAGAAAGAGTTCATCTGCTTGCGGTAAAAATATAAAATCTGATGTTGTAAGTTCCGGCGGGGATGCCCGCAGATGAGGTTTTTATCTTTCAGGAAGGAAGAAACGAACGATGCGAGTGAAGATTATTTCCGACAGCACGTGCGACCTGTCGCCCGCGCTGCTCGAGCGCTATGATATTGCCGTCACGCCGCTGTGCGTCATCAAGGACGGCAAGGACTTCCACGATGGTGTGGACATCACGCCCGCCGACATTTTTGCCCACGTGGACGGCGGCGGAGACCTTTGCAGCACGTCGGCGGTCAGCCAGTACGAGTACGGCGAGATGTTCGCGCGCTACGCGAACGAGTATGACGCGGTGGTGCAGATCACCATCGGCGCGAATTTCTCCTGCTGCTATCAGAATGCCTGCGCCGCGGCGCAGGAGTATGCGAACGTCTTTGTGGTCGATTCGGAGAATCTGAGCACCGGCCAGGGCCTTCTGGTCGTCGCGGCGGCGAAGCTCGCCGAGCAGGGCCTTTCCGGCGCGGAGATCGCCGAGCGCGTGCGCGCTCGCGCTGAAGGTCGAGGCGAGCTTTTTGATCGAGCGCCTCGACTACATGCGAAAGGGCGGCCGCTGCTCGGCTGTGGCCGCGCTGGGCGCGAATCTTCTGCACCTGAAGCCCTGCATCGAGGTGCGAAACGGCAAGATGGCCGTGTGCAAGAAGTACCGCGGCTCGTTTGAAAAGTGCATCCGCCAGTATGTAAAAGAGCGCCTTGACGGGCGCGAGGACATCGCGCCGGAGCTCGCGTTCATCACCCACGCGGCGGCGGACGCGAACGTCGTGGCCGCGGCGAAGGAGGAAGCGGCACAGTACGGATCGTTTGAGACCGTCGAAGAGACGCAGGCGGGCTGCACCGTCTCGTGCCACTGCGGCCCGAACACGCTCGGCATCCTGTTTGTGAGAAAGTAAAGGAGAAACCACCGTATGGCTCGCCATACGGTGGTTCTTTTTCAGCGTTTTGCGCTTTTTCGCCAAAAGATGACCGCGAGCGCGGTGCAGACCGCAATGGCGGCGGCGTAGGGGATGATGAGCAGAAACGCGGTGCTCGCCGGTGCGCTGTAAGAAGCATAGCGGATGCCCCAGAGCATATCGCAGTAGTTGAACGCGACAACGGCGCACATCACGTCGGAGAGCAGGATCGCCAGCGCGGCGAAGGTACAGGACAGAGCTTTCATGGAGAGACCTCCTTATTTGTGTTTGGTGCTTTTGAGCAGCAGCGCCGCGCCCGCGGCGATGGCCGCGACGCAGAGCAGCAGAAAAATGCCACTGCCGTCGATGCGGATCATCGACGATCCGCTGATCTGCGCGGGAACGGACGGGACAAGGATCGACAAAACGCCATAGACGATCAGCGCGGCCGCGCCGCCGAAGCAGAGAATGAGGCTCAAAAGCCGCATCGTCCGGTGCTCCTCCTGCGCTTCGGCGGGCGCGGCATCCGGCGCACCGTCTTTTAGAAGGTAGTCGAGCGAGACGCCGAAGTAATTGCTCAGCGCGAGGAGCTTGTCGCTCTCAGGCATCGCGCTGCCGCCCTCCCATTTAGAGATGGCCTGACGCGAGACGTTCAGCGCCTCTGCAAGCTGCTCCTGCGAAAGACCGCTCTTTTTGCGCAGTGTGTAGAGTTTTTCAGGTAGTGCCATGGTTCCTCCTTTCGCAAAAAGCATAGCGTTAGTGTGCGCAAAATGCCATGTATTGCAGTAGACAATTGCGCAACCGTGGGTAGCAATGAAGACTTTTTGCGGAAAACAGTCCTGTTTTTGCCCATTTTACCATGCGGAGGGGGAAAGCGCCAGCGGAGAGCAAAAAATCGCCCGAACTGGAATTTGTTCGGGCAATTTTGGTTCAGTTCTGTTCCTCGGAGGGGGCGTTCTTCTTTTCAAGCTCCGCGCGCAGCATGCGGTTTTCAGCCTGCAGGGCGTCAAGCTTGTCGTTCAGCGGGGCGAGCTGCTTTTTGAGCTCGCGCGCGACGATGCCCTGATAGAATTTGTACCGGCTCGCTGTGCCGGCTGCGGCGCACACGACGGTCACGCCGCCGGCGATGAGGCCGGCCTTTTTCCAGTCGACCTTGCGGACGACTTGCAGCACGGCGCGCTGGTCGAGCTTTTTGCCGCGCAGCGGCGCGGGCGCAGCGCTCTCCGCGCGCACGGGGAGAATGTGGATGGTTTCGAGCATTTTCATCGGATCGTCCTCCTTGATCCATGTTATTTTTCGACTCTAAAGGTACCATGCCGCATGCGGAATGTCAACCGCGGGGATGCGTTGCAATGGATAGAAAAACGTGCTATGATGACCGAAGATTTTTGATTCGAAAGGAAGCGAGGGGAGCGATGCTCCCGCGTTGACATGATCGCGATTCTGCTTGCGCCGGTGTACCTGCTGGCGAATTACTATTTACTGCGCCGCGTGATGGGCTGGGTGAAAGCCTGGTTCCCGTTTTTCCGCACAGCGCGCCACTGGGCGCTGCCCGTGGCTGTGCAGGCGTTTCTGGCCTGCTCCATCGTCATCGCGTTTTTCCTGCCGGAGGGGCGGGCGCGGCGCGTGATGAAGCTCATCGGCAACTACTGGCTCGGCGTACTGCTGTATGTGCTGCTCGCGGTCATCGCGGCGGACCTGCTGCGGCTGCTGCTGGGGTACGTGCTGCCGTTCAAGCACATTTTCGTCACGACACAGATGCACCGCATCGCGGGCTGTGTGTGCGCGCTGGTCATTTTGATCGCATCCATCTGGGGCGTCGTCAACGCGCGCATCATCCACGTGACGCCGTATGACGTGACGGTCGATAAGACTGTTGAGGGCATGGACGAGATGAAGGTTGTGCTCGTGGCCGACCTGCACCTTGGCTACAACATCGGCGAAAAGCAGATGCAGCAGATGGTAGACAGGATCAACGAACAGGACGCCGACCTCGTCGTCATCGCGGGAGACATCTTCGATAACGAGTGGGAGGCGGTGGAAGCCCCTGAGACCATCGCCGCCACGCTGCGCAGCATCCGGTCGAAATACGGCGTTTACGCCTGCTACGGCAACCACGACATCGAAGAGCCGGTCGCAGGCTTCACCTTCCGCCAGAGCGAGAAGAAGGAGAGCGACCCGCGCATGGACGAATTCTTGAAGAACGCGAACATCACGCTCCTGCGTGACGAGGGCATGCTCATCGACGGAAAGTTCTACCTTTATGGCCGCCCCGACGCGCACCGCCCGGGCCGCGGCATCGAGACGCGCAAGACGCCCGATGAGATCACGGCAGGTCTGGACAAGGATAAGCCCATCATCGTCCTCGACCACCAGCCCAAGGAGCTACAGGAGCTCGCGGACGCGGGCGTCGACATAGACCTCTGCGGCCACACGCACGATGGACAGATGTTCCCGGGAAATCTCACCATCAAGCTGATGTGGGAAAATGCCTGCGGGTATCTTCAAAAGGGAAAGATGCACAACATCGTCACCTCCGGCGTCGGCCTGTTCGGACCCAACATGCGCGTGGGGACAAAAGCAGAGATTTGTCCGATTACCATTCATTTTGCAAAGAATTAAAGGCTCAGGAAGCCTTTAGAAATTCCCTGCGGCCGCGCAGGGGGAGCGGTTAAGGGGGATATTCTCTTTCCTCGGAAAGAGAATATCCCCCTTTGACCCCCAAGAGAAAGGAATTTGATTGGCAGTCTCGGGCCCGAAGGGGCTTTTTGCCTCCGGAATGCAACTGCCTGCGTGGCGGTATTGCTGACGCTCACCGCCATTGGTTCTGCTATACGATTTGGTCTACTTCTATTATCCGCTGCCGCTCTCGAATCTTGTTTCGGTGCGGTTTAATCGCCTGCTATCGAAAGTGCGCATATCGCGGCAAGCCCCAACAATGCTGCCTTGGCAGGCAGAAGCAAATCTGCACAAATCCAAAGTAGACGGAGATTGCGTAAGGGTAGCGAATTGCAGGCAAAGCGACAGCGAAGATAGAAGATAGTCAAGTCGTTTAGATACACTGCTTGGTAGGTACCCGATTCGGCAAGCATTGCAGCTCTTCGAGCTGCTCGCTTGCAATGGGGAACGCCTTTCTTTTGGACGGGCGACGCCCGTTTTCTTTCTCGGGAAAGAAAATGGGGGTCGCATCACGCGGCATGTATGCCGCAGAGCACTTCGCACCTGTGCGAAAAAGAAGAGCCGTCTCTCGAGAGACAGCTCTTTTCTTTTTACAGCTTGCGGAAGCGCTCCGCAATGACCGCCGCCGCGTCAGCGGTCGACAGCGCACCGGTGTCAAGGTAAAGATCATACCCCTCCGGCGCGCCCCAGGCCTTGTGGGTGTAGCTCTCGTAATACTTGCGGCGCTGCTTGTCCATCTTGCGGATTAGGCGGATGGCTTGGTCGCGCGTGAGCTTTTCCTGCGCCATTTTGCGCTGGATGCGGTGCTCGTCCGGCGCGGCGACGAACACGGTGAGAAGCCTCACGTCTTCGCTGCGCAGCACATAGTCTGCGCAGCGCCCCACGAACACACACTCCTCGTGGCGGGCGATGCGGCGGATCTCGTGGCTTTGCAGGGCGAAGAGCACTTCGCTCGTCGGTTTGCCGCGCAGCACGTGGTGGTTGCCCTCGTGCACGGTCTGGAAGAGGTAGGGGTTGGTCGCCTTTTCGTCCGAGGGGGAGAGCGTTTTTTCCGAAAGCTCGCCGTACTCGCACGCGAGGCGGATCAGCTCGCGCTCATAGACGCGGATGCCGAGGAGATCCGCTGTTTTCACGGCCACTTCGTGGCCGCCGCTGCCGAACTGGCGGCTGATGCTGATGATGCGATTTCCCATAGTATGAATCTCCCTCCGCTTTTCTATTGTTTCAGCGCGTTGAGCGCCGGCTGGGGAATCGAGAATGCACGATCCGCCGGCGTGATGACGGCGGAGAGCGACACCGGAGCGTCGGAGAGGATGAGGTGCAGCGCGCCGCTGCACGAGATGTTGACGGACTGGAGCTCGCCCTGCTCGCTCACGCAGACGGAAATGCGTCCGGAGGAGAAGGTCACATCCTGTGCCTTGATATCCGGCGCGATGGCGGCGGCGAGCTCGCTCATCGCGTCGGAGTCGAGCGAAAGACCGTAGAGATAGCCGTCGCTCGCCTTATCGCAGCCTGCGCTGCCGTTCAGAATGGACTGGTAGCAGAGGTCAATGAGCGACGTGGCATCGACGAGCTGCTGGCTCGCGGTGTCGACACTGTTGCCATCCGCGTCGCAGATCTTGCTGCCGGAGAAGTAGACGGCGAGGGCGTTTTTTTGGATGCTGCCGTAGCTCTGACCGTCGATGCTGCTGCGGTCATACTGGAGCGTGCTGTTCAGCACGATCGGGCCGCAGTCGGCGGAAAGAGCAATGTCGGCGGACAGATCGTCCGCGGTCAGCTCGCCCCAGGCACCCAGCAGACGGAGCGCGTTGTCCGTCAGCGTGGAAGCGTCGTCATTGCTGCCCGAATGGATGGCGGTGAGCACATCGTCTGGGATCACCGGCGCGAGCGCGTCGGTGAAGTGCGCGGCGGCCTCCACGCGAAGATCTCCGGAGTTTTCCGCCGTGAAGCTTACGTCCATCAGCTCACCGCTCTCGGCGGTGAGATCCACGCGGATCGCGGAAAGCGATGCGGCGTTCGCGATCTCGTCCGAGGTGAGAAGACGCAGCAGTGTGCTCGCGTCGTCGCCCTCGGCGGTGAGGGTGTAGCGCTTTTCCTGCCCGTCAACGGATCTCGTCACCGTGAGCGTGCGGCAGAGCTCGGCGGTCTCATCCATGAGCTCGGCGTAATTTGGGAATGCGCCGCCGACAGCGTAGGACTTGCCGTTTTCAAGGTAGATCGCGCCGTCTGCGTAGTAGAGCGCCGCGCCGTCGCGCTCGATGCAGGTGATGGGAGCGCCGTCCTTCTTCGTGCGGGCGACGGAGGCATCCGCGCTCAGGCTGATTTTGCCATAGGAGGCGTCGACCGTGACGTCCATGGTCATCGGGTTCTCTTTGACACGCGCCTCGACAAGGCGGTAGGCTTCGAGGTCCTTCTTAAAGTCGGAGTGGAGGAAGAACGCCGCAGCCGCGCCGAGCAAGACTAAAATCGTGATGAGAATAGGGAGGAAGCGGCGGTGCCTGCGCTTTTTCGGCGCAGGCGGTACTGCGGGCTGCGTGAGCACGTTTTCGCGTGCCTCGCGCTCCTCGCGAAGAAGCCGAAGTTCCTCTTCCGCGCGCGCAAGGCGCGCCTCGATGGAGCCGGGATCGGCTGCGGGAGCGGGTTCGGAAGTGGGAACGCTTTCTGCGCCCTCGACCGCGGCGGTGACGACCGGCGCAGCGGTCGCTGCTACTGCCACGGCGGCGGGGACTGCCGTAGATTCAGCGGACACAGGCGCATCCGCCTGAGTGGCATCTTCGACCGCTGCGGGGGCGGCTGCATCTGCCTTGGCAGGGGCTTCGTCTGCTGTGGACGCATTGGCGTCCTCGCCGCGGACGATCTGCTCGGCCTGCGAGACGGCGCTCGCGCTGCGCGCCAGCGCTTCGGCGCGTCTGCGCGCTTTGCGCTTGTGGCGGTGGACGAGCAGAACGATGATAAGGATCAGAACAGCCAGCACGGCGAGCACGCCGAGCCAGATGCCCCAGACGTCGAGCGTCCGCACGGCGGCAAACTCAACGCTGTCGCCGCTCGTGGAGAAGGTGAGGTAGCTGCCCATCGTGCCGCAGTCGGCCTCCTGCCAGCTGCCGCCGTCTTCACGGGTGTAGATGCGCAGCTCCTTCTGCCCGTCGGGCGGGAGATAGCGCACGGTGTGCGTGTCCTGCCCGTCGTCGGCAAGCTCGATGCGCCACTGCTCAAGCACTTCGGCGTTGGCGACCATCGAAGGCATCTCGCCGCGGCTGAGGCAGGCAAAGTAGCCCTTCACGCGGTCGAGCACGGTGCCGGACTGCACGTCGAACGCCGCGGGCGTGAGCGGCTGGGCGGTCACGGTGATGGCGTCGCCGTCGTTGTAGTTGCCCTCGACCAAGATGACAGCCTGTCCGCTCTCTCGCGTCTGTTCAGAGGCAAGGCCGGGGGTGTAGGCCTCGTAAACAGCGGTGACGACGGTGTCAAAGTGCAGATTCGTGAGGTCGGTGCGGTCCCAGTGGACGTGACAGCCGCTCTTGGCGGGCGGCTCGGGGATGTCGCTTTCGTCGATGGAGTCGCCGTAGTTGAAAGTGCGGCTGAGCACAGTTTTATCGTCAGCAACGAAGGTGAGCGTGAAGGACTTCATGCTCTCGGGCAGGTCGCTGAGTGCGAGCAGCTGAGAATAGCTGATGGGCTCGGCCCGTCCGGCGTAGCCCTGACGGTTGATGCCGGGGAGATCGTCGGAGACATAGTAGTTATGCTCAAATGTGCCCGTGTCGCTGCCGGAGATCGCACCCTGGTACTGCTGGCAGTCGGTGATGTCGACGAGCGAGTAGTTCCAGCTCACGGTACTGCCGCTGCCGTCGACATTTTCCTGTACGCCGGAGCCGACGATGCCGCCGACATACTTCTTGCCGCTGAGCGTGCACTTGGAAAAGCTGCCGTGCACCGTCGCGCCGGTGAGACCGGCGATGCCGCCGGTGTAGCTGCCGTTTTCGTTCGTGATGGTGCAGGAGGACGTCTCACACGCGGTCAGATAGCCGAGGTCCATGCGGCCGACAATGCCGCCGACATAGCTGCGCTTGCCGGCCACATCGCCGGTGTTGACGCACTTCTGGATGATGGAGCGGTACTCATACTGCTTGCGGTAGATGTTCGAAAGATGGCCCGTGACATCGTCCTCGGGGTCGAGCGTGTATTCAATGGTCATGGAGCCTGTGATGCCGCCGGTATTCACATCGCCGTACACCGCGCCGCTGTTGCGGCAGGAAGAGACTTTACCGAACGTGACGGAATCGATGTCGACATCGGAGGTGTCGACAATGATGTCGCCCGTGCCGCCGCTGAGCGAGGAAATGGCGGAAAACAGCGTTCCTGTCAGCTCGTTGAACTTGTTGTTGATCGAACGAATATCATTTGCCAATGTGCCGACCGTGCCGCTGGCGGCGTTGTTGAGCATCGTGACCTGACTGCTCAGGCCGTTGATCGACGAGGTCAGCCCGCCAAGATCCGGTGCAGCGACAATCTGAGTCGAGCCGGTGACGGTGCCCGAGGCATTGCCCTCGTGGCTCGCGCCCGCGCCTGCGGCACTGCCGCCCCAAATGGTGGTGCTGTGACCGCTGTCGGAATGCTCGTGGTCGATGCCGCCGGCTGCGCCCTTGCCGCCGCCGATCAGAGTGTCGGAGGAATGGGAGCCGTCGCCGGTGATGACGCTGTCAATACTGGCGTTCAGCCGGACGTTGTTCAGCTCGTTGGCGGCGTTATCCACATAGCCGGACATGCTGTTCAGGCGCGAGGCAATCTCATTCGAGCCGCCTTCGGCATGGTTGGTTGCTGTGTTGACAAGACCGCTGAGCTCGTTGAGTTGTGTTTTGAGCTGCTGCAGCAGACCGTCGGAGATCTCCATGCGGATATAGGGCTCCATTTGGCCGGCGATGCCGCCGACGTCCTTTCGCCCGCAGATCGCGCCTTCATTGCTGCACGCGAGCACTTGTCCGCTGCTGCGGCCGACCACGCCGCCAATATTGTAGCCGATGTGCTGATAACCGACGGCGGCGTAGTTTGTGCTCGACGCGATCGCGCCGGAGGAATAGCCCGCGATACCGCCGGTGTCGGTGGCGGTGTTGAGCGTGTCGGCGCGGGAGAGCTTGGCGAGGTCGAGCGAGAATTCGAGGTTCAAATTGCTCAGGTCGATGGAGGGGTCGGTGCTCTCGATGTTTACATAGGAGCGGCCGCGGCAGGAGACGATGGAGCCGAGGTTCTCGCCCACGATGCCGCCGGTCATGCTCTGGCCGAAGATCGCGCCCGAGGCGTCGCACGCGCGCACGATGCCCGTGGCGAGGTTGCTGCCCGCGATGCCGCCGACGCTGCGTTTGCCGGAAACGCTTCCGTTGAATGTGCAGCTTTCGATCGTGCCGTGGTTTTCACCCACGATGCCGCCGATATTTTCGCTGTCGCCGGACGGGGTGACCGTGCCCTCAACATTCAGGTTTTTGATGACGGCGTCCTTTTGCAGCACGCCGAAAAGACCGGCGGGGGAGACGCTCTGCGTGATGGAAAGGCCGCTGATGGTGTGGCCGTTGCCGTTGAACGTGCCGCCGAACGTCGGGATGGGGAGCTCGTCATCGTCGGTCAGCACGATATCGTTGTCAAGCACGACGGTTTTACCGCGCGACCAGGAGTCGAGCGTGCAGGAATGCGCGAGGGATCGTAAGTCTTCTGCGCTCTTGATATGGATGGCGCCGTCCCCGTCTGCCAAGACCTGCGTGACAGGGAGAAGCGAGATGAGCAGCAGGCACGAGAGTGCAAGCGCGCAGAAGCGATAGAAATGATTAGTCTTCTTCATCGTCTTGCTCCTCATTTGCAGATCCGGAGATCAGATTCAGGTCGATGTCGCCCTCGACCGTGGCGTGCATGATGCCATGCACCGTACCATTGATGTTGCCGCGCACCATGCCGTTGACGGAGACCTTACCGTGACCCGATTTCTTTTCCGTGATGGACGGGACGGAGAACGAGGTCTTGTCGACGATGCCGCTGCCGATGAGCAAGATCTGCGGCAGGGCGAACATGACCATGATGATGGAGATGACCGTGCCGCGGCCAAGGCTCTCGCCGATGCCCGCGATGACGGGCTCAGATGTCATGCTGCCGATCAAAAAGCCGCAGATCGAGAGGATCGAGCCGGAGGTGATGATCGTCGGGAAGGCGAAGTTCAGCGTCTCGACGATGGCGTCGCGGTGGTGCATTTTGGATTTGAGCTCCTGATAGCGGCTGGCGATGACGATGGCGTAGTCGATATTCGCGCCCATCTGTATGGAGGACACGATCAGATAGCCAGGGGAAGAACACATATTTGCCCGTGATGGTCGGGAACGAGAAGTTGAGCCAGATGCAGCCCTGAATCACGAGGATCAGCAGCACCGGCATACCGGCGGAGTTGAACGTGAAGCAGCAGCACCAGCATAACCACGAGCACCGACACGATGCTGACGACCTTGTTATCCACGGCGAAGGACTTTTCGAATTCGTATTCGTTCGTCGATTCGCCCGCGAGGTAGACGTTTTCATCGGGGTAATACTTTTCGGCAATTTCGAGAATTTTGTCGGTGAAGGCGTAGGTCTCGTCGCTGCTTTCGGGCAGCGTGAGGTAGATGAGCATGCGGTCGTAATCCGTACCTTGAAGCTGGGCCTTGGCGCTGTTCATCTGGACCTCGGCATCCTGGAGCATCTGCGTCTGGTCGTCACTGAGCGTCACGATGCCGGAATCCACCTGATCGCAGACAAAGAGAAACATGTCGATGAGCGGGACTTTGTAGGTGGCGAGATTGCCTGCAAGCTTGCCATATTCTGAATGCTGCGCGGCGTAGGCGGCGTAGACGACCTGCGCGGCCTCATAATCGAGCCCCGCAAGCTCGGCGAACTGACGCGGCGTCAGCTTGTCGGCCAGCATGTAGCCGTCGAGTGCTTCGATGTTGGTAAGACCCATCGTGGAGTCGACCTCGTCGTACTGGCCGAGCTCGTCCAAAATGGCGGACTCCTTGTCGTAGTCGCCCGTGGGGACGATGAGCGCCAGCATGTTCTTCGAGGTGAAGTTATCCTCGATCATCTGCTGGGCAAACTGCGTCTCATTCTGCTTGGGGGCGGAGATGAGGCCATAGCCGTAGGCATAGGGGCAGTCGGATGAGAGACGGTAGCCGATGACGGCCAGCACCACGAAGACGATGGGGATGATGTAGCGCGTGGCGTAGTCGAGCTTGCCGACGAACGGGATCTTGGGCACGAAGCTGCGGTGCTGCGTCCGGTCGATGAGGGGGCCGAACAGCATCAGAAGGCCTGGCATCACGATGAACGCCGCGAGCAGCGCGAACAAAATCGACTTGATGAGGCAAAGCGCCATATCGGGACCGAGCTTGAACCGCATGAAGAGCATCGCGACAAGGCCGCCGATGGTCGTGAGGCTGCTCGCGCCGATCTCGGGGATCGACTTGCTCAGCGAGACGATGACGGCCTCACGCAGCGGCAGCAGCCGGTGCTCCTCTTTAAATCGGTTGCAGAAGATGATGGCGTAGTCGATGGACAGCGCCAACTGCAAGATGCTTGTGACCGAGTTTGAAATGAACGAGATTTTGCCCATCAGGAAGTTCGTGCCCTGATTCAGCACAAGTGCGACCACGAACGTCAGAATGAGCACCGGCACCTCGCCATAGGTCTCGGACGTGAAGAGCAGCACGATGACAATGACGATGGCGACATACACCATGATGACGCTGATCTCGTGGTCAATGGTCTCCTGCTGCGTGTTGCCAAGGTCCGTGTCGACATATAGATCGTAGTCGGACAGGTATTCCTTCACGGCTTCGAGCGAGTCGAGGCAGGCCTCGTCATCCTCACTGTAGGCAAAGGTGATGGAATAGAGGGCGGAGAGGTTATTATAATGTGCGGTGGTCTCGTCGTAGTCCACGCTCTGCACGCCCTTGATCTCCTTGATCTTGGGCTCGAGCGCGGCGGCCTGCTCTGGTGTGATGTTGGCCACCATGACCTCGGCCGTGCCATAGGTCGTGAACTGCTCGTCCATGATGTCGAGCGCCTGCTTCGTCTCGGAATCAGACGGCAGGTAGTACGTCAGGTCGCTCTCGACCTCGACCCAGTTGCGGGAAAAGGCGGAGAATACGAGCAGAATGATCGTGAGCAGAAAGATGAGATTTCGCTTGTCGACGATGACCGTCGACAGCTTTTCCATAAAGCTGGAGCCGGTCTTCTTGGTTTCGTTACTCATGGCGGTACGCATTGCCTCCTTTCTCGTGGGTGGGTCTTCGCTTCTTCATGCGCTCAAGGCCGCTTTTGATCGGCGGCTCGGGCGGGGCGAGCTGCACCACGTCGCCGAGCGAACAGTCGAGCTGGCGGCAGATGCGCACAAGCACCTCGAGCGAGACGAGCTCATTTTTCGAGAGCTTGGCGAGCGTGTTGGAGCTGATGCCGACCTCGCGCGCAAATTCCGTTTTATTTAAGCCCTTGTCGATGAGGAGCTTAAAAAGGTTGCTGTAGGTAACATACATGGTGGTACCTCCTGTTCAATCGTCAACATTATATGAAAATATCCGGAAGAAGCAAGATTAAATTTGCAAAAGCAGATATTTTTTGAACAAATCTGGCGAAGTGACAAAAACAGGCCAGTACAGATGAACAATGCGCAGCCCCTTTTGAAGCGGGGTTTTGTTGATCGAGTGAAGGAGAAAATGAAAAAGGGGCAAGGAAGCACCGGAGAGCGGTAAAAAGACATCTTGACTTTTGCACTGTCAGTTACTATGTTTCAGTTAGAGATGACTAACTGACGCAAAACGAAAGAAAATCGGAACAAGAGCATAGCGAGACGAGGCAGAACGAAGGAAACAGGTATTTTTAGGATAAGAGGAGACTTGGCTATGAAAATTTTAGTATTCGGCGCGGGCGTGCTCGGCTGCAATCTGGCGCGGAATTTCTTCCGCGCGGGAAAGGACGTCACGCTGCTGGCGCGGGGAGCATGGGGCGAGAGCATCCCAAAAAACGGCCTTCGGATCAAGGATAAGTTTTCGCCCCGCATGTCGGTCAGCCGCATTCCGGTCACGGCGGAGCTGAAAGCGGAGGACAAGTACGACGTGATCTTCATCGTCCTGCGCTATACACAGCTCGACGCGATCCTCGATACCCTGCGGACGAATCCGACAAAGAATATCGTCTTTGTGGGAAACGACATGCGCGCAAGTGCGCTGAGCGCTTCGCTGCCGGAGAAAAACGTGATGTTTGCCTTTGCGTCCTCGGCAGGCCATCGGGAGCGGGAGTATGTGGCATCCGTCGACCTCAAAAAGCTCAAGGGCAACACAGCCTACTTAAATCGCTTGATCGACGCCAACATCGAGGGTTACCGTGCGATCAAAAACGCGGGACATGAAATTTTGCCGAAGGACAACGTGGAGTTTGAAGGCGCGGCGTACCACAAGACCTGTCTGCGCTTTTTTAAGCTCATGTCCGCCACGAGCCTCAGAAAGATCTGCGCGTCCGACCACGCGATGAACGCGGTCGACGAAATGAGCGCGCTGAACCGCGATTTGAAGGCCTTCTTCGATGAAAACGGCGCGAAATATTCCGTGTGGCAGGAGCT
>VOFJ01003259.1_pt1 | contig 19119 bp, 34 predicted proteins | sample 5384081 | NCBI WGS metagenome assembly VOFJ01 (sample SAMN12384729, study PRJNA508395) | human gut metagenome | isolation source: healthy gut I | host: Homo sapiens
GTTACGTATTGCTGTTCTTCACTTATCATTCTAAAGTTGCTATTGACATTACTTGAGTTTGTCCTCTTGTAAATAATGCACTTCCATGTACTCTTGGTAGTAATCCAACCTCACAAGATAATGGTCTTATTTCATCTAAAGCTCTTCCATCTACTCTTTTTATGTTCAACAAAAATCATTTCTCTTACACATTTTTTTTTTCTAGTTTATAAATTGCTTCCCCTAAATCTCCTTTATGTTCTTCATACAATTCTTCTCCAAATTTTTCTTTATAAGCTTCTTCAATTTTATTTGTTAGTTCATCTATATTGTTGTCTCTTGTTTCTTTATCTGCTTCTTGAACTTTTTCTTTCATTTCTACTTTAAAGTTTTTCCTCAATATATTCATATACATCATGATCCACTTCAAAAGATTTATATTCAAATTTTGGTTTTCCGATTTCTTTTTGAATATCAGAAATAAATTTACATATTTTTTTTTTAATTTCTTTATGTGCTTCTTTAATTGCTTCTAACATTGTATCATCTGGAACTTCATTAGCTCCTGCTTCTATCATAGTAATTTTATTTAAAGTTCCAGCAACAGTTAATGTTAAGTCACTTTTTCTCTTTGTTTTTCTGTTGGATTTATAATTATATTTCCGTCTACCAATCCTACATTTACAGCTGCTGTTGGTCCATTAAATGGAATATCTGAAATAGCTAGCACAAAGCAGCTCCTATCAGCTGCAACTTCTGGTGAATTATGAAATGCGCCCTTATAGGGGCCGATGACCACATAGGGGGATCGGCCCGGTCCAGCTTTTCCCCCAGAAAAAGGCTGTCACTGGAGACAGGCTCCCAGATCACACCGTCCGTATGGGCCGCCGCCATGGCGGAGATATTTTTAAGCTCCGTATCCGCCGAATCCCCGCTTTCCCGGAGAAGCACCGAATATCCCAGGCTGGTAGCCTCTTTGAGGATGCTGGAGACGAGCCGTTTTCCGTGTTCAGTATTCTGAAAGATCACGCCCATGGTCAGCGTCCGGGTCGTGGGCGCGGTGGCAGATGCATAAGGGACATAGTTGTATTCCTTGGCCAGCTTTAAAACGTGCTCCCCTGGTCGGGCACTGATGCTGGCATCCTTTCCGTTCATGATCTTAGAGACCGTCGATACGGAAACTCCCGCCAGCAGGGCAAACTCTTTGATGGTCATTTTTTCCTCCCTGTATTAAAGAAACGATCTGGACCCTGGAGGCAGAGGAATGTCTGTCTGCTCCGGTATCCAGGCTGCTTTTTAGGATATCACAAAAAAATACTGGAAGGGATACCTGGATCCGGAGAAAATGGTGAAAACACATAAAAAATCCACTGAGCATGGATGGAAGACGAATTGTAACCTAAAACATAAGCGGATAACCGCTATGATACAGACCGCTTTGAAGATTGACTACATACATATGCCTCAGCAAAACGTGTAGTATCTTCTCGCTTGAAGCAGAAGAAAAGATTTGAGTTCTTCATTTTTTTAGCCTCGCATTTCCGAGGTTATAATTTTATTCAGCGAATAAAAATAATAACCCGGAAATTGCTTGCTAAAAATGTCACTTTGTGCACATGGGGCTTCTACAATAATCACGCCCCATGCGGAAAGCGGTCGGCAAATTGAGAACGGAGGCGAGTTCAATGACAGACAAGAATAGCGAAAACTTCAAGCGAAGAAAGCACGCAATTTCTGGACTTGTGCTCGCCCCGTTACTCAAATTGTTCCAAACAAACGAGCTTATAACCGTAAGCGTGAGAAGGATATTCGCTGTAAGTATAAGGAGGGCGAGCAAAAGAATGAGATATCAGAGTACCCCGGAAAAAAGAATTTGATGGTGACATTATCATTACAGACCCCTGCTACATTATTCGCAATGAAAACGGGATAACCAAGAATGACTGGCACTATTGTGAGTACGGTGAATATATGGAGCGACTTGGGATTAAAAATTATCTGACCCATGACACCATCTATGGAGACTGGGGATGCACAGTTTTTGATTCTGACACAAAGAAACCGTTGGGACGGTTCTGTGCAGATGCCGGTCTTGTATCCGTATTTCTGCTGGATGAAGTTCTTGCCTATAACCCAAACTTCAATTATCACTTAGAGAGACCGTGGACGACTACGATAATTCCAGACTTCAAAGGGACTATTCAAATCGAAGTTGTAAGAGAAACCGGTACATACGAAAAGGACTCCGAGTATTGGAAAGCGGGAGAAACTTGGGAAGATTACCTCGTCCATGTTGTTGGACATGGTGTAAAACAAGAAAACAGGCAAAAGCGATAAACTTTATTAGCAAACAAACGTCGCTGTGAGATGGAGGGTGAAGAATGAAGGTTCTTGTTGTCGTTGATATGCAGAACGACTTTATTGATGGTACGCTCGGGACACCAGAGGCACAGGCTATTGTGCCGAAGGTCGTCAAGAAAAATCGAAGAGTTTGATGGGGAAGTTTTTATGGACACAAGACACCCATTCTGATGATTACCTCGAAACGCAAGAAGGAAGACTGTTGCCGGTAGAACACTGTATATCTGCAAGTAATGGCTGGCAGATTCATAGCTCAGTCAAAGCAGCAATTCAGAGCAAGCATCCAGCGGATGACCAGTTGAATGGTTTCGAGAAGAAAAACGTTTGGTTCATTAGCACTTGCTGGTCGCCTATATCCAAAAGTTGCGTTTGGTGATGGCATAGAAGAAATTATCCTTGTTGGTCTTTGCACCGATATCTGTGTTATCTCAAATGCCTTGCTGCTCAAGGCGTTTATGCCGGAAGTTAAGATTACGGTCGATGCTTCCTGCTGCGCTGGCGTAACACCAGAGAGAGTCACAAGACTGCACTGTCGGCAATGAAAATGTGCCAGATTAACATCGAGAACGAGGGGTCACGGTATGATTCTTGTCAACGACAAGCAGGTCGAGTTTACAAAGTTCCCCGATGGTACAACCTCTTTCAGGTATAATCCGTTTGGCTCCAATGACACGCATCTTCAATATCACATGGAAGTATGACGGCGATGAGGAGTGCATCCTTCTATGGTATCTGGTAAATCATATCCGAGACCATGACCGGGACGTTCGCCTCCGCTTGCTGCTCCCATACATTCCAAATGCCAGAATGGATAGAGTAAAAAATGCGGATGAAGTGTTTACGCTAAAATGGTTTGCGGACTTTATCAACACGCTGGATTTTGACGACGTGTTAGTCGATGACCCTCACTCGAATGTATCAGCAGCATTGCTTGACAGAGTCAAGGTATATGACGCGCAGCCGCACATCCAGAAAGTTCTGGACAAGTTGGATGACAAAAATGTGTTGTTGTGCTATCCTGATGAGGGAGCAGCAAAACGATATTCATCGCAAGCTGGTAGAGAGTATGTGTTCTGCATCAAGCACAGAGACTGGCGCACCGGGAAAATTGAACGGCTGGAACTGACGAGCCCAGAAAAGGTTACCGATAGAAATGTGCTGATTGTCGATGATATTTGTTCTCGCGGAGGCACATTCACTTTTACCGCTAAAGCACTAAAAAGAGGCTGGAGCAAATGAAGTGTATTTGTATGTGACTCATTGTGAAAACACGATTCACAGCGGAACAGTTCTCACGGATGGCTTAATCCGCCATGTGTTTACAACAGACAGTATCTATCGCGGAAACAGCGAAAAAGATTTCGCTAATCTAATCTTAAAGGAGGCGGGCAAATGCTTGAGTTACAGGGTAAGTTTGGCACTGCAAAGGTGTTTACCGACGTGGTCGATAATGAGTCTATCTCTCAGGTTATCAATCTTTTGAATCAACCGTACATCGAGGGAAGCAAAGTCCGTATGATGCCAGACATTCATGCTGGGGCTGGTTGTACAATCGGAACCACGATGACCATCAAGGATAAGATTTGCCCCGAACCTTGTTGGCGTTGACATTGGATGCGGCATGGAAACTATCCGTATCAAAGAAACGCATATCGAACCGCAGAAGCTGGACAAAGTTATTCGTGCAGGAGTTCCGTCCGGTTTCGAGATTCGCACAGAAGCTCATAGATATGCAAGTAGCATCGACCTGTCGGAACTGTACTGTGCAAAGATGGTCAATGTAGACCGCGCATATAAAAAGCATCGGTACGCTTGGCGGCGGGAACCATTTTATCGAAGCCAACAAAGATGACGATGGGCACATCTACATCGTGGTTCATTCCGGTAGCAGACACCTTGGTCTGGAGATTGCTAACTTCTATCAGGAAGCTGCGTTCAAGGCGTTAACCTCGTATTCCAAGGAAGAAATCGAGGAGGTCGTCAACGAGTTAAAAGCGTCTGGGAGACAAAAAAGAAATCCAAGCTGTTCTTAAAGGCATGAAGGCGAAGAAGCCGGGAGTTCCAAAGCAGCTTGCATACGTTGAGGGAGAATTGTTTGAGCAGTATATCCATGACATGAGAATTGCTCAACGTTTTGCTGAACTTAACCGCCAAGCAATGATGGGACACCATTGTTAAGGGTATGGGCTTCCATGTCGAAGAGCAGTTTACGACTATTCACAACTACATCGATGTAGAGAATATGATTCTTCGCAAGGGCTCGGTCTCTGCACAAGCTGGTGAGCGGCTGCTGATTCCTATCAACATGAGAGACGGTAGTTTGCTGTGTACCGGCAAAGGAAATGAAGACTGGAATTTCTCTGCCCCGCATGGAGCTGGGCGTTTGATGAGCCGCAGCGCGAAAGAGACATTCACAGTTTCTGAGTTCAAGAAGCAGATGGAAGGTATCTACACTACATCTGTTGGAAGAAGCACGCTCGATGAATGCCCGATGGCATACAAAGGTATGGATGATATCGTAAACAATATCGAACCAACAGTGACCATTGATGCCATCATCAAGCCGATTTATAACTTTAAGGCGGGTGAAGAGGAATGATGACAGTCCTTTTGGTGCTCCTGTACCTCTGCATTGGTGCGATTGTAACATTCGCACTTTGCCGCTTGTACGTTATCGTAGAACCATATAACAAGTATAATGGGTTCGAAGACGGGTATATTATGGTAGGTGTTTTCTGGATTGTTGCAGCACCGTTTGCGTTTGCTGTGTTTTTTGCAAAATATGGTGAAAAGCTAAAGAAAAAGAGGAAAACTGAATGATTACATACAATCCGCTCCTGTGTCTGGACTTCTATAAGACTTGTCACGCTGAACAGTATCCGAAGGGCTTGACCAAAATGGTCTCCTACTACACGCCGCGCATGAGTCGCCTTAGTGATACCGATAAGGTTACACTGTTTTGGGCTTCAGGCATTCATTCAGAATATCTCATTGAGGCATTCAACGACCACTTCTTTAATGTCCGTTTGATAGTGTACTCAAGGAGTACACCAGAGTTCTTGGGGCAACAATTAGAACGAAAGGCGTTGGAGAGAAACGGCTTCGTGAATTGCATGACCTCGGCTATCTTCCGTTACAGATTCGTGCTGTTCCCGAAGGAACGAGAACCAATATCAAAGTCCCACAAATTGAAATCTCAAAACACACCCTAACTTCGTATGGCTGGTCAACACCATCGAGACGATGCTCTCTTGCACAATGTGGCATACGCAAGTCTCCGCTGAGGTTTGGTACAGATATCGTAAAATCGTCAATGAGTATGCAGAACGCACTTGCGATGACAGTGTGGTTCGTGCGAGACTCCTTTGGCGATTTTTCTATGCGCGGGCAAGAGAGCGTTGAAAGTGCAACAAAGAGCGCAGCGGCTTTCTGCCTGAGCTTCTTGAATACGGCGACAGTTCCTGCGATTTTGTGGCTTGAGCATAATTACAACTGTGATTGTAGCAAAGGGAACCTGTCGCATATGGTGCGCTTCTCAACAGAACACAGCGTAATGTGTTCCAACTTTGCTGTTGACGGTGATGAGGTGACACAGATTCGACGACTTCTTTGTGAGGTGTATCCGCATCAAAGTTTCTCAATGGTTAGCGACAGCTATGACTATTGGAATCTTGTTGAAAAAAGTCCTCCCTCAGCTCAAAGATGACATCCTAAATCACGATGGCTTCATCTCAATTCGCGGCGACAGTGGTGACCCTGTTAGTGTAATCACTGAGACCGTATATCGTCTGTGGGACATCTTTGGCGGCACAGTAAATAGCAAGGGGTACAAGGTGCTGAATCCGCACGTCAAGGCAATTTACGGTGACAGCATTACTCCGCAGCGCTGTGAGCAAATCTATTCTCTTTTTGGAGAAAAACGGCTTTGCAATCAATAATGTTTCGCTCGGTGTCGGTTCATTCTCAATGGAGTGCTTAGAGACAATCGAGAGCGATGGAAGCAAACAGTACAATCCGTACACAAGGGATACATTCGGCATTGCAGTTAAAGCGACATATGCAGAAGATGCCGACGGCAAACCGATTATGATTTTCAAGAACCCCAAGACAGACACAGGACATTTTAAGAAGTCTCAGCGTGGTTGCTGCCGCGTAGTCAAAACTGGTGACGGCTACGATTACGTTGATGGTCTTATCTTGGGCTGAAGCACAGGGCAGCAATGAGCTGCGCACCGTGTTTAGAGATGGAAAGTTTGAAAAGCAGTTCACGCTGGATGAGGTTCGTAAGAATCTTCACGGAGGAACGTTCTGATGCCGGTACAAATTATTGATGGAGATTTGTTTCAGACCCACGCCAAATATATTTGCCATCAGGTTAACTGTCAGGCGAGAATGGGTAGTGGTGTGGCAAAGCAGGTTCGAGCCAAGTATCCAGAAGTCTATAACGCATATGTTGGCTTCTGCAACGAAGAGCGCAATGCGTTCGGTCAGACGCAGTTCGTTCAAGCTAACGATGGTAAAGTCGTTGTCAATATGTTTGCGCAGAGCAACTACGGATATGATGGGAAACTGTACACAGATTACACCGCATTTCAGAGCTGCTTAAAACGGATTAAGTTGACCGTACCTGCAGGAGAAACAATTGCCATGCCGTTTAAGATTGGATGCGGTCTTGGCGGTGGGGACTGGCATGTGATTTTGGGTCTTATCCAAAAGGAACTGTCCGATAAGTACATAGTAGAGTTGTGGAGAAAAGAGGTATAGTATGCTGGCAAATCCGAAAAGAACAAAAGATGAAATCGTGCAGTGGATTCGAGAATATTTCGCTGCAAACGGCAACGACTGCTGTGCTGTTATCGGCATTTCCGGTGGCAAAGATAGCAGCGTGGTCGCAGCACTTTGTGTTGAAGCCCTTGGCGCAGAGCGGGTTATCGGTGTGCTGATGCCGAATGGTCGGCAGAAAGATATCGCAGACTCCAAGCTGCTGGTCGATACGCTTGGCATTGCAAGTATTACAGTTGACATTGGCGGCGCATACAGCAAGATGGTTGATGTAGTCGGCAGAGCAATGCCATCTGGAGTAAGCAATCAGGCAGCGGTCAATCTCCCTCCAAGGCTGCGTATGGCGACACTCTATATGGTCGCGCAGTCTTTGGCTCGCGGAGGTCGGGTGGCAAACACCTGCAATCGCTCTGAAGATTATGTTGGATACTCCACAAAATTCGGTGACAGCGCTGGTGACTTCAGCCCACTCGCAAATATCATGGTGCATGAGGTTCGTCAGATTGGCTACGAACTCCCCATTCCTCGTGAGCTGGTGGACAAGACTCCATCGGACGGTCTTTGCGGTAAGACAGACGAAGACAATCTGGGCTTTACCTATATGCAGCTCGACAACTCACATCATGCACGGTAGTAGTGGGGATGAAGACATCGACAAAGTAATTGCAAAGAAGCATACGCAGAACCTGCACAAGCTCAATCCGATGCCAGCCTACGGCTCACAGCCGTAAGGTGATTGTATGGAAGAAATAGCAATCGTCCGCTGTTTGCAGAACGCAAGCGGCGCGATTAGTAAAATGCGGGTCTTGCAAGCCTTCAAAGATGTTGAGAATTTCCGTAAGATTTTGTACTACGCTTTGAATCCAATGCTAACGTACAAGATTTCCGGAACAAACACTGCGAACGCCTGTCGAGTATGACCCAGCAATTACAATCACAATGACCGACATCTTTGAAATCTGTGAGCTGCTGGCAAAGCGAAAAGCATTGGACGCAGCAACTGTATATCAAGTGCGGGTCTTCGTGCAGTGTTTAACTGACCCAGAGTCATCCGAGTTTTACATTGAACTTCTGTCAAAGACACTTCGGTTGGGTGTCACAGCGAAAACTGTGAACAAGGTTATCCCCGGACTGATTCCCGAATGGGAGGTTCAGCAGGCATATCCAATCGACAAATACCCAGTCAAGGACGGCACAGAGTTTTGGCTCACTCAAAAAACTGAATGGTGTCAGAGCAACATACTACAAAGGGCAACTGTTCGCAAGAAGCGGAGTTCCCTACGAAGGGCTCGGGCACATTCTGGACGCGCTCAAAATCGACGATAACGATAGCTATGTGTTTTTGACGGTGAACTTACCTTTGCGCGATAAAGGAGCGCTGTCTGACAATGAGGCATTCCGCAAGGCAACGGGCATTATCAACTCAGATGACACTGATAAAACGGCAGTTTGTTACACCATTTTTTGATGTGCTTACGACAGAAGAATTCGATGCTGGTGTAAGCGAGGGCGGCTATGGGTATCGCCGGTCTTTCTTAGACCAGCTTCATCGCTTCATTCCGCAAGATGGTCGAGTTAACATCCTCCCGTTTTATATCACGGTAAAGACCAGACAAAAAATCGATGAGCTATTAAGAGCAAATGGTTCGGGAGGACAAAGAGGGCTTAATGGTCAACTTTGATGTTCCATATAAGCGAAAGCGCCACAACGGAATTCTCAAAGTCAAACGCTTCTACACTATGGATTTGCATATCTTGCGTTGTGAAGAAGGAAGCGGCAGGCTTGCAGGAACGCTGGGCGCATTTGTGCTGGACTATAAAGGCAACGAAGTAAATGTTGGGTCTGGCTTTTCCGATGAGCAGCGTACAGCTTTTGGGCGGCTAAAGATGAAATGCCCGGACGGTTGTGCGAGGTAAAATACAAGGAAATATCGTATGACAAAAAAACACCGGTGCTGAGAGCTTACAGTTCCCGGTGTTTATTTCTATCCGAACAGACAAAGACGAGGTCAGCTACGGCTGAGGAAGGAGGCTTGCGTGGGTAAAAGTACAGGCGGTACCACAGTTTTCAGAATCTATCAGTAGCTTCTGTAAGCTGATGGAAAATGCGCAAAGGGACTATGCGTGGAACTATGATGAGGTGAACCGCATGGATAGGCTCACGCAGGACTACCTTCACAAACTGGAGCTTGACGGTCTTGATTACAAAGAGCGAGCCAAGGTTGCTACACAGCTTGCAAAGTGTCGCCAAGCACGGCGCGAGTGCAAGGATACGGTAGAAATTCTTGAGCCGCTCGTTCAGTTTCTTGAAAGCGACAAAGGCAAAAACCTTTTTGAACCTTGTGCGTGAAGCGCTGGGTAAGACCAGAAAGGTCGAAGAGCGTATGGAAACCCGCACATACATACCAAGAGTCTTAGAGCAGGAGGCAACAACATGAACATCGTGTTCTGGCTCATCGTAGTCATTGTGCTTGTGCTTATCTGGTTCTGTTTGAGTTTCGCCTTTAAGGGCGTCGGCGGAGTTGGAATGCGATTGTACAATGATGCGAAGAAAGAAATCTCCGAGGAAACGGAGAAAAAAACTGACGAAGAAAAAAGGAAGTAAAAGAATGAAGAAGGGTAAACTTGGCGCAATCTTGCTGGCACTTGTGCTGATTATCGGCTTGGTTTGCTGCGTTGTGTGTCTGGAGAAGATTCCCGCAGGTTACGTCGGCGTTGTGTATAACATGAACGGCGGCGTTGATGGCGAGGTCTTGGAACAGGGCTGGCATCTGGTTGCTCCGACCAAAAAGGTGACCAAGTATTCTATCGGTATTGAGCAGTCATATCTGACGGCTGAGGATAAGGGCGACTCACCCAAGGATGAGAGTTTCAACATCCCTACCTCTGATGGGAAGACTGTCCGAGTGAATATTGAGTTCTCATATCGTTTTGATGAGGCACGAGTCTCCGAAACCTTTGCAATGTTCAAAGGAAAATCTGGCGAGGCAATCAAGGATTCGTTTATTAAGCCCAAGGTTGTGGCGTGGACGCAGGAAGTTTCCGCAAACTACCCTGTCACCGACATCTTTGGCGACAAGCGTACTGAAATCAATGCCGAGTTGGATACCTATTTGCGTGAGAAGTTCGACCAGTATGGCATCATTATTGACACTGTAAACTTTACGGATATCTCAGTTGACGATGAAACGGCTGCGGCTATCCAGAAGAAAGTCACTGCTCAGCAGGAGCTTGAGTTGGCGAATATTGAAAAGCAAACCGCCAAGGTTCAGGCTGAGAAAGACAGAGAGGTCGCACAGATTAACGCAGAGAAAGCAGTTATTGAAGCAGAAGCAAAAAGCAGAGACATTGCGTATTGCTGCGGAGGCAGAAGCTGACGCAAACCGCAAAGATTGCGGCTTCACTTACCAATGAGTTGATTGAAAAAATCAAGTATGAGCAGTGGAACGGCGAGCTGCCTACGGTGACTGGCTCAACGCCCATCATTAGTCTCGAACCGTGATGGAAAAATGGTGGGACAATGCAAAAGATTGGGTTAAAGTTCTAATTTGCATTGTTGTCTCCATCGTCTCGATTGCGCTAATCATTCTTACGATGATTATGCCAATTGTTTGGAGCATCAAGCTGCATAACCCAGCCTTTCTGCTTTTTGTGGTGCATCCCCGCTGGTATCTTTGTCGGCGTATGGGCTTACCAAGAGTTTTTTTGATTTCTAAATAAGGAGGAGATTATTTGACAGCCGTATATCTGGTCATTTTATTTTTTTCGCTAAGGTGCTGGACAACACGCTTGGTACAGCCAAGACAATCTTGGTACAGAGAAACCGTTGTGTCCCTTGCCGGAGTCGCTCTCGGCTTGTCAAATTTTATCTACCTTAGCATCACAAAAAAAGATATCGTAACAAGTAACAGCAGCCTCGCCCTTGCAACTGTTTCCATTGCAAGCGGTGTTGGCTGCTGTTTAGCTGTCGCATTAAGCAACAGGTTTTCAAAGACAAGACCTATGTGAACGTCATTATGTCAGATAATTTGGAGGCGATGCAAGAGTTTCGAGATTTTCTGGCAACACATCACATCACGAATGTCGCTGCAGACAGCTATACCTTGGACTGGAGTAAAAAGTCTATCACCATCACTGCCTATGCAGAGACAAAAGCACAGAGCAAACTGATTGATGATTACATCGCAAATAGCTCATTGAAGTTCAAAAGAGTTATCAGCAGAAGCTAAAAAACGATGGTTTTAATAATTCAAAGGAGGGTGTCCTATGCGACATTTGGCAACAATCCGTGAGATTGCATCTCTTCGCCCGATTGCAGGAGCTGACCGCATTGAAGTTGCGCAGGTCGATGGTTGGGAATGTGTCGTTCAGAAAGGCGAGTTCCATACAGGAGAGCATATCGTTTACATTGAGGTCGATTCTATCGTCCCAGAGCGCCCAGAGTTCGAGTTCTTGAGAGACAGAAAGTTCAGAGTCCGCACCATTAAGCTGCGTGGTCAGGTCAGTCAGGGTTTGGTTCTCCCACTGTCCATTCTGCCGAATGGCGCTCCCGCCGATTTGGGCGCCGATGTGACCGATGTTTTGGGCATTAAGAAGTATGACCCAGAAGCGCAGCAAGAAGCACAGCTCTTAACAAAGCAACCTCAGAAACCACAAAGTGCAATCGCTCGTTTCTTGATGCGGTTTAAGTGGTATCGTAAGTTGTTTATGAAACCCAAACGCAAGGGTGGATTTCCTGATTGGATTGTCAAGACGGATGAAACCCGCATTCAAAACCTTACGACGCTCTTTGAGATGGAGCGTAACAAGGGAACGAAGTTCTCTGTCACAGAGAAAGTTGATGGGCAGTCAGCGACGTATTACCTGCGCAAAATTTCCAAGCGCAAGTATGAGTTTGGTGTTTGCAGCCGTAATATCTATCTCGGAACGCCGGATAACAGTTCTTACTGGACGATTGCTAAGAAGTACAATATCGAAAATGTACTGCGGCAGCTTATCGGTGATTATGAAACCATCGTTTTACAAGGTGAGATTTGCGGCAACCAGATTCAGGGCAACAAGTACCACATTAGTGGGTACGACTTGTTTGCCTTTAACCTGATTTATCCAGACCACAAGTGTGGCACGGCAGAAATCAAGAAACTGCTTGAGCCGTATGGAATTAAGACTGTTCCGATTGTTGAGGAGGACAAAACCCTGCCCGAAACTATCGCTGAGCTGGAATCGAGTATTCAAAGGGAAAATCAGTGGTTCGTAAGGAACAAAAACGAGAAGGTGTAGTTATGCGCAATGTCCGAAGCAACATCAGCTTCAAGGTTATCAACCCTGACTTCCTTCTCGCAGAAAAGGACTGATTTTTAATGCCAAGAGCAGTAGAAGATTTGACAGGAATGGAGTTTGGTAATGGCATGGTAAAGGTTATTTCTCGTGCTGATAACGGAAATACCAGACACGCCAAGTGGCTATGCCAATGCGAGTGCGGAAAAATATTTGTTGAATATGCGCTCAACTTAAAGGCTGGACGAAGAAATTCTTGTGGTTGTTTGAGCAAGCGAAAACCAACAGACTCTATTAGTTTACACAGACTAAATCGCAGTGGAGATGAACCGTGGCATAATTTGGCGAATGCCATTGTTGCAGTCGCAGCAGATGATTATCGTTCGGCACTTCGTAATGAAGACGAGGGATTGTTAAAAAGTTTGGAGCGGTTCTTCCATTCTGAATGGTACAGGATTTTTGACAGACGTAGACGCAGACAGGCTTCTCGGAATGTTACGAAGAGAACGAAGCGGCTCATTACAAGCCGCTTACATATAAATAGAGCCGAGTTATTCGGCTCTTTTCTTTGAGCAATCCAGCCCACGATTGCTTGAAGAAAAAGAATCGAAAAGGAGTGGCACAAATGTTTAGAGTTCACAGAGATTTCAAAGGGGTTATTGAAAGCCGCGCAGGACGAATATGATTCCATCGTCGAATTGAACGAAAGCCTGCGAAAGAAAGTTGCCGAATGGAATAAGGACGAAGAGATTCGAAAGGCAGTTGAGCTGGCTGAGTATAATCGCACCCCTCCTTATGCCAGATATCAGATAACGAGAAGAAAGCAGAAAAGAGCGTTCAGAGACAGTCACTACAAGTCATGTAAGAATGGCAGCAAGTATTTGTACGAGCTGACCGGAACAGGCATTGGAACGGCGATTACAATTAAGTGTCCTGGCTGCGGCGAAGAAAAAAACATTACTGACTACGATTGCTGGTGAGGTGATGGACATGATTTTTTTCGTGCAATTCTGTTTGCACTGGCAACAGCAGCAGTCATTGGCGGTCTTGCATATTGGTTGAAGTGTCTTTGCCTGTGCGACTATGAAAATGCTTGTGACTATTCGCAGTGCGATCGTTGTCCGTTCCCTTGTGAGAGGCATAATTGTGGGTAAGGCGAAAAAGAAAACCAAGACCATCAATGCCCGACTGGTTTTGGTGGGGGGCAAGACGGGTGCTGGTTCTGCAAACAAAAAATAACTGCAATCAGTGTAAGGCGAACCGTGAATATGTAAAAGAGTTCGGAGAGAAGAAGCAAAAAAAGGAAGACACGCCAGCGCAAAGCGAGGAGCGCGGACGAAACTGCAATTGATGGAGGATGATTATGGATTTGTGGAAGGGATATGAGCTAAGCAGGACATATGTCCCAGCGGCTTATTACACGATTACATCGATTAAGAGCAAAAACGGCAGAGCAAATCCATTGCATGACGAGGTGCTCGGTCGAAAGGCATACGTTGTTTACTTGGAGGTCGGAGAGCGTGGCTTTATCAAATATTTGCCCGATTATGACGACCGGTATCATTGCCTACATACATCTACTGTTTTGGATTTTACTCCGTGGGGGAAACGGGCGAAGACACAATTACCATCAAACAGCAAATACGGAGTACATCTTGACGAAGCAGTAAGACTTTTTCAGCAGGAGGTCAATCATGCTTGAGTTCTATGGAAGAAAGTTCACTTGCGATGAATGCCCGATTTGTGAAGGCATTGAGCATAGGGTCAGGGTTGCAAGAGGGGTGGCTACGAACCGCAGCTTGAATACTGCGGTTGCGATAAAGTCCAGACTGAATTTTTTATCAGTGGTTATTGTAGCGATGCTTTTGAGGCGGACAAGCCGCATGGCAAACTGTGTGAACCGAGAAAAACCGGGAGAGCATATCGGCGCAAGATGCGCAAACAGAAGAAAAAGAAAAAGCTGATGCGTATTATGACCTACGGATATAAGTCAGGTATCGGCTATACAGACTGGGGTTGGAAAGACGGCGTTTATCAGCCGGTCGGAAGTTACATCCAGTACCCCAAGAACTCAAACAGGCAGACGTTTTGGAAGGCATATTCCAATAGAAAAATCAGACGCTATAAAGGGCGACGTTCGTAAAGGAAATTCGTACCGGAGACATTTCGATTATGCGTGGGAGGTTGACTGACAGTATGGGAGCAAGTATCAGCGAGTTTAGAGGCGAGTATTATTTTCTGAGTAACTTCTACTCGGCACCAGTTACCTACAACGGAATATGTTTTGAGAATAACGAGGCGGCGTTTCAAGCGGCTAAATGCCCAGAACGTATGACTGAGTTTTGCCGTCTGAATCCGTCAGAGGCAAAGAGGCTTGGGCGTAGGGTTAAACTCCGTGGTGACTGGGAGGCGGTCAAAGATACCGTTATGTATGAGATTTGCAAGGCAAAGTTCTCACAGAATCCTGATTTGGCAGACAAGCTTGTTGCGACCAAGGATGCCGAACTCATTGAAGGCAATACTTGGGGCGACCGCATCTGGGGCGTCTGTGATGGCGTTGGAGAAAATCGCCTTGGTAAAATCCTTATGCGGGTCAGAGCAGAAATGTGATGTGAACTATGAAGAAGGCTAACACTTTATAAAGGAAAACTCGGCTGGCAGTCTGAGTTCAGCCACAGATATGCGTGTTGGGCGAACAACCACAATGGGTGGGCAAAAGCTAAAAAGTCCAATAAGCGGTTGGCTAAGCGCAGACTAAAAAGATGAACTACGAAAAGAACTTTTGTTTATAGCATATCGGATAAACAAGTTGGAGAATGAGCGGGAGGAGAATTTATGAAGAGAGAAGATTTTGTCTTTGACCATATGGATGATGAGTACGAAGACTATTGGTTCAAGGTTGTTGGCGATACAAAAAGACGAGCTTACAAAGAAGTACATGGAAATGTGTATGGTTTCGGTGACCGAGGTCGTCTATTCCAATAAGGAGCAGACTCTGGGTGTTAAGCGCCTCTTCCCATTCAACTACGATGTTATCATGCCGGATGATTCGGAGCTCAGAGATATGCTGGTATCTCTGGTGGCTGAGCAAAAGTCTTGATTTGTATGGGCGGTTTTAATTGTTGCGCTCGCCATTATGGGCACCACAGCGCTACTAATGTGTGCCGTGTATAAGCATGGCACTGGACGTAGCCTCCCCAAAGATTTGTTCCATGACGTTTTTACGAAAGGCTGATTTGATAATGAACAAATGCGATTGGTGCAAAAACGACTCGAAGTGTTCTGGTGTCAAGCGCAGCGAGTGTATCGTAAGAGATTATTTCAGATTTGAAATAGAACAGTCTCCAGCCGACGAGGAAACCACAATAACCCGTCTTCTGGTTGAGGCTGGTGGAGTGTTCAATCCGAGAGAGCTGTTGCGAAACACCTTGTTGCGCACGGTGTCGTAATGAAAGGTTAATTCGATGACTAATTTCGAGGAAATCAAAAAGGAAAAATAGCCACTATGAATACCGATGAGCTGATAGAGTTTTTGCGGCGGTGATACTTGCGAGAATGTGCTTTGCTCTTTTTGTGAGCGATGGCGATTGTTGCGGGAACAATTGCAAGGTCAGCTATGATTGTGGAGGCTGCATTAAAAAGTTCTTGCAGAGAGACAAGCAAGGAGGTTAGCCAGATGAGGTGCCCGTATTGTGAGACTGAAACAAACGACTTTGTTCCAATGAACCAGACCGCTGAATACAGCGGTATTGAGATGTCTGTAAACAGGCAAGGGATGTTGAGAGTAAGAGTGCTTGACAATGACGGTGGTTTTACGACCCAAGACATTGTTGAGATACGCAATTGCCCACTGTGTGGAAAGAGATTTGTAAAGGGTGGTTTGATGTGAAAGTATCATTTAATTTTTTGGGACACAAAAGAATGTAGACCCAGCCCTTATTTCCAGCGTAATAAAATATTTGATTAAAGAGTACACAACTGATAAGTTTTCAGACCTTCACGCAGGTACGGGGACTATGTATATCAATTTTTATGATTGTTTTCGGTAAAATAGAAATCGAGCAAAAGGGCTCAAGAATGTGAGCACCCAAGTGGCACAAAAAATGAGCCATTGTCAACACCCCCAATCATAGCTACCATTAGTTTGTGTCCAATAAACTAAGGAGGTAGCGGAAAGGTGTTAAGAATGGCTCAAGTGCAGTATATCAAAGATCTCTACGAAAATGAAGAGAAAAGTTTGCGGGAAATATCCCGCATCACGGGTCACAGCTTTGAAACTGTCCAGAAATACGCCCAGAAGGAAAACTGGAGCGAGGACAATCTCCCGGATACTGAGCCAACGAGTTATCCGGTGCTGGGGAAGTTCATTCCTATTGTGGACAGCTGGCTGGAAGCAGATCGCAAGGTGCCAAGAAAGCAGCGGCATACAGCCTGGCGACTGTTCTGTCGCCTACGGGACGAGTACGGATTTACAGGCAGCTACTCCAGCGTGAAGCGATATGTCCGCAAGAAGAAGTATGTGATGAAAGTCCAAAGTGCAGGTTTCCTTCCTCTGGAACGCACACCCGGATGTGGTCAAGTGGATTTCGGAGAGTTCCTGTATTACGATGCCGGAGGGCAGGAGCAGAAGGGTTACGCCCTGACCATCTCCTTCCCGCACTCTAACATGGGGTATACGCAAGCATTCCCCTCGCAGAACCAGGAGTGCCTGCTGGAAGGGATGAAGCGCATCTTTGAACACATGGGCGGTGTACCTCCCCGGCTTCGTTTCGATAACATGACCACCGCTGTTGCACAGGTTTTGCGGGGCACTGAGCGATCTCTCACAGACGGTTTCAGCCGTTTTATGCTGCACTACCGTTTCCAGGCCGAGTTCTGTAATCCGGCCTCTGGCAACGAGAAGGGCAATGTGGAAAACAAGGTTGGATACAGCCGCAGAAATGCCTTTGTGCCGGTTCCCACCATTACTTCCTTTGAAAAGTTTAATGAGGAATACCTGTGGGGATGGTGCGAAAAGGATGCCCAGCGTGACCACTACATCCACAAGATTCCGATCCGGGAACTGTGGCAGGCAGATGCGGATGCGCTGCTGAATCTGCCGGATTATCCCTTCTCCGTATTCCGCTATTCTACGCTGACTGTGAGCAAGACCGGTTTTGTGGTGATTGACACGAACCGGTACGGACTGTCCCCGGCACTGGCCGGCGAGGTGGTACAGGCCAAAATCTTCTTTGACCACATTGAATTTTTCCACGACCACCATGCTGTTGGTACCTTCCGGCGCAGTTACAAGCAGAATGATGAGATCTATGACTGGACGCAGTATGTGTCCACCCTCTGCAAAAAGCCCCGGGCAACGGAAAATACCCGGTTCTTCCACCAGATGCCGCAACAATGGCAGACTTACTTGGCCTCCACACAAGGCAAAGAGCGCAAGAATGCCTTACAACTTCTCAGCGAAATTGTGAACGACGGCAATGCCGACCTGTGCGAAGATGCATTGGAGCTGGCCGCACAGAACGGAAGAACCGATACGGACAGCCTGCGCCAGTGCTACTACATGGTTGCGAAAAAGGAATACCGGCCTGACCCATTGCAGTTGACTTCCGGCCCAATGCTGAACTACAATCCCAATCTTTCCATTTACGATGGCCTGATGGGAGGCGATGCCCATGGCTGAGCAGATTGAACTGATGATGCGGCAGGTGAAGCTGGGCGGTATGGCAAAAGGCTGGCGTTCTGTACAGTACGAGAACACCGAGCAATATGTGACCGAGCTTCTAAAGCTGGAGTTGCAGGAGCGAGAGGCCAACCGTATTAACCGCATGGTGAAAGCAGCAGGGTTCCGTGTGCTGAAAACCCTGGATGAGTTTGTCTGGAATTCTGCCATTGAACTTCCCAGCGGCTTAACGCAGGAATATATGACTGATCTGCACTTTCTCACCCCCAAGGAAAACCTGATTTTTATGGGAACGGTTGGTACAGGTAAGACACATCTTGCAACGGCTATTGCCCTGAAAGCTTGCCAGGAAGGACGAAAGGTGCGGTTCTTTACCGCAGCCGGTCTTGCCAATCTCCTGCTCGAGAAGAACAGCAAAGGCACTCTCAACAACTTCCTCGGCTCTCTGAAAAAGGTGGAGCTGATTGTGATTGACGAAATTGGCTTTGTACCGCTGCACAAGGATGCAGCCGAGCTGCTGTTCCAGGTGATTTCTGACTGCTACGAGCGCAAGAGCCTGATTATTACCTCCAACTTAGAGTTTTCTCAGTGGAACACCGTCTTTGGAGACAACAGGCTGACGGCAGCTCTGGTTGACCGGCTAATCCACCACAGCCATATTGTGATTTTCTCCGGTGAAAGCTACCGTCTTACACAGTCCATGCACCGGCAACGCAGTTCTTTTTGAAAAAGGGCTTGGGGGCTCCAAAATGTGAGCAAAAGGGCGTGAGCGTTTCGTGCGCCCGACCCTCGCAAAAGGGCTCCAAAACTCTTGCAAAAGAGCGTGATCTGTTAGCGCACCAAAAGGTGTGCGTTGGGGCTCGCCCCATGCAGTCCTGACAAGTTTATTGGGTGTTGAAGGTGCTCACTTTTTTGGAGCCCTTTTGCAAGACTTTTTTATTGACAAACACACGATTGCAGAGATATTAAACAACTAAAATATAATATTCACAGTTTCACCCAGCAGAAATCATTTGGGTTTCCTGCTTTTCTTTCAAAAC
>VOFJ01002188.1_pt1 | contig 19117 bp, 17 predicted proteins | sample 5384081 | NCBI WGS metagenome assembly VOFJ01 (sample SAMN12384729, study PRJNA508395) | human gut metagenome | isolation source: healthy gut I | host: Homo sapiens
GTTTTCGGTCTGTTGTCGCGCATCGCGCTGCCGTAACGCACCTTCAGGCTCTCGACATGGCGTTCGAGAATGCCGTAGGAACGGATATCGCGGTTGATCGCGTTGCCGCCCATCGGCACGATGCCCACATGGCGGACGCTGTTCTTGTAGAATACGGTCACGTCGGTCGTACCGCCTCCGATATCGACCACGGCCACACCCTCCTCCTTCTCGTCTTCGGTGGCCACAGCCTCGGCCGAAGCGACGGCGTTGAGGAAAAGCCCTGCCTGCCGGATTTCGACCTTTTGCAACGCGCGCTTCACACGGCTGACGGCGTTGTTGTCGCCGAGCACGAAGTTGAACACCGCCTCGAGCTTGTTGCCGAACGCGCCCACTGGGTTCATCGTCTCCTCGTCGTCGACGATATAATTCTGCGGAATGATCTGGATGATGGTCTCTCCGTCGGGAGCCTGCACATTGCCCATGCTCTCGTGAAGCTTCTGGACGTCCTCCTCGCGGATCTCGCCGTCGCGGCCGACAAAAACGTAATAGGGATATTTGACGCAGCGGATGTGCTGTCCCGAAATGCCCGCATAGGCTTCCCGGATCGTGATCTGCTGGCGGGCCTCGATCGCCTCGATGGTTCGTTTGATGCTCTGGGCAACCAGTTCGACGTTCTTGATCTCGCTGCGGACGACGCCCTGCACGGGGGAGATTTCGCAATCAATGATGCGGACTTTGCCGCCCTCGCCGCGCGTGCCGACTACCGTCGCCACCGTGTTGGTGCCCAAATCAATTGCAACTACATAATCTCCGTTTTCCACTTCTCAGCCCTGTATTTAGCGTACAGTTTCCTGCACTTGTGATAATAAAACATATTCCGTACTCCCCACCCCGCAAGCCGCATCGACCGCCCGGCACTCTTTCCGGAAGAACCGGGCCTTAATCGGAGCAGACGACCTGCCCGCGGTAAGCCAGGTTGATATAACGGCACGCCTCCCATCCTTCGTAAGCGAGGCCGTTGCGGTAGAAGCTCGTCAGCTTGTCGAGCTTGGAGCGGTAATCGTCAAGCGATCCTAAACAGACGATCTGGTCTCCGGCACGCGGAACCAGCTCGATCTGAGGATTATACCGATCTTCCGAACCGCCGTCCCGGACATTGATCTGCACCCAAAAAGCGCTCCAGAAGCCATCACTCTCCACGAATTTCACAAAATTAATCAGATTAGCCAAAAACAAATAATTTTCGGACACTTTTTTTTCGCCCTTTTTCGACCAATCGTCCAAACTTCCCACAAAGTCCGGGCCGAAAGGCGGCACGATCATCCCCGTGACAACCGGTACATAGACCGAATAGTAGCGCTGCGTAGGCAGGATATAATTGTCGTCGGTCACGTAGAAATCGTAACCGTTTACGCTGTTGACCCTTAGAACGGGTTTCCGCTGGGTAAGCTCGATGTTCAGCATGCCGTCCATCGACGTATAGGCGCGCACCGTTTGACGAACCCGCGACGGCGGACGAACGCTTCGACCTCCAGCGTGTTGACTTTGCCGACCGGCTCGCGGAGAAACTCCTTCTGCTCGGCGGCAAACCAGTTCTTCACCATCGCCGGAGTGATGAATCCCCGTTCGGCACTGTCGAGCACCTTCACACGGAGACCCCGGCAAAGGGTCTGTTCCTGCTGCGCATGACAATACCGCGACGCGGCGATCAGGTAACCCACAATCACCGCCCACGACAACACGCCCAGCGTTATGGAGAAGATCCTTTTCAAAGCTTTATTGACTTATGCCGGTGCGACATGAACGTCTGTCGACCGTAACGGTAACAACAGCCCATGAATACCGGAAAGCGTCCGCAGCCCTGCAGTCCCGACGGACGAAAGGGCACTTATCTCTTTCCCAACAATTCCGCGATCGGCTCGCAAAAACGGTCGATATCGCCCGCCCCAAAGGTAATAATCGTATCGGGATTTTCCGCGCCCAGCAGTGCCAGCAGTTCATTTTTGGGAACCACTCGCGCGGGAGCCGTAATCAGCGGCAGCAACATCTCCGAGCAAACCCCCTCGATCGGCTCTTCACGGGCCGGATAGATCGGCAGCAGCAGCACCTCGTCGGAGAGCGACAACACTTCGGCGAACTCGCGGCAGAAGTCGCGGGTACGGGTATAGAGGTGCGGCTGGAACACCACGGTGAGCCGCCGCCCGGGAAACATCTCCCGGAACGAGGTGATCGCGGCTTTCAGTTCGTTGGGATGGTGCGCATAGTCATCCATATAGATGCGCTGCGGCGTATTGATGTAAAAATCGAAACGGCGCTTCACGCCCCCGAACGACGCCAGCGCGCCTTTCAGTTTCGCTTCGTCGAATCCGGCCACCCACAGCAGGGCGGCGGCGGCCACGGCATTCTCGACATTGACCCATCCCGGCACGCCCAGCGTACAATCCGCCAGCACCCGGTCGGGACAGACCAGATCGAACGTATAGCGCCCGTCGCTTCCAACACGGATATTCCTCGCATAAAAGTCGCACGGCGAATCGTAACTATACCGGTAAACCGTTATCTCCCGGTTGCGGATCGCCAGTTCCACGCCCTTCTTAAGGATCAGCGCGCCGCCCGGTTTGATCTGCGAAATAAACTGCGCGAAGGCCTCCCTGACCGCTTCGTGCGTACCGTAAATATCGAGGTGGTCGGCATCGGCCGACGTCACCACCGCCGCATCGGGCCACAGTTGCAGGAACGAACGGTCGAACTCATCGGCCTCGACCACCAGCCTCGGCCCCGGCCCCAGCACCAGGTTGGAAGCGAAATTCTTCGAAATACCGCCGAGGAAAGCGCTTCCGCCCCCGCCGGCTTCGTGGTTCAGCCAGGCGGTCAGCGTCGTAGTGGTGGTTTTGCCGTGGGTACCGGCCACCGCCATTACATATTTGCCCTGTGCAACGACACCCAGCATCCGCGACCGCTTCACGATCTCGAAACCCTGCGCCCGGAACCACTCCCACTGCGGATGGTCGTGCGGTACGGCCGGAGTATAGACCACCAGCGTCGATGTCCGGTCCCGGAACGGCTCGGGAATCGCCGCCACCGCTTCATCATAGGTTACCGCGGCCCCTTCCGCCGAGAGCAGGCCGGTCAGTTCGCTTTCGGTGCGGTCGTAGCCCGCCACCCGTTTGCCTTCGTGGAGGAAATAGCGCGCCAGCGCACTCATGCCGATCCCACCGATTCCCAGAAAATATACGTTTTGAAACTCCATGTTATCGATTTTAACAACAACGATTCACTGTCAAACTCTTACCGTTTAGGCTTCCGACAATGCTTACATTTCACCGGATCACCGTCCGGAATTTCCATCACGGCCTATTCTGCCGCCGCTTCCCAACCTCTGCGGGGTGCATGCCCAATACTATTCCATAATATAAATATCCGTCTGCCGGTAAATTACCTTATCCAAAACAGTCAAATGTCCGTCTTTAGTCAAGATGGCTCGTACGGACTTATACGTTTCCGGCCAGGAATCCACTTCCATCAAATACAACAAATAGTCATTTGCCCTCTCCTTGTACGCTCCTCCGATAAGGGTATCCGGATCGAATCCATATCCGTTGGCTTCAGCAATCAAAACCGCCTCCTCCAGATTGTCGACCCGCCCGATAAACGATACCAACTTTCGGTCGGAATTGATCAAATCAATCTGATTCCGATCCTTTACACCCACGATAAATGAATACTCTGGCACAAAATGGCCCTGTATAAAAAAGCCTCTTTCGGCATAGATGCCCTCCGCAACGGAAGCATATGCGCTATCACCGTTGTAAACGATCACGCTTCCTCGCCTGTGTTCCCGCATATCTTCATCCCTTTTGCGGACACACTCCCAGTATTTGTAGGGAACATCCGGTATAATCGCATCGATCAGATAAGCCATGTCCTGTTCCGCAAAAGATCGAGGAAAAGGTTTGAATCCCGTTTGCAGTTCAAATTCGGAACGAAACGGAGCAACCATATGAAAAGGCATCGTATCCATGCGTTCAGCAACCCGATAATCTCCCGTATCCTCTTTCACCGACCCGCCGGACGAGACACCCTGACCACTACGGCAGGCTGCAAAAAACAGGATCACCGCACAACCGGCCATCAACGTTTTCATAAGCGAACCCATTTAAACCTTTGAAAATCGTTTTCTTATTTCGTAGACACCACCGCCACGATCTCGTCAACGATCCGTTCGGCAGAATCCGCGATGCCCAGCACGCGGATATTGGCGGCCATGCGCCGCATCCGCTCCGGGTCGGCCAACAACGCCTCGACCACCGGGAAAAGCCCCGAAACCGCCTCGCCGTCGCGCACCAGCAGCGCCGCACCCTTCTCCACGAGGGCCAGCGCATTCTTGGTCTGGTGGTCTTCGGCCACATTGGGCGACGGCACGAAAATCGCCGGCTTTCCGATCAGGCACAGTTCCGACACCGTTCCGGCCCCGGAACGCCCGACCACCACGTCGGCAGCGGCATAAGCGAGGTCCATCCTGTCGATGAACGCACCGCGCCAGATACCTTCCGACGAACGGCCCTGCATAAATTCGGTCATCTCGCGCTCATAGAATTTACCGGTCTGCCAGATCACCTGCAGGCGTCCTTCGGCGGTAATACGTTCCACATTGGCTTTCATCATGTTGTTCAGCGTGCGCGTACCGAGGCTGCCGCCCACGACCAGTACCACCGGCTTATCCGCTTCGAGCCCGAAATAGGCCAATGCTTCGGCCTTCCGTGCTGCCGGGTCCGCCCCTTCGGCAAAACGTCCGCGCAACGGATTGCCCGTCATCACGATGCGCTCCTTCGGAAAGAAACGCTTCATCCCCTCGTAAGCCACGCAGATGCGTCTGGCCCGCGATGCGAGCAGCTTGTTCGTCACCCCGGCGTAGGAGTTCTGCTCCTGGATCAGCGTCGGAATACCCATGCGCTGGGCGCTCCACAGCACCGGTGCGCTCGCATAGCCGCCGAAACCGACCACTACGTCGGCCCCGAAGCTGCGGATCACGCGACGGGCCTTTCGGAGCGACGCGGCGACCTTGAACGGCAACGACAGGTTGCGGGCCGTCAGCCGCCGTTGCAGCCCCGCCACGGGCAACCCCTCGATGCGGTAACCCAATGCGGGAATCTTCTCCATCTCCATCTTACCCTCGGCACCGACGAACAGCAGTTCCACACCGTCGCCCAGCCGGCGCTGCAACGCTTCGGCCACCGCGACCGCCGGGTAGATATGGCCTCCCGTACCGCCGCCGCTCAGAATGATTTTTATTTTGTCCATAACCACACCTGTTTACAGTTTACATACCGGGATCTTATACATACAGTCCGGATAAAAGATTCTCCTTTGCGCCGGGAGCATGCTGCAAAACCGCACCGACTATCCGGCAACCATCCAACTCTTTACAATCCCCGCAGGTTTCGAATCCTTTCGCATATACGCATTTGCGGATTTCGCAATACTCGCTGCAATAGGCAAATTTCACTCCCTCCGTACGACACCCCATGCAATTTACAGTCGCTGCGGTAATCTCCGGCGCACCGTTCATTTCACTCCACTTCCGGGCTGTCGTTTCCCTCAATTCATTGTCATCGGTGAGGGTAGCCCTGCGGGCGTCGCAGCTTTCGCAATCCAATCCGCAACAAGCTATCAATCGCTTCTTCATCCGGCTATCTTTCAAATATCCCTATGTAAGTATCCCTGTTTATTTTGCCCTTTCACACTCTCTTTTCCCGCTTCCCGATTCAGGGCCTTTCCCGCCACAAACCAACGGTTTTCCAAATCCCGGTACCGACTGCGGTTCTCCGGCCCTTTCGCCGCACCCCTACTCCAGCAAGGACTCGCCTTTGGGGCGGTCGAGCGACTGCTCTTTCATCTGGCGGCTCACGCCGAGGATAATCCCCAACGACAAACTCGTAAATACCACAGACGAACCTCCGAGACTGATCAGCGGCAACGTCTGCCCGGTCACCGGAAAATAGCCCACCGACACCATCATATTGATCAGCGCCTGCAACGTGATCATCAGGCTGAGGCCCAAAACCAGCAGGCTCGGCAGCGCCGTTCCGCACCGCTGGAAGATTACGATTCCCCGGAAAAAGACGCACAGGTACAAAAACAGGATCAGACACGAGCCGACCAAACCGTACTCTTCGACAATGAATGCGTAAGCGAAATCGGAATAGGCGTGCGGCAGGTTCGACCGCTGCGTGCTGTTACCCGGCCCCTTGCCGGTGATACCTCCCGAGGCGATCGCGATCTGCGCCTGCTCCTCCTGCAGGTTGTCCTCGTCGTTCTGGACCTGCACCTGTTCCGTTTTACTGAGCGCGTCGCCCAATCCGAGGCGGTTGACCCACGTATGCGAACGGCCGATGTTGAACATGTACATCACCGTCACGGCCGCCGCCATCACCACGACCACCAGCGCAATGAGCCGCCAGAGTTCCCGCACCCGCACCCGGCCGATGAAGAGCATCACCCAGCAGGTGAAAAAAGTGAGCGCTGCGGTCGAGAAGTTCGAAAAGAAGATCGCGCCGCAGGCTACGACCACGGGTCCCAGCAGCGGAATCGTCGTATCGAAAAGAATGTCGCGGTTCTTGCGCGGGTTCTTGCGCCAGCCGCCGGGAGTCAGTGCGGGCAGGATCGGGATCTTGTCGATCACCTTCTGGCGTTTGGCGAGTTGCTGCGCGAGCAGCGCCACCAGCGTCACACGCATAAAATCCGAAGGCTGGAAGGTCATCCCGATGATCGGGATACGTATCCAGCGCGACGCGCTGTTCAGGTTCACGCCGATCACGAACGTAAGCAGCATGAAGCCGAGTGCCAGGATGAACAGCACCACGGTAAAGCGCACATAGCGCTGGTAGTTGATCCGGTGGACGAACCACATGATCACGAAGCCGATAGCGATGAATTTGAGCTGGTTGAAGAAGTAATGTGCGGTGTTGCCCCCGGCATTTTTGTAGGCCATCGACGCAGTCGAGGAATAGACCACCAGCAGCGAAATGATGGCCAGTGAGATAACGATGATCCACAACGGCTTGTCACCGCTGAACAAACGGTCGAAAAAGCCCGTTTCCGCCGGTTCTTCGGTCTGCCCCGGTTGCAGTTGCTGTTGTTCCGCCATTAGTCTCTGTCCTCGCTCGTAAATTATTTTTCAGGGGTTTTCCCGTGAACGCTTCCTCCTTCCATCCACGGATACTCTTCCGGTTTATTTCTACAGAATCTGTCGCCCGTTTACCGGTGCGTCGGCTGCAAATCCACGGCTGCCTTATCACGAGCTTTCCGTAAATCCCTTCCGAATCACGATCCCCATCCGCTCGCCGCAACCGGACCGTAAGTCCCCGCATCCCATCGGCATCTGCGGCTCCCTGCCAAATGCTTGTACTCCGGCCTCTTCCGGACATTTCGCCGGCCTATCGGCAGATCGCCGGGTGCCGGGACTGCACATTCACCGCATATCCGCCGTGCATCTCCCCCGGCCGTCACCGGACAGGACGCGATCCCGCACCTCCGTGAACCGGCCTTTCAAAGCCGCACGCCTCCGGGACTCGCCGCACAACCGGCCCGAAACGTCTTACCGGCCCTTTTTCCCGACGGCATGTTTCGCCACCCAGGCTTTGAACTGTTCGCCGCGCTGCTCGTAATTTTTGAACAGGTCGAAACTCGCACAGGCCGGAGATAACAACACCGTATCCCCCGGAGCAGCGCTCCGCACCGCAGCCTCCATCGCTTCGCCAAGCGAATGCGTGTCGACGATCTCCGGTATGCGTCCCGCGAACTCGCGCATCAGCTTCGCATTGTCCACACCCATGCAGACCAATGTCTTGACCCGGCCTTCGACGAGCGGGAAGAGCCGCGAGTAATCGTTGCCCTTGTCCGTTCCCCCGGCGATCCACACCGTCGGACGGCGCATGCTGTCGAGCGCATACCACACCGAGTCGACGTTCGTCGCCTTCGAGTCGTTGATGTACTGCACGCCGCCGTACTCGCCGCACGGCTCCAGCCGGTGCTCTACGCCGGTAAAGGTGCGCAAGGTCTGGCAAATGCTCTCGGGAGGTACTCCGGCCGCAAGCGCCGCGATCGACGCGGCCATCGCGTTGTAAATATTGTGTACCCCTTTTATCTTCAGCTCATCCACGCCGATCGACAGCTCCCTGCCATCCACCCGCACGCGGATCGTGTCTCCGTCGAGGCTCGCCGCACAACCTTCCGTGCATTTCACGCCGAAGGGCAGCACCTCCATGTTCCGATCGTGCCTGCCGAGGTTTTCGAGCGTCAGCGGATCATCCGCGCAATAGACGAACTTATCGGTCGCTCGCTGGTTCTGAAGGATGCGAAACTTGCTGTCCACGTAATTCTGCAGCTTGTGGTCGTAGCGGTCGAGGTGGTCGGGCGTAATGTTCATCAGCACCCCCACGTCGGCCCGGAAATCGTACATGCCGTCGAGTTGGAAACTGCTCAGCTCGATCACGTACCAGTCGAAATACTCGGTGGCCACCTCCAGCGCGAAGCTCTGCCCGATGTTGCCAGCAAGGCCCACGCTCAGGTCGGCCTGCCGCAGCATTTCGTAGGCGAGCGTAGTGGTGGTCGTCTTGCCGTTGCTGCCGGTGATGCAAATCGTGCGCGAACCGTCCGTGTAGCGCCCGGCGAATTCGATCTCCGAGACTACCGGAATCCCGCGCTCACGCAGCGCCTTCACAATCGGAGCGCTCTCCGGAATGCCGGGGCTTTTGACCACCTCGTCGGCATCGAAAATCAACTCTTCGGTATGGCGTCCCTCTTCATACGACACGCGCCACTCTTCGAGTTGTCCCCTGTATTTCGGGGCGATCGCCCCCCGGTCCGACAGGAACACGTCGAACCCCTTGACCTTAGCCAGCACGGCCGAGCCGCAGCCGCTTTCGCCCCCTCCGAGCACTACAATCCGAGCCATCGTTATCTGATTTTAAGCGTTGCGAGCGTAATGGCAGCCAACAACAGCTGCACGATCCAGAAGCGTACGACGATCTTCGATTCGAAGTAGCCCTTCTTCTGGTAATGGTGATGGATGGGCGCCATCAGGAAGACGCGCCGCCCTTCGCCGTATTTGCGTTTGGTGTATTTGAACCATCCCCGCTGGATCAGCACCGACAGCGCCTCGACCAGGAAGATACCGCAGAGCAGCGGCAACAACAGCTCCTTGCGGATCAGCAGCGCGAAGACCGCGATGATGCCGCCGATGGCCAGCGACCCGGTGTCGCCCATAAAGACCTGCGCCGGATAGCAGTTGTACCACAGGAAACCGAACAGGGCCCCCGCGAATGCCGCGGCGAAAACGATCAGCTCGCCGCTCGAAGGAATGTACATGATATTCAGGTAGTCGGCATAGATCACGTTACCGGAGAGCCACGCCAGGATGCCGAGGATCACGACGATCGTGGCCGAGACGCCCGAAGCGAGTCCGTCGAGCCCGTCGGTCAGGTTCGCGCCGTTCGACACGGCCGTGATGACGAAGATCGCCACCAGCACATAGACCAGCCACCCGGCCCGGTCGCAGCCGTCGCTGTCGCCGGGAATCAGCCAGTGATAATCGAATTCGTTGTCTTTGACAAACGGGATCGTCGTCTTGGTGGTCTTCTCCGCAGGGCCCATGTAGACGGCCGCCGCGCGCGCGCCGTTGTTGTTCACGTACTCGACCTGCGCTTTCGGCGCATGGCGGTCGAGCTTCTGTTTGACGACCACCTGCGGGCTGAGCCACATGACCAGGCCCACGATAATGCCCAGGCCCACCTGTCCGATAATCTTGAAACGACCGTTGAGCCCTCTTTGTTCTTGCGGAATACCTTGATATAGTCGTCCAGGAAACCGATCAGCCCGAGCCACACGGTCGAAACGATCATCAGCAGGACGTAGATGTTGGTCAGGTCGCCGAACAGCAGGATCGGGATCAGGATCGACGCGAGGATGATAATCCCGCCCATGGTCGGCGTGCCGCGCTTCTGGAGCTGTCCTTCGAGGCCGAGGTTGCGGATCTCCTCGCCGATCTGGCGGCGCTGCAGCATGCGGATGATCCGTTTGCCGAAGATCATGCCGATCACCAGCGCGAGGATAATGCCCATCGCGGCCCGGAACGACAGCGAGAGGAACATGCCCGCGCCGGGAATATCGAAATGCAATGAAAGATACTTGATCAGGTGGTATAACATAATAACTACATTTTATCGTTTGGGGAGGCGCACAGGGCACCCCGCCCCCCTTCCATACAGTGCCAACGCCGTTCCGGCCGCCCGCTCCTGCGGCACGGCAGGCCGCTCATAGCGACGATCCAGCAAAGGTTTCAAATCGACTTTGGCCAACCCCTCCTCAGTATAAGAATACATCGTCGTACCCCGCAACCTCGTCGCCGGGAGAGCCAGTTCCGCATATCTGCAACCGTTATCGTCGATCAGGCAACTCTTGTCGCCCAAGCCGACCAGCAGCAGGTTGTCATATCGGTCCCGCTGAATCCAGCAGGAATCGACGGGTATGGTCCGAATTTCATCACGGAGTATATTCCACCTCAACAGGTTATCTTTATCCGTTCTCAGCGTCCAGTCGTCCAGCCCCCTCGAAACGAACTCAAAACGGCCTTTCACCGAATCATACAGGCAATAGCGTCCGTTATCCTCCCAAAGAATCCTCCCGACGGCTACCGTATCGATTTGCGTTTCACGCTGCAGTTTACCCGAATTCAGGTCATGTACCGCAATCCGGTCCTCCAAAGCCAACAAAACACTGTCTTCGTGGAATGCATAATCCATGATCCGGCACCGACGCTGATCGACCACCTGCAACATCGATATCCGTCCCGTAGTTTTCTCATACGCCGCCAGAAACGGCCTGCCGTATTCAATGTACCGGTTCAGGAATACGGCTACCCCACGGTTAATCACGAATATAGACGTATCCGTTTCAAAAATATTCGAACGGCTTCCGGCTTTTTCCGGTAAACGGGTTTTCCACAACACATGTCCATCGATACTGTCGAACGCCGCAATCTCCTCGCGTGAAGCCCAGTAAAGCACGCTGTCCGACAGGATCACATTGGAACACAACTCCGTGATCCTTTCAGAGCTTTGCATCACAGCCAACTCGGTGAAAAACCCCGACGCAAGCCCCAGCGTTTTCAATGCGCTCCGCCTGTCATACAACGTGCTCACCTCCGCCTCGTAATCCCATCCCTGGCCGGTATAGAGGTTGAACAGGTGCAAACCGTCCGCTTGTACCAGCACGACCGAATCGCTTACCATATCACAAGCGCTCCATCCGGACTGGAAATTGAGCGGGCGTTTCCAAAGCGTCGAACCGTCCGCCAGATTGAATCCCTGAGCCTTCTCGCCCCTTGCACCCATAATCTGGGCATATCCCAATCCAATTTTCGGTTCCGCTCCCGACCAATCGTCCGGAAGCGCATACAGGCGGATTTTCTTTTCCCACAGGTCCGTACCCGTTTCCGGATCGATCCGCCGTGACTTTTGCAAATCGGTTTCTACGATCAACTCCTCATCGATCCACGTATGACCGAATATATAGCCAATGTCACGCTGCCATAAGACCGCTCCGTCCGACAGTTCCATCGAGATCATCGGTCCCACAGGCTCCAGATACTTCCCGTTCTTGGTAATATCCCGGAACTGTACAATCGCCCTGCCCGCGACAGTATCCAGCACCGGAATACGCTCCACCCGCCGGTTGAACCGGTACAGCACAGCCGGAATACTATCTCCCGAAACACAATCCCTGCCGACGAAACGGTTTTCACACGTCACCGTCACGGGTGTGTTTTTCTGCCCGCAAAGTCCTACCGGCACCAGCAGCAACCACAGGATTATATGTCGTCTCAAAGTCCCCATATACATTCATGCGGGTTATACCTCGTCATTTTTCACACGCTTACCAGGCCCGGGCCCCCGCCATACCGGCCGGTCATGCCCTCAAAGCACCGTCCCGAACGCCGCGCGCACCTCCTCCCGGTCGTCGAAGTGGTGCTTCACGCCGCCGACGTCCTGGTAGGTTTCGTGTCCTTTGCCGGCCACGAGGATAATATCGCCCGGACGGGCCAGCGCAACAGCCGCTTTGATCGCCTCGCGGCGGTCCGTAATCGCCAGGTAGCGCGCACCGGGCTCCAACCCGGACTTCATCTGCTCGATAATCGCCCCCGGTTCCTCCAGCCGCGGATTGTCGGAAGTCAGTACGGCCATATCGCTGCCGTCGACGGCGATTTTGGCCATCTCGGGTCGCTTGGTCGCATCGCGGTTACCGCCGCACCCCACGACCACGTATAATCTCTGGTCCTTCTTGCGGATTTCATTGATCGTGCCGATCACGTTCTGCAACGCATCGGGCGTATGGGCGTAATCGACGATCGCGGTGACCCCCTCCTTCGAATGGATCGGCTCGAAACGTCCGTCCACCGAGGTCAGGTCGCTGAGGATACGCAGCACTTCGTCCCGCCGGGCGCCCAAAAGCAGAGCCGTCGCATAAACGCTCGTGAGGTTATAGGCGTTGAAGCGGCCGAGGAATTTAACCCACACCTCGCTGCCGTCGAGATTCAGCAGCATACCGTCCAGCAGCGTCTCGACGATGCGGCACCGGAAGTCGGCGAACGATTGCAGTGCGTAGGTCTTGACGGTCGCTTTCGTATTTTGCACCATCACCATTCCGTTGCGGTCGTCGGCGTTTGTGAGCGCGAAAGCCCCGGCGGGCAGTCCGTCGAAAAAGAGCTTCTTGGCCCGGATATATTCGGCGAATGTCTTGTGGTAATCAAGGTGGTCGTGCGTGATGTTGCTGAAGATTCCGCCCACGAAGGCCAGCCCCGCCGTGCGGTGCTGCACCAGCGAGTGCGAGCTCACCTCCATGAAACAGTAGTCGCAGCCCGCTTCGACCATTTCGGCCATCATCGCGTTGAGCCGGATGCTGTCGGGAGTGGTATGCGTAGAAGGGATCTCGCGGTCGTCCACGCAATAGACCACGGTCGAGATCAGCCCGGCTTTGTAGCCCAACCTGCGGAACATGCGGTAGAGCAGCGTCGCGGTAGTGGTTTTGCCGTTCGTCCCGGTCACGCCCACCAGCTTCAACCGGCGGCTCGGATGCCCGTAAAAAGCCGACGCGACCTGCCCCAGCGCAACGGTCGAATCGGGCACCTGTACGAAAGTCACCCCGACCGGCCGTTCGGCGGGAAGCTCCTCGCACACCACGGCCGCCGCCCCGGCTGCGACCGCGGCAGGAATATAGGCATGGCCGTCGGCCTGCGTGCCCCGCGTAGCGAAAAAGAGCGTACCCGGCACCACCTTCCTCGAATCGAACTCGAGGCGGCCGACCGCGACGGTCCCGTCACCCACGAGCGAGCGCACCTCGACGCCCTGCAACAATTTATCTAACATCCGCATACAAAATTTGCAATATACAAATATAGGCTTTTGCACAATACCGTCCCGTCCGGCCCCGGGCAATTAGCTGACATCTTATTGACACTTTCCGACCGCGTCCCTTTAACGGCTCCGCCCGGTAAGCCACAGCCACAGCCGCGCGCCGAGACGCATGAACAGCCCGTGACGTGAAGCCGCTTTCACCCTCTTTTGACTCTGCGGCGTATCGCTGCCGAGCAGTTTGCGCAGGGGTTCCCGGGTACCCGCCACCCACACCAGGTCGTAGGGACGGAAACGGACCAGCCCCAGCGGCTCGACGAAAGTCCCGTCCTGCCGTTCGATCCCGATCACGATCCCCTCGCCGCCGCACATCACGACGAACTGCGAGACGGTCATCCCCACCAGCACCGAAGAAGGACTTACCGAAAACTGCCGCATCACCACTTCGTCCACTCCGGAAGTAGGTGCAGCGGGTTCGACCTCCACTTCGGCGGCAAAACGCTTCAGTTCGGCATCCGTACCCACCACCGCAATCCGGTCGGCCGGCAGCAGGATATCGTCCGAATGGGGAATGTTGATCTTACGGCTGCCGCGCTGGATCGACACGATGGTGATGCCCCTGCGCGTGCGCAGGTCGAGCGTCCGCAGGCTCTTGCCGACGAAACGGCTGTCGGCCGAAACGGTAAGCCGTGCCAGGTGCAGGAACTTCGTGCGCTTGTCCAGCACCGTGATCTTATCGCGGTCAACCGCATGTAGGTTCGCGTAGAAACGCCTTTCGAAATGGAGAAAATTATGTTTGATCCGTTTCCAGAAGACCGCTATCGAAAGCAGGATCAGCAGGAAACCGATGATCGTCCCCCAGCGGTACGAATAAAGATGCACGAGTACCGCCATCACGAATGCGGCCGAAAGGAAGAACCTCAGCAGCATCAGCCCGACGAGCAGGCCGTGGTTGAAACGCGGATCTTTCCACAGCGCCGCGAACAACTTGCGGTTCAAATGTCTCAGTGCCAGTGCCCACAGCAGCGGCGCCATCGCCAGGATCGTCGTCGTGGTCGAGAGGATATTCCCCCAGAATCCCGGGACCCACTCCTCGACCCACGGCATATAGTAGGTCACGGCCACCCACACCAACCCTCCCAGCAGGATGCTGTAAAACGATATGCTGAGCAGCGAGCGCTTGAGCAGCTGCCGCCATGCGCTCTGGTTCTCGGCGCTCTGCGACGCCGCACTGTACCGGGCGAGAAACATCTTGAACCTCCGGGGCAAATGCCCCTCGAGCCAGCGGTAGGCAGGCTCGCTCTGCTTAATTACGAAAGGCGTTGTGAAGGTGGTAATCACCGAAACGGCCACCGCCACCGGATAGAGGAACGAACTGGTCACACCGAGCGTAAGCCCGAGCGCCGCGATAATAAAGGCGAACTCTCCGATCTGCGCGAGCGAAAAAGAGGATTGCAGCGACAAGCGCAAATCCTGTCCCGAAATCAGGAAACCGATCGTCCCGTAAAAAATCTGCCCTGCAATCACCACGAGGGTAAGCAACAGGATCGGTCCCATATACTGCCACAGCAGCGGAGGTTCGACCAGCATGCCGACCGACACGAAAAAAACCGCCCCGAAGAGGTCTTTGACCGGCGCCATCACTTTTTCGATCGCTTTGGCTTCGGAGGTCCCGGCCAGTACCGAGCCCATTACGAACGCGCCGAGGGCCGACGAAAAGCCGACCGAATTGGCCAGCACGACCATACCGAGGCACAGGCCCAGCGAAATGACCAGCAACGTCTCGGCATTGAGCAACCGCCGTACGCGCCGCAACAGCGACGGGATCAGGTAAATCGCCACAACGAACCACGAAACGAGGAAAAAGAGCAGTTTGAACAACCGTCCTGCAATATCCGCCTCTTCGACGTTCTTCTGCATGTAAAGGGTCGAAAACAGCACGAGCAGCACCACGGCGAACAGGTCTTCGACGATCAGTACGCCGAACACCTGCCCGGTAAATTTGCGGTTACGCAGGCCCAGGTCGTCGAACGCCTTGATGATGATCGTGGTCGAGGACATGGACAGCATGCCGCCGAGGAAAATACTGTCGGTCGTGGTCCAGTGCAGCATGCGTCCGGCCATAAAGCCGGTGCACATCATCCCGGCGATGATCACCATCGCCGTCATCAGCGCAGGGCCGCCCACCTCCATCAATTTATTGAAGCTGAACTCGAGCCCGAGCGAAAAGAGCAGGAAGATGATGCCGATCTCGGCCCAGATATTCACGTTATCCACGTTCGACACCCCTTCGAGCAGGAAATTCCCGCTGCAAAGGAATCCGGCGACGATGTAGCCCAGCACGACCGGCTGTTTCAGTTTTTTGAACAGCAGTGTAATGATACCCGCCACGCCCAGAATCAGCGCGAGGTCGGAAATCAGCGGATTAAGGTGTGCCATCTTTCGGATTCGGATTTGGAAGTCCGGGACATCCCCATGCGGAACAGGCTTTGCACAACCCCGGCCCAGCATACCGGCAAACGGGGGTGGAAAGCCGGCTGCACAAAAAAGAGCCCGGGTGCCTCGGAACTTCACTGCAAAAGTAGCCATTTCCGCGCAAAGTGCACCGCCCCGTGACGAATAAATCGCCGCGATTTTCCGATGCTCCGTGCCATACCGTTTACCCCCGCCCGACGGCGTGCGGGACAAGTCGCCTTCCCCTCACAAACCTCCGCCGACACGACAAACGCACCCTATACAACGGACAGGCCCGCAGCCCCGCAAACGAACAGAAAACAAACCACCAACGAACCGGGAACCACGAACTGCCCCGCATGGCAATCGCCACTCGCTGCATACAAAAAGGGCCGGCACCTTCACGGCACCGGCCCTCGCTGAGAAATACTTTTACTAACCTTAAATTTTTATAATTCTAACTTAAAACACGATAATCGTACTCAATCGGATATCCTCTAAATAATATAAAATAAATTTATTCAATAGATTATTAAACAGATACTTCCATACCGATATTCGATAAATTCTTCGGCATCACGCTTTTTTCCTGCGTGCCAGCAACTCTTTGGCGGCGAGGTTCAGTTCGATCTCCTCGGGCGTCTCGGGACTGGCCGACAATCCGTGCGGACAGGCGTGCGTATGCTCGTCCACATGACAGAACGTGATGAACCCGTCGGAATAGATACGATCGGGGGTCTTGCTCTCGAACGATTTGACGTAAACGACAATCGTGCTGCGTCCCGTCGCAACGATGCGGCTCTCGAAGGTAAGCACACTGCCGAGCGTCACCGGGTGCAGGAACTCCATTCCATGGATTTTGAGACAAACCACCGTCCGCGGGTCGAGTTTCGCCGCCACGGCGATAAAACCCGACTCCACAAACCACTCCGCACACCTGCCGGCGAAGAGCGTCCCGTGGTGGTTCAGGTCTTCGCTCTTGATCAGGCGGCAGGTTTTCAATGCTTCCAATGCCATTTTAATTCGTATTATGCTTAGTTATCGGTAAAGGAGCCGCCTCCCGGCGGTCCCGCAGTTTTCAGGCCGAAACGGCTACGTTTTTGGCGGCTGTCTGCGGTTCTTTAACGGCAGCCTGCGAAAACCGCGCCACATCGGTCACGGCGACGAATTCGTGCGGTACGTACTCCTGCACCTGAGCCAGTGTGCAGGAACCGCTGGGAGTAGTGTAAATCATCAGCAGCACATTGGAGCTGTGGCCGTGCGGGATCCGCTCGATTTTTTCCATGTCTCCGGCCTGGAAAGCCGCCAGCAGCGCCTGTCGGTCCTGCGCCTCGAAAAAGAGCTCCTTGCGGGTCAGCGTCTCACCGGTAGGCCCGTAAACGGGTTTCTTGCCGGTGAAGGCCATCACCAACCGGATCAGTCCGAGCAGCGCCACGACGCCGCCCACCAGCATCAGCGATGCGGAAAGGTTCTTGCTGTCTTCCAGTGCAGGAGCGTTCAGGCTCCAAATAGACAGGCCGATACCGGCTGCGACTACAACGAGGGGGAAAACGGGGTTTTTCTTGCGGGCTACGACACCGTCCTGGTGATAAAGGACATCTGTCAACAAATGGTAATTGCTCATAATTTAAAATCATCGTTAAATTCGACATAAGAATTAGTTGCGCTCCCCTCTCGTTCAAAGGGAGCGGCGGCAGGGCCGGCACGAACATGCCGGGGCCGGAAACCGATTCAAATGCGGGCTAAACGATGATTTTGCGCAGGGCAAAGATGTAATACCCCGACGCATCGAGCGATGAACGAAAGAGGGTGCAGAACTGTTCCTGCACACGATATTGCAACATGGGGGCCGGGGTGTTCCGCAGCATGGCGGGCATCGCTCCGGTCAGGAAGTCGAGGCGGGGATCGAGCCTGAATACCGGTGTCAGGACACGCGAACCATTCACGCCCTGTGCGGCAGGCAGGTTATCGCTGCGCAGCGAGTCGTGGATAAACTGGCGCATCGCCGCACCCTGCGTATCCAGCGAGCAGACCAGCTCGGCGGCAGTGCGCGGGGAACCGCTGTCATGCGGCAATCGCTGCGGCACCTCCGCCCCCGAAAGGCTCAACGTGCCGAACAGGCAGCACACCCACAAAGCGATATGTCCTAGTAACCGTTTCATCATCGATCCGTAAGCCGTCAAAAACCGTACCCAGAGAGCACTCCGTCGCACGTTTTTCCGGCAGGTGTACAAAGATAAAGCTTTCCGGGCAAAATTCCCGGAACGACGCCCCGCCCCGCCGTTAAGTTAATGTTAAGTTTTCGGGAGCGACCCGATTCCAAGTATTTTAGCCACACGCAATCCATCCCGTTTTTATGCAGCCGACCTCCCCGTTTCGCCCGGACGCAAAACACAGGGCATACACACAGGAAGGGAAACCATCCAAAATGGACAGACCCAGGACGAACAAGCGATACAAGGCAGGCTGGTCGCGCTACCGCTCAGGCCCGGCGGACGCATCGGATTTCACGGCCCGGGGCGCACCTCGGGCCGCCCGGCCCCCAGCTGCAACACCACCAGCGCGCCCCGCTGCGCGGGAGCGCCCGCGGGAATGGACTGGCTCCGGACACAGCCCGTGCCGCTGAACGCGACGCGCAGCCCCTCGCGCTCGAGCAGGTAGATCGCCTCTTTGATCCCCATGCCGACCACCTGGGGCACGGCTCCGGCGGCTCCCGGAAAGGGGCGCCAGTTCCATTCCGGTCGAATCGGCTTTCGCAGCACTGCCTACGCCCCGTTCCGGTGTATAGGGCGTCGAACCGGCGCCACGCGGCGCACCTCGTCGGCCCGGCGCGCGAGCGCCGGAACTCCGTCCGCCTGCTATCGCTCCGCTCCGACGGCGGCGTCTGCCACGACGTGTTGCGAGCGTAAACGCGGTCGGCAATCGCACCGGTTTCAGCCCGGCCAGCGATGCGCCGTAATAGGTGCCGCGGCGGCCCGACCCCGTTATGAGTCTTGATCGCGACGATGATACAGCTGGCTGCGGGGCTTGTCGGCAGGGAAATACCCCACCAGCTGTGGCGGGTAGTGACGGCCGCCAGGAAACGGTCGGTATAACCGTGCCGGCCCATCGCAATCTGCGCAGTTTCGGTCTTGCCCGCCACCGAATAACCAAAGATTCTTGAGCCCGCGCGCGTGCCGTCGTTCACCACTCCGCGCAGCGCCTCCTGCACCTGCGCGATCATGGGCGAACCGATCGAAGGGACCATCACCTCAGGCGGGAAGGTGCGCAGC
>VOFJ01001999.1_pt1 | contig 19106 bp, 21 predicted proteins | sample 5384081 | NCBI WGS metagenome assembly VOFJ01 (sample SAMN12384729, study PRJNA508395) | human gut metagenome | isolation source: healthy gut I | host: Homo sapiens
CGATGCGGTCACTGACTTTCCGTCCTTCAAACAATTCCTTCTCCTGTACAAGAATCTTTCTGATGATGGAAAGACGCTTCCGGTAATCCTTTGTATATCGGGTGATACCCCGTACTCCCGGTGAATCTCATCCCTCTGTATGAGGAGCTTTTCAAGGAGTCTGATCATACGCCGCTTGAGCATTCTTGTCCTTGAAACCTTCCTTTTTCTTTTCTTGCAGTAGGAAAGATAGGACTCTGACACATCCGCATATTTGTTGCGCGGACGCCTTATACCGAGTTCCCTGCAATGGCCGCAGATATGTCTGTAGAGCCATTCGATACTTTCCCAAAGCAGTTTCATGTCCGTTGGAAAACGCAGGTGGCTCTCATAGCATGTGGCATCGCTCATGCACACGTGAAGGTTGTCAAGATAAGGTTTCCGGTGTGAAGCCGGAACATCCTGGAGGGTATCAATGTCAAGACGGGATGCTATCTCATTGCGGATAGCGCTGACTATCTTGATGTTAGTTATGGGAGAGGACGGATCTATCATGATTCCGCAGAACATCTGGTAATGTATGTTCCCGTTAAGATGTTCCACCGGCTGCCTGTCAGAGAATCCGGTGTATGCCTTCACAACCATAAGGGCAATCTTTGCCGAAGGGCTGAAGATGTTCCGTCGGCCCGGATGCTGCCGTGACAGACCCGCCGCCTTCGCCATACGCTCAAACGGAAATACGGAATGAAGCCTGCCAAGCTCACTCTCATGAAAACTTTTGCGGTATTTTTCCGGAATATCAAATTCTGTGAAGCCCAAAGTTGGGTGAATTTCCGAAATATTTTGTATCTTAGCCATATCTTAGTCGGGGAATTTCCCCCGTTTTGGCCTTCAAACCTTATTTGCGGGGGAATACCTAAAGATACAAAAAAGCCAGCTAATTCGCAATATTTTGTGTATGAATTAGTTGGCTGATTTTATATTATTTACTGAATGTCCCTTTGAGTTTGATAAAAAATAAAGGAACAAACCAAAAGAAGAGCGCAAAGATATGCTGACAGAATTTCTGCATCGGAAAAACCAGACAGTCCCCTTTAAAACAATAGTGTCATTCTTCGAATTGTTCCAACCGTATTTGATCACCCTCTAAAACAGCATAAGAAAAAATAATTGATCCAATCCCCCAAGATAATCACCCTACTATCTCTACGTATCATCAAATCTAACATGATATGACGATGCCCGAAAACAAAAAAAAAAATCGATATGAACGGGAGGATTTTTTCAAGATAGGCTTTCGCATATCGGACCAAATACTCATTGTCTTCTCCGCAATAATCTTTACAATTACCGGTCTGTCGGCTATGAGAAGACCACTTATGTGCAAATGCAACCGTCCAACGGGGATGAATTGCCGAATACAACATCTGGCATAACCGATTATGAAAAACAGACCGGATAAAACGAAAAGTCAGCGGAGTATCTCCTGACCCGTCACAATGAGCCAAAAATAAAATGTCTTTCCGTTTAAATCGACAATTTCGGAGTATAATGTACTTTTACACCTAATTCACCGGGTAAATAATCGAATATCCATATATCATGATTTCCGATAAACCAATGCACATCTATCCCTTTATCTGTCAATTCGGCAACTTTACCGAAAAAAATCGGGTAAATCCTCTTGGAACGACAGTCTTATATTCATACCAATAATCTAATATATCTCCCATCAGATATATTGCTGAAGCATCCTCTTTAACCGAATCGAACCAACGCACCACTCTTCGCTCATTCTCAAGCGGATTTTCTAATGTTCGTGCGCCCAAATGCAAATCGGACAAAAAATAGATTTTTTTTCATTTAACGGCACTTTATAAAATAAGGATATGGAATTCGTTTTTACAAAAACCGAGTTCCAGTTTGGCCTCTTCACTCATCATATCCTTATCCCATTCCGGTTCAAAAACCAACTGAATATCGACACTCTTAACATCATCTATGCTCTCAACTTTCATCCGGACATCTTCAATGATAAAATCTGCTGCCGGGCAATTTGGTGCAGTAAGGGTCATCTCTATATGGACATTCTTCTCATCATCTACCTCAATAGAGTAAATCAACCCTAAATCATATACATTTACTGGGATTTCGGATCATAAACCGTACGGAGCATCTTCACGATTTTTTCCTCAACAGTCAATATATCATTTTCTTTTTTCTTCCATAATGTAGTATTTATCTTAACGAAGGTAGCTAATTTTTACGGAAACTCAAAACAGAGATAAAAAAGTTCAAGCATTTTACTACATTTGCATAAAAGACCCTATCCAAATAAATAAACTTTACGTAACGATGATAAAACAAGATTTTTTTATTGGTACAAATTGAAGAACTCGCTAAAAAATTAGCTAAGCTTCTGAAAAAGAAAGAAACTCCGGGAAGCAACACAGATACTTCTCGCCGATGATTGCTACAAAGATATACACCTGAGCTTACAAGAGGTGCAAAATGCAACAGCTGAAGAGTTAACCGAGAAAGTGCCGGACTGGGAACTTCTTGAATTATTAGTCAAGTTGATGTTAGCCGATGACAGAATAAATACCGACCGCCAGCAAATAGAAAAAGCTCAACAGCTTTTATACTTCGTGCAAGAACGAGACCGGACCTATTCTTTTTGACTGTATTGCCTTGGCCGAATCGATAAGAAGTCTGCTTACCGAATAATCAACGACTAGGATGCTGAGATTTCTTCTTGACATTACGTGTTCTATCTTCTGACTTAGAACGCATAGAAATCTCTTTCCCGACCTTTTTCTCTCGTTTCCACGTGTGCCACGCAAAGTTTTTTCGTAATTTGGTCGCATCTTCCCGCGATGAAAAGTTTTCAGAAGATTTCCGTTTATTCTTCTTCTCTTCATCTTTTGAAATTATTTTCGAAAATGCAATATTTCACCATCTATCCGCACTTTGTCTTCTAACGACACTTTAGCTCCCATAGCTGCAAGAACACCATTTATCGTTACTCGCTCGTCTACGATCAACTGATCGGCTTCTCGACGAGAACAAAAACCTGCGTCACTTATATATTTATTGATCCTTATCTTTTCCATATCATCATTCCAAAACAATGCGTGAAACATTTACATTTTCTTTCAAAAACAAAGATGCCGCCATAGAAAACCTTTGAGGGGATTCGGTCGTAAGGAAACGGCATGTACTGCTTTTAGTACATCGCCTCTCCATTTCAGGATGCCGATAAAGATAATTCTTAAGACTTACGGCAACCAAATCACCTTGAGGAAGAGGCAATACTCCCTCCGGCAAAAATGTCTTGATTTTATCCAATAACAGAGGATAATGAGTACATCCCAAAATAACCGTATCTATATCGGGACATTGCATCATAAGACGGTCTATATATTGACGTACAAAATAATCTGCACCGGAGAACGATGCTCATTATTTTCGACTAATGGTACCCACATTGGACATGCCTCTCCGAATACCTCATACTCGGATATAGTTTTTTATCTCTAACGGGTATGAACAAGATTGTATAGTCCCCGTCGTTCCTAATATCCCGATTTTTCCTGTCCGGGTTATATTCCCAACGCTTCGACTGTCGGGCGAATAACTCCTAAAAACTCTCCTATTAGGAGCAATTTGAGGAAGATCTTTCTGTTGAATAGAACGAAGTGCTTTCGCAGAAGCAGTATTACAAAGCCAGAATAACTAACTGACAACCACGCTCAAATAAAGGTCAATACAGCCTCCCTAGTAAACTCATACACTATCTCAAAAGAGCGCGTTCCATAGGGAGCACGGGCATTATCTCCCAAATAAATATAATCATATTCGGGCATTTGCCGACGAATATCTTCCAAAATAGTCAATCCGCCGTAATTCCGAATCAAATACTCCTATCGGACCGGGTTGTTCGCTATATAAATTCATTTTCACAAGAAAACAGAAAAAAGGATGATACAGGCGATCATCCTTCTCTGATTATGTATTGAAAATTATTATTTTAATCCCAATTTTGCCTTTACCAGCGGAGTAGCATCTTCACTACTAGCTCCGGCAAACAACACAGCGTTAAGGTCGAACAAATAGGTAAACTTATATTCGTCTCCCACCGCTTTAATGGCATCTCTCATTTTTTCTCTACCGAGCGAGCAATTGCTGTTGCTGCTTGGCTAAATCATTTTGAACTACCTCTTGGAAATTCTGAATTCTTTGGTTCAATTCAGCCAATTCTTGTTGACGACGAGCTTTGATATTTTCTCCGGAATAGAGATCGAATCTTGTGTCGCCATCAATTCTTTATACTTTTTGCCGAATTCTTCCTGCATTTTAAGGAATTCATCTTCATACTTTTTAGCAAGAGCGTCATATTCTTTCTGTGCAGCTTCCCGTTCGGGCATAGCAGAAAAAATTTCCATAGTATTTACAGTTCGAATTTAAATTGCGGAGTCTGAGCAAATGCACAAAAAGGCAATGCAAACAATACAATAATCAAAAGTTTCTTAAACATATAATTCAATTTTTTATTTTTAATAATCGAGAACTATTAACAGGACACAAAAATACATATTTATTTCGAATATCCTAATTTTGCAAGGACTTCATTGCTTATATCAATGCGAGGAGGCAAATATAATATTCGCAGAAGATGCCCGATCCATTACCATCTGATATCCTTTTTGTCTCCGAAATTTGCTTTACGGCATTATAAATATCATCCTGTATCGGTTTCATAAGACTTTCTCTCTTCTTAAACAACTCCCCTTCCGGCCCGAAATATTTGCGACGAAGATCTTGAGTTTTTTGTCCTCAGCAACAATTTCTTCTTCTTTCTTTTTCTTTTGATCATCTGACAAAAGACGGAGTTAGACTGATACTCTTTATACATACTCTCTACTTTTTGCGCTTGAGTCGTTATCTCTTTTTTTCCCACCGTTGAGATACTTGTTTCAGTTGTTCGTTCGCCATTTCATACGAAGGTATATTCTTCAAGATATATTCCATATCTATCAATGCAAACTTCTGAGCCTTGCTCTCGAATGCAAAAGCGGCAACTAATGCTAAAATAAAAAATAATCCGTTTCATACTCAATTATTTTAAAGGTTAAAAACAGAATCGGCAGAAAGAGCCTCCTTCTCCTAAAAACATTTCTTTCATTCTCTTTGTTCCGCTTTACCCACAGCAAATAACATTCCTTAGAATTCTTGCCCGAGGATAAAGTGTAATTGACTGCCTCCGACTTTTTGTACTCCGGTAAAAGGTTTATCGAATCCGTATGCCCAATCGAGCCCCATCATTCCGATCATCGGTAAAATATACGGACTCCCACACCTGCAGAACGTTTCAATTTAAATGGATTGAAATCCCTCACTTCAGTCCAAGCATTCCCGGCTTCGGCAAATGCCAAAGCATAAATAGTAGACGATGGTTGCAATATAACCGGAAATGAAGTTCCACTCCCAAACGTGTATATGCATACCCCTCATACCCATAGGGAGTCAATGATCCGTTTTTATCCGGGCGAAGCGCAATAGTCTCGGTCGCATAATTATAGCTATATCCCGACATTCCGTCTCCTCCCACATAGAAAGTCTCGAACGGCGAACGCTTATGTCTATTATAAGAGCCTAAGATTCCCACTTCGGCACGAGTCATCAATACAAGTATGCTGGCTCTCCGCCGAAGTAAGCGGAGTAAATGTTTTTGCTTTTAAATTTCCATTTATGATATTCGATCCACTTATACATCGTTTCCGGTCTTTTTATTATTGGAAGGATCGAGTTTACTATAATCGACGTTATTGAAAAGTGAATACGGAGGCGTAAGCTGCAATGACAGTGAGAATTGAGATCCCCGACGAGTATATATCGGATTATCGATAGAATTTCGAGCCAATGTCAAATTCAAGGTAATACTGTGGGACGTACCGTTCTGCATAAAATAAAAGATATTCCCAATCTTTCAGTTTATACAACTGATACCCCAATTCTGCAGAAAGCGTAAAAATAGTCATCCGCCAATTCAATCGTTTCCCGAACCCTACAGCAACACCGAACATCTGTAAAGATTTACTGGGATCGAGTGCATAACTGTAATCATAATTATTGCCGTAATAATCATTATAACCATAATAGCCGTTATACCCATAACCATACGGATCGATATAGTTTTTATTCCAATAACTGGTACTTAGATCAGTTTGACGGCTATAATAAACCGAAAAAACTGAATGAGTTAGGCCGTTTTCCACCAAACCAAGGATCCATAAATGACAAACTGTAAGATTGATAGTAACGGGCATTAGTCTGAGCACTGATTGTCAAGGTTTGTCCCTCTCCTTGAGGAATAATTCCTTTATAAGACTTCGGCTTCAAGAAATTCTTTACAGAGAAATTAGTAAACTTCAAACTCAATTTACCGATTATTCGGTCTGTCCCCAACCGGCAGAAAATTCTATTTGGTCATTAGCTTTCGACTGCAAAGCGTACACCAAGTCTACAGTTCCGTTCTCAGGATCAGGTTCGGGACGAATATCCATTGTTTCGGATCGAAGTGCCCCATCTGGGCAATTTCACGAGCAGAACGCATCAGATCGGATTTATTGAAAAAGTTCTCCGGGTTTGGTTCTTAATTCCCCGACGAACGACATGCTCATACAGCCGGTCATTACCTTGAATGATGATTTTGTTGATACGAGCTTGCTGTCCTTCGTACATACGCAATTCCAAGTCTATGGAATCATTTTCGACATTTACTTCGATAGGATCGAGTTGGAAGAAAAAGATAACCGTTATTCATATACAGATTGGCAACTGCATCTTCATCTTCCATAGTCCGGTGCCTCAAGAGCTTTTGATTATATACATCTCCCGGTTTCATTCGAAGCAATGCACTCAAGTATTCAGAAGGATAAAGTGGTATTCCCCACCCAACGGATATCCCTCAAATAATATTTTCGGCCTTCATCTACCTTAATGAATACATCTACAGTCTTATCATTATAAAGGGGCAACACTATCACTTACGATAACAGCGTCCCTATAACCCAATTCATTATATTTATCAATAATCAAATTAAGGTCTTCCGCAAAATTTTCTTTTTACAAATTTTTTGGTACGGAACAGATTAATCAATTTCCCTTTCTCATTGGTTTTCTTCATTACACGTTGTAACTTATTATCTGAAAGGACAGTATTTCCGTCTATATATATTTTATGAACCTTAACCTTTTCTTTTTTATCGATATTAATATCGACGATAACTTGATTTTCATGAGAAAGGTCATCTTTTGCAAAATCTGTACCTCTGCATTTTTAAAGCCTTTTTTTCTTCAAAATGCTTTTTATCAACATCTTAGCCCGGTCTACGATGTTCGGAGTGATTTGATTACCTTTTACCAATCCAAGCTTCAACTCCAAATCTTCCCGCTCCGACTTTTTTTATTCCATTATAATTGATTTGAGAAATACGGGGGCGTTTGTTTCAAATCGATATTCAACCATACCTGAGAACCATATATCTTAGTTACAGAAATAGCGACATCAGAAAACAGCCCTTGCCTCCAAAAAAAACGTTTTACGGCAGTCGTAATAGCGTCTCCGGGTATTTCGATCGTTTCCCCTACCGACAATCTGAGAAACCGATCAAAACATAATCTTCATAATTATTCTTTACTCCAGAAACCGATATTCCTGCAATTTCATATTTTTTAGAGTCGCCGAATATAAAACTTCGGGATTATAAATCGTATCGTTTTTTAACTGTTGCCCCATCCTGTGCAAACATAGATCCGGTTGCAAATAAAAGGAATACGAGCAGTAATAATTGGTGTTTGAGCATATTGCGTTGTAAAATTTCTAATATCGTTCTCTCATAACTGTTCACTTATTTTTCCGAACCGCCGTTCGCGCTGACTGATAATCGCAGATAGCTTTATACAGGCTCTCTTTGCCGAAATCAGGCCAATATTCTTCTGTAAAAATAAAGTTCGGCATAGGAAAGCTGCCACATTAAAAATTACTGATCCGCAATTCACCTCCGGTACGAATCAATAAATCCGGATCAGGAAAAGCAGCAGTCGTCAAACGAGAACTGATCAAAGATTCGTCAATATCATTTATTGCAAGCTGTCCCGAAGCGACATCTGCAGCAATGCGTTTTGTAGCATCCGTAATTTCCCCGGGAAGAATAACTTAATGCCAATATCAATGTAAGCCCGGTATTAACAGAGGTTTGCGCTATACATTTATTTAATCGCGCCTTAACTTCATCCGGCATACGCGACAAATCCCCGATAGCATTCAAACGAACGTTATTCTTCATCAAATCCGGAGTTTCTCTCTCAATAGCCATTACCATAAGAGCCATTAAAGCCGTTATTTCCTCGTCCGGACGTGACCAGTTTTCCGTTGAAAAAGTATATAATGTAAGATACTTGACACCTATTTCAACAGCAGCTTCTGTAACGGTACGCACGGCATCTACACCATATTTATGACCGTAAGTACGTTCCATATTCCGCTCTTTCGCCCAACGACCATTACCATCCATTATGATAGCAATATGTTGAGGCAAACGTGTTTTATCTATTTTCTCTAAATACGACATAAGTCGATCTCATTATTTTATTATAAGTTATTGCAAAATAGTCTTTTTACGTCGAAATCATAAGTTATTGTAAACCATGTAAAAAAGAATACCAATCGGTATTCTTAAACACGGAACTTTGAATTTTATAAGGATCGTCCAACACTTTTCCGTCAAGCTTATCCCCTAAAAAGATTTCCTCATAGAAACTCAAAACCGATATTCCATCGCTCAGCTAATTTATACTTCAGTCCTACCCCGATAGGGATATTCAAACTAAAATATCCGTCACCTTTCTTAGGAACTGCCGTAATTCCAACCCCGACTAACAAATACGGGGAAAATCGCTTCGTTCTAAATAAGAATAACCCCATCCATAATGGAAAAAAAATTAAATTCGGCTTGAGCTCCCACTTATCGATTAACTGTCGCTTAAATATATAATCAGCTCTTCGGGAAAAACATTGGACATTCCTCTTGTATCACCTTTGATACCAGACGTTGCCAAATCACATTTTATAGCCCAGCGATAATTCAGGTTTCTTCGAAATACCGCTCGAAAACCGCTCCCGGCTTTCGAAATATTTTTGAAGGATTAATATCCCCCATATAAAACCCTATACCTGCGCCCGCACCGATCTCATACTTAAAATCCTGACTTCGGACTACCGATATAGAAGCTATCGATATAATGATAATCAAAAAGAGCTTCTTCATGTGATGTCATTTAAAAACGCAACCTAATAATAAAAAAACGCTACAATTTGATTAAAATTATTTCAAAATTTATTTTTCACCTTTATTTATTGCAAGGTATAGGCTCAAAAAAGTAAGCCGTGTGATTACTCCCCCCCACACCTCATCATACAAATCTCCGTTTTCATCCACTCCGCCAAACATATATATAAAAGGCACAGGCTCGGTCGTCAAAGCTTTTTTATATCGCCGCATACCTGTAGGAATAACAGGACTCTCAAAAGATTCCAAGACATTTGAGATGATCGGATATCAAGACTTTCTTCACACGACAGCCGATGCAAAGGCTCTGCCTTTAATATCTTTCGGTAAAGACAAAGGAAGATCCGTCTTCTGCTTTCGTCCAAAAACCTCCCAAATCTGTCGTAGTATAAATATCATTCAACACCTTTGTTCCGTCCGATCCTCCTATAATAAAGTATGTCAATAATTCTGTATAATAGTCAAAGAGACGAATGATATTTATATGTATAATATGTAAAAACATAGCTCCTTCTCTCGGCGTGATCGGGCTCCACCAGCCCTCCGTTTACATTATTCAACGAAACCAATTTTCTCCGTCAAATCCCATACCGAATTGGAAAAAGAATGCCCGTCACTTAATCGCCCGCCGACAAAAACGATCTGGGACGTGCCCCAATCACTTTATAAGAGACCGTATTGCTAAAACCAGAAACCGGAAAGTCTGCGGAACAGCAGTCAATTCACCTTGTTGAGGATAAGAAGCATACTTATATGCGCTTCCGTCTTTAACTATTCCCAATAAGGTACTCTCATTGCATTCCTATCAAACTGTAAAATGCAGAAGAACCTGCTACTGGACTCAATTAACACCATCAGAAGAAGAGACTAATGTCTTTGAGTCCGATGTTCCGACCAGTGCAAAAAGCCTTCGGGTAGAAACGATAATAGAATTTATATCTAAATCGGATATTCCTGAAATCGTACCTTTTGCCAGTTTCCTTGTCCCGGAGTAGCCGTTTTTAAACAAAGAATATTCTCCGGCTCATTTTCAGTAAAACAATAAACACTTCCGTCTTTCATCAAGGTCTTCTGAGCAACAGCATCCGATGCAGGCAGCCCGCTACCCGACAAATTCTCCCAAATTAAAGAGTCGGCTTTTACCTGATGTACCCGCACATCGATCACATAATCCCGCTGAGTCGTCCGTCCGCTGCAACAACGGTCATGGTCACCGAACCTCTTCCTCCTGAGAAATCGATAGAATCGGAAGGCGATTCTAAATAGTTAATTGTCGTAGTCTTTTCATTTCCCGAATCATCTTTACCTTTTTATATATATTTCAACTTTTGAAGGAGATGAAAACTCCATATTTGCGACCAAACGGGATATGTCTGTCCCATAAGGTAAAAGAATCTGCATTGTAAATATTTCCGGATACAAGATCAATCGTAAAAAACGCTTGGATAAATTATCGACAATAGAGGCCGTATCATCGGACAGATAAAAAAGATTTTACCATAGTGTTCGAATAAGAGGAATACAACGGCACATCTTCATCTTCCGCATCATTGCAACTAATAAACAATATAAAAAAATACGGATAAAAAGAGAAAAAAGTATTTTAGACACTTTCATGCTGAAATATTTTACATTAATAGCTATTAAAGTTGCAAAATTAGAAACATTTTTTCGCTTTAGCCACAGTATTGCATATAATTATAACAATTTATAGGAAACCACGATTTTTTTTCAACAAAATAGCAATCTATAAATTACCATAAATTATAGTTGCAAAAACATTTCTAATTTTGCCAAGTTTCAAAATTAATAAAACCGATGAAAAACTATCCTGTTTTTCGATATACATGCCAAATAACTCTATTTATCCGACATTTCTATCGACGATGTATTTTTTGAAATCAAATGTCCTCCGGAATAAAAAAATCGATCGGGAACACGAGTTACGACCGTGCACAGACTCCGTTTTTCAATTCAAACGGAGCTCTTCTATCCGGATCTCATCCCAACAATCCGAATCGATAAAACTTTGTAACAGAACCGCACCTCCTTCTACAAGCAAGCTGCTTATTTTCCGACGAAATAGTTCCTGCAACAGTGTCGGAATTATCGGCTTTGTAAAATCTACTGTCAGATACTCGATATTACCGCTCGGTTCATGTATTTTTCCGTAATGACTAATGTCGGATTTCCATCAGAAAACAATCTTAAATTTTCAGGAAGCTCTAACCTCCGGTCTATAACCAAACGTAACGGATTCTTACCGCTCCAATAACGTACCGTTAAAAGAAGGATCATCATATAATGCCGTACGCGTCCCGACCAAAATTGCATCATATTCAGCTCTTAGCCGATGCACAGACATTAAAGTAACAGCATTGGAAAATAGAACGGGCGACTCACTACAAGATCGCATCCGATCGATAAATCCATCGGAACTCTGCGCCCACTTTAAAAGGATATACGGACGATGAAGTTTTTGGAATGTCATAAAATGGGCATTCAAACGGATAGCCTCCTCTTCCAGTACCCCCGTAATTACCTCGACTCCGGCCTCACGCAGCATCCGGACTCCTCGCCCGAAACTTCAGGAAAAGGATCGAAGCAGGCCATGACGACCGGGTATTTGCTTCTCGATAATCAGTTTGCAGCACGGAGGTGTTTTCCCATAATGAGAACAAGGTTCGAGTGAAACATAGATTGTAGATTCTCTAAGCAACTCTTCATTTTTTGACCGAACGAATGGCATTGACTTCGGCATGTGCTTCTCCGCACCTGCGATGATACCCTTCTCCGATAATCTTCCCTTTATGCACGACCACAGCCCCCACCATAGGGTTAGGCGATACGTGACCGCGACCTAATGCCGCCAATTGTAAACAACGGCGCATATAGCGGCAATGATCCTCATGCGAATATTTCATACTATTTTTTCTTATCTTTGTACACAAAGCAGCAAGCCGCACATGAAACAAAGTATTCGACGTATCCAAAATTGTTTACAGGATATATATCCTACCGGAGAAATCAAGGCATTGACCCGCATCATTCTCGAAGAAGTATGCCAATATTCTCTTACAGATATACTTTTGCACAAAAATAGCATTTTTATCGGCAAGTAAACACCAGGAGATCGAAACTATATTACAACGGTTGAAACAAAACGAGCCGATCAATATATTCTCGGACATACAAAATTTTACGGAATAAATATCAACGTAGCTCCGGAGTACTGATTCCTCGCCCCGAAACGGAAGAATTGGTCGAACTTATCTTAAAAGAAAAATGAAAAGCTGAAAGGAAACATTCTCGACATCGGTACAGGAAGCGGATGCATAGCATTAGCTCTGGCAAAATTCTTACCCTGAATCCCGAGTAGAGGCTGGGATATTTCTGTCGAAGCACTGAACATAGCAACTCAGAATGCCCGACAAAACAGTATTGAAACATCTTTTTCAAAAAAAGACATTTTAAATCTTAACACCTCGGAAATCTCCCGGCAATATGATCTGATCGTAAGTAATCCCCGTACATCTGCGAAAGAGAGAAGAAAGAAATGGATAGAAATGTTTTGGATTATGAACCGCACCTCGCCTTATTTGTAGAAGATTCCGATCCATTATTTTTTTACCGAAAATAGCAGAAGCAGGAAAAAGCATCCTTAAACCCGGAAAGAGACTTTATTTCGAAATCAATGCTTTATTCGGGAAAAAGAGACACAGAAAATGATAGAAGCATACGGTTACACGGATGTTCACATATATAAAAGACATTTCGGGGAAAAGACAGATTTATCTCTGCAAAAATAACGGATAACCCCGATATGACAAGACCTGTTTTCTTTCGAATCTTTTTCTCTTTTTTTATAAAACAGAATAGCTCAAAAAACGAATAACTTTCATTATATACGCTATGCCTAAGTCTTTATCTCCTCAAGAAGCTCTGCACAAGGCTGCAGCATATTGTTCTTCAGGAGAACAATGCTGTTACGATATATCCGAGAAACTAAAAAATGGGGAATCGAAGACTCCGAAGCCTCTAAAATCATAGAATATCTGATAAAACAGCGCTTTATCGATGAAGCCCGTTATGCAAAAGGATTTACAAACGACAAATTCAGATTCAACAAATGGGGAAGAACTAAAATCGCATACGCTTTACGTCTAAAAAATTCGGAAACATTAATCGATGAAGCTCTTTATAACATAAATGAAGAGCAGTATCAGGATACTCTCTTGCAGATTCTGGAAAACAAACAAAAAACACAAAAGCGGCCGATAAATACGACCTGCACGCAAAACTATTCCGATTTGCCGCTTCTAAAGGATTCGAACGGATATTATACAATCGGTCATTCAATCCATGAAACTATGAAAAAACAGATCGGGAATATAATAGATCTATTTTATCCTCGCACCTGTCGGGTATGTGGAAGAATGCTGCTAACTCACGAAGAATTTCTATGTCTTCATTGCATTCACAATATACCCCGAACCGATTTTCACAAAAAAAGAATCCCATCAATGGAACAATTGTTCAGAGGGGAAAATCGACATACAGGATGCATACGCATTCTTCTATTTTACCCAACACGGAGACTACAGACGACTAATACATAACATAAAATATAAAGGGGAGAAAAACGCTGCGGGAAATATCTGGGGGAGTCTTTTCGCTTCGGAATTGCTTAAAGAAGGGAAGCTTCAAGATATAGACATTATCGCTCCCGTTCCGTTACATCAGCAGAGAGCGTGCCAGAGGATATAATCAAAGCGAATGGGTCGCCAAAGGCATTGCCGATGTTATCGGGAAAAGAGGTGTATCCTCATTTATTATGTCGAAGAAAAAAAAACGAAAGCCAAACCCATAAATCGCTCTATGAACGTTGGCTAAACACTCATTCGGCATTCTATGTTCAAGAAACGTCAAAAATAAAAGACAAGCATATTCTACTGGTTGACGATGTCGTAACTACCGGAGCTACTCTATTGGCATGCGCTGAAGCATTATTGAAATCCGGAAATTGTAAAATTTCTCTTTTAACCTTAGCCATCACTCAACAAAACAACAAATAAGACCCTGAAAAAATCATTGCAGAAAATTTTCTTTTCGTTCTGTTTTTTGTACCTTTGCATTTACAATAAAAAGAGTTACAACATAGAACCAATAACAATATGAAAAGTTTAGAGAGATTAGTCGCTGAGAAATTACTAAAAATCAGCGCAGTAAAACTCCAGCCATCCAACTCTTTCACATGGGCCTCGGATGGAAATCACCGATTTATACGGATAATCGCAAAACCTTATCTTATCCGGCACTCCGGTCTTTTTATCAAACTTGAATTATGCCGCCTGATCATGGAAAAATATGATAATGTCGATGCAATTGCTGGTGTAGCGACAGGGGCAATCGCTCAAGGAGCTTTGGTTGCTGACGAATTAGGACTACCCTATGTATATGTGCGTTCTACACCCAAGGATCACGGACTTGAAAATCTGATCGAAGGAAATTTGATTCCGGGACAGCGGGTCGTGGTCATCGAAGCTTTGATCTCTACCGGCGGAAGCAGCCTCAAAGCTGTAGAAGCCATACGTAATGCAGGTTGCGAGGTTATAGGTATGGCAGCAATCTTCACCTATCGTTTCCCGATTGCAGAAGAACGATTTAAAGCGGCAAATGTAAAACTGACCACCCTCAGCAATTACGATGCAGTATTGGAAGTTGCTTTGGAAACCAAATATATCGAAGAAGAAGATCTTGCTACTTTACAAGAATGGAGACGTGACCCCGCTAAATGGAATCAAGATAAATAAACGGCAAATGACACAATTCGAAAGTAGTATAAAAATTATTCCTGCAAATATAGAGATCATCTTTAACACGATATCCGATCTAAAAAATCCGGAAAAAATTAAAGACCGCCTGCCTGTCGATAAAATACAGGACTTCTCTTGTAACACGGACAGTTGTTCATTCTCGATAAATCGGTCGGCTCTCTCGGACTAAGAATTATCGAACGAGAACCTTACAAAAAACGATCAAGTTTGAAACGGAAAAATCTCGGTACCACTCTTTTTTTATGGATACAATTATTACCCGTAACCGATCAAGAGACAAAAATCAAAATCACATGCCGGGCTGAACTGAATATGCTTATCAAAGGAATGGTTTCGAAACCGTTACAAGACGGTATCGAAAAACTGGCGGATATGTTGACGACAATTACTTACGAATAAAAAATTTTTCATGGCACAGAAACTCTGGGAAAAGAATGTTCAGGTAAATGCGGATATAGACCGATTTACAGTAGGGAAAGACAGAGAAATGGATCTCTATTTGGCCCCGTACGACATATTGGGCTCTATTGCCCACATTACTATGCTCGAAAGTATTGGATTATTGACAAAAAACGAGCTGGATATTCTGACGGAGAACTTCGGAACATCTACACCATAGCTGAAAAGGGCGAGTTTATTATCGAAGACGGTATTGAAGACGTTCATTCGCAAGTAGAACTGATGCTCACCCGCAAATTAGGGGACATAGGGAAGAAGATACACAGCGGGCGCTCTCGAAATGATCAAGTGCTGGTAGATCTAAAACTATTTATTCGGAGTGAGATAAAAACTCTCGTCGAGCTTTCCGACAAACTTAATAAATGCACTAATCCGACAAAAGCGATACATATAAAAATATCCTAATGCCGGATACACGCATTTGCAAGTCGCCATGCCTTCTTCTTTCGGACTTTGGTTCGGAGCCTATGCAGAAAGTCTCGTCGATGACCTGACTGTTATGCAGGCGGCTTATCGCATCTGCAACAGAAACCCGTTAGGATCTGCTGCGGATACGGTTCATCATTCCCTTTGAATAGAACAATGACTACCCGACTTTTTAGGGTTTGATTCTATGGATTATAACGTTGTATATGCTCAAATGGGACGAGGAAAAACCGAACGGATCGTTGCATCGGCAATGGGATCAATCGCTGCAACATTATCTAAATTGGCCTTTGATGCCTGTTTATTTAACTCCCAAAATTTCGGATTCATCAAACTTCGGATGAATATACTACAGGATCAAGCATCATGCCACACAAAAGAAAAATCGGACGTATTCGAATTGACTCGTGCCAAATGTAATAAAATACAAGCTCTGCCGTATCAAATTACATTAATCTCCAACAATCTTCCATCAGGATATTTCAGAGACCTGCAAATCATTAAAGTATTTTTTACGGCCTTTGATGAATTAAAGGAGTGCCTGCGCATGGTAACGGAAATGATGAGCCATATGACCGTAAACACCCATATTCTGGACGATGATAAATACAAATTGATATTCAGCGTCGAAGAAGTCAATCGTCTGACCCTTTCAGGAGTTCCGTTCGGGATGCTTACAAACAGGTCGGATTGAGCATCGAAGCCGGAACATTTGAACCCGACAAACATGTGCAACATACACATGAAGGCAGTATCGGTAATCTCTGCAACGACCGCATATCTTTACTAAAACAGCAAGTTATAGACGGATTTGATTTTAATAAAATCGAAACGGCTGAAGCTGCCCTTTTAGGGAAATCTTGACAAAAGATCAAAGATTTTTAAAGAAAAAAATAAATTCTTCACACGCAGAGATATACCAAAAAAGAATATCTCTGCGTTTTATATATTAAATGCCTGCAATGTTCAAATATCCATTCATATTATATCTATTTCTAATTATTCTTTTCTCGGATGCGATAAAAATGATGAATACCGTATTCCGGTAACGACTGTAAGAATCGAGTTCAGAAGTTCTGCTTTATGGAGTCAATATGGCGTACATGCGTTTCCTGACTATCAGAAATTCATTCTTAACAAAATTCCCAATAAAGAGTTTTATAATGTATCTTCTGCAACAGGCTATGGAGGAGTATTACTGGTTTGCGGGTATTCTAATCAATTATATGCATACGACCTGACATGTCCGGTAGAACGAGACCCCTCTGTCAGAATCGATATAGATGAAGAGACATATCACGCTTATTGCCCACAATGCAAATCGACATTCGATGTTTTTTGAAGGGACAGGTTCGCCTTTAAGCGGAACAGCTCGAGAACATAAATATATGTTACGAAGTTATCAAGTCGGCATAGCAAACGGGTTTATACTATATAACAAACTAAAAATCAAACATTAATAGGCTAAATATTAATATAAAATCACATCTCTATAAACTTATAAAATCATATTTTTTTAAGTTTATCCTGCTTTTCGACTATAAATCTTTTGTAAAAAAACAAAAACAATTCTATATTTGCAGTCGCAAATGCGAAAATAGCTCAGTTGGTAGAGCATAACCTTGCCAGGGTTAGGGTCGCGGGTTCGAGTCCGTTTTTCGCTCCAGGCCGCCCGGATGGTGGAATGGTAGACACGAAGGACTTAAAATCCTTTGGCTATTGCAGCTGTGCGGGTTCAAGTCCCGCTCCGGGTACGAAAGGCGACAAATCAAAGTTTGTCGCCTTTTCGTTTTTTTTACAATACTCTATAAAAAAACACACCGATATTTACGCCTTTCACCTATTACTTATATTCAATTTTTATTTACCGAAAACACACTTATTTTGTACAAAAAGAATATATTTTACAACCTTATAAGTCAAAAAAAAATAAAATATGGATACCATATTGATTATTTTAGGAATAATTTGCCTCATTACAGGAATAGCCGGATGTTTTCTTCCGGTTCTTCCGGGACCGCCAGTTGCCTATTTAGGCATTCTTTTCTTACACTTCACCGACAAAGTACAATATTCCGGCACACAATTGCTGATTTGGTTGCTTATCGTCATCATCACATTGATCTTAGATTATTTCATCCCGATGCTGGGCAGCAAATATAGCGGTGGAAGTAAATGGGGGAAACCGAGGTTGCTTAATCGGAACGATCGTCGGGCTCTTCTTTTTTACCTTGGGGAATAATAGCCGGTCCTTTCTTTGGGGCTGTTATCGGCGAATTATTAGGGCAAAAGAACTTTCTCATGCTATAAAATCAGGGTTGGGGTCTTTAGTCGGATTCTTACTGGGGACTGCATTAAAATTTATCGTATGCCTTTACTTTTACATACACATTCATAACAAGTCTTATTAATGCCTAAAAATATCACACCAATTCGACCGATATCCTCAAAGAAGTTATGCCACAAAAATCTATATTCCGAGTTACGGTGACTCATATCTTCAAATTTTCCCTGCTCAAATAAAGTTTTCATTCAAAAGTAAATTTTTGCAACTATAAGTAACAAATACTTTGTATTTTTTGCAAAACTAAAAAAAGACAAGATGACGAATCGCGGAAATACAGACTTTTAGATAAACATGGGTATGACAAAATCGATCTGAAAGCCGTACTTATCGATATGGACGGTGTTTTGTATGATTCGATGAAAAATCACGCGAATGCGTGGTATGAAACGATTTCGGCTTTAGGCATAGATTCTACACCCCGTGAATTTTATTTATATGAAGGTAGAACCGGTGCTTCGACAATCAACCTACTATTCCAACGAGCATTCAACCGCCGGCTACCGAAAAAAGAGATCCACGAAATCTATGCAAAGAAAACCGAAAGTTTTAACCGCCAACCAAAAGCCGAAGCCATGCCGGTAGAAATAAAAAGAAGCTGAGAACATAACAAATTTTCGGGGAACAATTTTTACAGGAATGGGATTATGTCCAGGGTTGACAACTTTCATGCTAGAGAATATGCTGCAAGGAACAATTAAAAAAACT
>VOFJ01000996.1_pt1 | contig 19096 bp, 44 predicted proteins | sample 5384081 | NCBI WGS metagenome assembly VOFJ01 (sample SAMN12384729, study PRJNA508395) | human gut metagenome | isolation source: healthy gut I | host: Homo sapiens
AGGGCGAGACCTACCAGGCCAACCCCCTTCCCGGCGTTCATCAAGCGAGATCATCCAGGCCGGCGGCCTGATGGCCGACATCAAGAAGAGACAGGAGGCATAACCCCATGGAATACAAACTTGCCGTGATCCCCGGGGACGGCATCGGCCCCGACGTGGTGGAGCAGACCCTCCTGGTCCTGGACAAGGTGGGGGGAGAAGTTCGGCCACACCTTCCACTACCAAAAGGTCCTGGCCGGCGGCGCGCCATTGACGCCACCGGCGCCTGCCTGCCCCAGGAGACCATCGACGTGTGCAAGGCCTCCGACGCGGTCCTTCTGGGGGGCCGTAGGGGGGCTGGAAGTGGGACACCCTCCCCGGCGACCAGCGGCCGGAACGGGCCCTGCTGGCCCTGCGGAAGGACCTGGGGCTCTTCGCCAACCTCCGCCCCGCCCTGCTCTTTTGAGCGCCTGGCGGACGCCTCCCCTTAAAGCCCGAGATCCTGGCCGGGGGGCTGGACATTGTGGTGGTGCGGGAGCTCACCGGCGGCATCTACTTCGGCGAAAAAAGGGCTTTAAGGACACCGACCTGGGCCCTGCCGCCTACGACGTGGAGCAGTACGCCGAGGAGGAGGTCCGCCGCATCGCCAAGGTGGCCTTCGACATGGCCATGAAGCGCAAACAAGCACGTCACCAGCGTGGACAAGGCCAATGTACTGGAGAGCTCCCGCCTGTGGCGGCGGGTGGTGGCCGAGGTGGCCCAGGACTACCCCGAGGTCACCCTGGACAACCTCTACGTGGACAACGCCGCCATGCAGCTGGTGCGCAACCCCCGGCAGTTTGACGTCATCGTTACCAGCAACATCTTCGGCGACATCCTGTCCGACGAGGCCAGCCAGATCACCGGCTCCATCGGCATGCCCCTCCGCCTCCCTGGCAAGGGGCAACTTCGGCATGTACGAGCCCGTCCACGGCTCCGCCCCGGACATTGCCGGCCAGGACAAGGCCAACCCCATGGCCACCATCCTCTCGGCCGCCATGATGCTCCGGTACACCTTCGGCCTGCTGCAGGAGGCCGACGCCGTGGAGAACGCCGTGAAGGCCGTGCTGGACCAGGGCTACCGCACCCCCGACCTCTTCGCCGGGAGGGTACCCTCATCGGCACCGCCGAGATGGGCCGCCGGATCGCGGAGGCGATTTGAGCCGGCGCACTGCTGTTTATCCGATTCAAAAACACCGCCCGGACGAGGAATCGTCCGGGCGGTGTTTTCAACGTTCTCTTTCCTCCATGGAGCACGGCAACCAGGCACCCGATCCAAGCAACCCCCAGCAGCGACGCGCTCACCAGGAGCAGGGCCACAAACCCCGGCTTTGGGTGATGGCCGCCCCCACCAGGGACAGCAGGGTCATGGCAAACAGGACCCCTGTGAGCACATCATACATCCTGGCCTTGGCCTGGCGGCTGCGGTCCTCCGCCTGCGCCTGAGCAGCCTCCCCCTGGGGAGAGGCTGCCGGTGAGGCCCCCCACCCCAAACAGGAGCAGCAGACCCGCCCAGCACCAGCAGTTTCCCGTCAAACCCTGTCACGCCGATGGTAACCAGGGCCACTGCCCCCACCGCCAGTTCCAGCAGCGCGGCCAGGAGGCCCTTCCGGTGAGATGGTTTCATCCCTTTGACCCTTTCTGCAAGAGTTTTCTTTCTGTCCCCCATGCTAGCAAACGGGCCTGCCGCTGTCAAGGCCAGGCCTATGGGTGGGTTTCCTTCCATCGTTTTTGGTTAACCTTGGCAAATTCCACGGAATGTCCGGTTTTTCCTCGGTATGACAGAAAAAACTTGCTTTTTCCGGAATTCCCCTGTATATTAGCAGAGATATGCAACCCATTTATTCATTTCCAGAAAAAGGAGGTCACTCCATGAAACGCCATACCGCGGTTTCCCCTTGCCGCAACCTTTACCCCTCTTATGTTGCTCCATCCTCCCTGTGGGCGCCTACGACATGGGCTCCCCCGGAGGAGCCCCTCCCGCCTGAGCGCCGGCCTGTCCCACACCGTCTATGTGGATGAGACGGGCACCCCTCTGGGCCTGGGGCAGCAACCAGGCAGGCCAGCTGGGCACGGAGACCCAGGAGACCAGCACCGACCTGGAGGGCAACCCCATCCCCTACGCCAGCCAGCCCTTGGCCGTGATGGAAGACGTGGTGTCCGCCAGCGCCGGCGCCGACTTCACCGTGGCGCTGAAAACCGACGGCACCCTCTGGACCTGGGGCGGCAACGACGAGGGCCAGCTGGGCACCGGCACCACCGAGGGCTCTGCCACCCCTGTCCAGGTGCTGGACCAGGTCACCGCCGTGGTGGCCGGGGACTACCACGTGGCCGCCCTCCGCACCGACGGCACCCTCTGGACCTGGGGGGACAACCTCTACGGCCAGCTGGGGGACGGCACCTACACCAGTCGCTCTACCCCGGCCCAGGTGATGGAGGGGGGTCACCACCGTGGCCGCCGGGGTGGGGGCCACCGCCGCCATCCGCACCGACAGCACCCTGTGGACCTGGGGGGATAACCTCTTCGGCCAACTGGGGACGGCACCCAGGACAGCCGCCCCACCCCCCCCAGCAGATCCTCACCGACGTCTCCGCCGTGAACCGGGGGGCTACCACGCCGCCGCCCCTCCGCACCGACGGCACCCTCTGGATGTGGGGGAGCAACATCGACGGCCAGCTGGGCACCGGCCAGGCCACTGAGGTGCTTTGCAAACCCAGCCCCGTCCAGGTCCCCTTGAACGGGGCCGTGCTGGCCGTGGCCGCGGGAACCGGCCACACCGTGGCCATCCTGGAAGACGGCTCCCCTGTGGGTCTGGGGCCGGAACGACCAGGGGCAGCTGGGGCTGGACCCGGACACCGCCGCCCTGGTTCCCCAGCCCACCCAGGTGACCGAGGCCACCGGCGCGGTGGACGTGGCCGCCGGGCCCTATCAGACCGCCTGCCTCCTCTCCGGACGGCACCCTGCTCACCTGGGGGGGGCGCAGCGCCTGCTGGGCAGCTGGCTCCCGTGGAGGCCTGGGCCGAAACCGCCGCAGAGGGACACCACCGCCCAGGTCTCCCTGTCTCAGGAGGCCGGCTGGGCGCCCTGGGCCGTACTGGCCGGGTCCGTGGTCTGTCTGCTGGCCACCGGCCTGGTCACCCGCCCCCGCCGGGATTGAGTTTCGCTTCTTTCCAAAGTTTCGGGTTTCTCTTTACTTTTTTGCATCAAAAAGGGAGTATACTTGCTTGCACAATCTTGCAAATCAATGGGAGGTCTCTGCCATGGAACTCTTTCGCCCTGCCGGTCTGCTCCAGGCCGACCCCGACAGCCGAGACTGGACCCGGGACCACGGCTATGCCCAGGTCAGCTCCTTTCCCTTTCCCCGCTGTACTGGGGGGGGACGACCTGGCCCAGTTGGCCGAGGAGGACCCAGACCTGGCCCCCCTTCCTCCACCAGTGCCTGCTCCAGTTTGTCAACCATGAGTACGGCCACCCTGTGTCCTCCCTGGACTTGGTGGAAAACTTCCTCAACCGGGACGTCCACCAGAAATCCACCTGGATTCGGGGCAACTACCCCCCCCCGGTGGGGAGAGATTCGCCTGGAGATCTTCTACGACATGGGGCTGTTTCACCGGGAGGACACCGCCCCCGCGCCTTGGCCCTGGAACAAAGCAGAAAGGAAAAAGCAACCCGCCCGGAAGAGAACCCATGAAAGATCGTCTGCTCCAACTCCTCTTAAAAAGGCCACACCGTACAGGACGCCATCGCGTTTTGGGAACTGTTCCGCCGGGGCCGGTTCCACGCCTTGCTCCTGGAACCCACCGCCAATACGGTGACCCAGCTCTTTCGGTACGTGATCACCGGCGTCTCCTCCTTCCTGGTGGATTTCCTCCTCCTCTTCTTTCTGGAGGCGGCGGGGATGCACTATCTGCCCGCGGCGGCCTGTTCCTTTACCGCCGGAACGGTCTGCAACTTCCTGCTCACCAAGTTTTTCGCCTTCAAGTCGATCAACGCCACGGTGGGGCCGGCGGTGGAGGTGCTGGTGTTCTGCGCCATCTCTGTGGTGGGGCGCTGCTGACGGAGCTGCTGATGTTCCTCTTCACCAGCCACCTGCACGTTTACTTCATGGTCTCTAAGCTGATCAGCAAAGCATCCTGGTGTTTTTCTGGAACTTCCTGGCCCGGAAATTCATCCTCTATCCCGGAAAGATCCATGAAAAAGTGTAATTCCCCCCACGGCAAAACCGCCCACCTGCGCAGGCAGGTGGGCGTTTCTCGTAAAGCGTATCAGTCCCAGTCCAGCTCCCCCGGTCCAGGATGGCCTGGCCGGTGGCGGCGTTCACCAGGCGGAAGGCCCCCTGGCCGGGGCCGGTCTGCCACAGGTGGAGTTCCACCCGGGGTGTCTGGATAGAGGACGGTCTTCATGGCCCCGTACATCCGCTCCAGCCTCTCCGGCTGGCCGGGAAACACTGGCCGATGGCCAGCCGGCAGGCATAGCCAAAGGCGCACAGGTCGTGGACAAAGGGGCCCTGAGGCCCCGGCGCTCCGCCACGGCCCGGTCCACGTGGACCAGGTTGGTGTCCCCGGTGAGGCGGTAGAGCAGGTGCTGGGCCGCCCCGATGTGGTCCCGCGCCACAAAGTCCGGCGCCCGGTCGGGGGATGCGGCTGGCCCGGCGGTCCATAGGCTGGCCGCCGTAGCCCCCCAAGGTGGGGAAGAGGGTGGTGCACCGGTTGGTGCACAGCAAAGACGCCCCCTCATCAAAGACCTCCACCTGGGACCGCACCGCCATGCCCCGGCCCTCCCCTCGGTCAAAGAGGTCGGTGAGCACATCCCGGTAGACGAAGGACCCCTTCCCCGCCGGGATGGGGCGGTGGTACAGAAATTCGTAGTCCAGGTTCACATAGGACTGCGCCGGCTGGGAGCAGACTCCTCCACCAGCACCGGGACCGCCCGGGGCCGGGGGAAACTGCGGGGGTGACGTTCACCGCCCCCAGTAGGGGCGACACCCCCGAAGGTGGGGATGACCTGCATGTCCTTCTCATAGGTGTACTGGGGCTCCTCCCCCGTGGCCCCCACGGCCAGGGCGTACAGGGCACAGTCCCGCCAGGTGTAGGCCATGGTCCGCCACTCGGTGGCCAGGCCCTGCAGTTGCGTCTCTCTCTCCGTCATGGTTGGTTCCCTCTCTCCTCTAAAAATGTCCGCATGGCTGCCAGGCGCTTTTTCCGCCACCGCCCGGCCCAGGTCGTACACCGCCTGGATCCGCGCCCGGTTGTGGTCCACCCGCTTGATGTCCAGGGGGCCTCCGGGCGGATGACAAACACCTCGCCCCGGCGCTCCTTCTCCCGGATGGCTGCCGTGGTCTCGTTGTACACGTCCTGCCGCCGGGCCAGGGGTGTCCAGCAGGGCAGGGTAGTCCCGATACACCTTCCGCATCAGGGGAAGGGCCTTGTTCTTGGTCTTGACATAACCCATGGGCTGGGTGAGGATCACCACGTTCCGATCGTACCCCTGCTCCTCCAGGTAGGCCAGGGGGGATGGAGTCGGCGATCCCCCCGTCCAGCAGGTCGTAGCCCCCTACGGACACGATGCGGGCGGCCAGGGGCATGGAGGCCGAGGCCCGGAACCAGTCCAGATCCTCCTCGCCCCCTCCAGGCAGTTGTGGTACACCGGCTGGCCGGTGTGCACGTCGGTGCCCACCACGACGAAGTCCATGGGGTTTTCCCGGTAGGCCTGCTTGTCAAAGGGGTCCAGGCGGTCGGGAATCTCCCGATAGCAGAAGTCCGCCCCGAAGAGGTCCCCGGTGGTCACCAGGGAGCGGAAGCGGCTGTACCGGGGATCCTTGCAGAACCGGAGGTTGTACCGCAAAGCACCCGCCCCGGCTGGTTGGATTTATAGTTGCACCCAAACACCGCCCCGGCGGACACCCCAATGGCCCCGTCAAAGACGATCCCCGCTTCCATCATCCCATCGATGACGCCGGCGGTAAACAGGCCCCGCATGGGCGCCTCCTTCCATGACCAAACCACGTTTCACGGGCATCTTCCTTTCTTTGCGCAAGTCTGTTTCTTATCCTATCACCATCGGGGGGGATTTGTAAAGGCGGCCCCTTCAGCATCCTTGTGCAGATGGGCATAATTTTCTAAACTTTGTGAAAAAATTTTTTATAAAACGCACAAATCCTTGTGGACTTTTTCCCCCGTCCCCTGCTATAATAGGGAACAGGAAGAGTACGTCCGGAACCCATCCCCCTCCAGACGGCTCCCCTGGAGGAACCTTTCGCCGGACAGATCCCATCCACCCCTTTCGTTTGACCCTTGGAAAGGAGGTCAAATCATGTTGTACTTTTTGGATTTTAACGGTGATCCTCTTCGCTTTGCCCGTGCTTTGCTGGCTGTGCTGACGTGGAACCAGTCCCAGGCAGAGGCCAGGGCCTGCGTGGTCGGTGGCAAGCCATTGCCTCCATTGTCTACCTCCTGGCCACCAGCCCCATGAATCTGACCACCGACACCATCTTCGTGATCCTTCTTCTGGGCGCCCTCATCGCCGCCACCGCGCTTCTGGTGCGGCATTACAGCAGCCCACGGCTATCGGCCCTTCTAAGGCCTCCCCATTCCTTTCCCTTTTTGTCAAAAACCAGCCCCCAGCCTACTTGTTGCTGGGGGCTGGTTTTATGATTTGAGGGTAAACTGCCGCTTGTCATAGTCGATGAGCCCCTCGGCCTTCATGTGGGCCAGCTCCCGGGTCATGGCGGAGCGGTCGGCGCAGAGGTACTCCGCCAAGGCAGTGCGGCTCATGGGGACGGTGAAGGTCCGGCGCCGGCGGCCTCCGCCTGGCGGGCCAGATAGGTGAGGAGTTTCTCCCGAATGGTGGTGCGGGAGGTGACCTCCAGCTTTTCCACCAGGGCCACGTTCTTCTCCGCGATGAGTTCCACCATGTTCTCGATCATCCGGTGGTGGAACCGGCACACCAGCTTGCAGGCGTGGAGGATCCGCCCATAGTCCCAGCAGCAGCACCCGGCTGGCGGTGCGGGCCTGGTAGGCGATGGTGCGGTTCTTGGCCTTGATGCAGGTGTAACTCTCCCCCAAAAATGCTGCCCACCGGCAGGACGGACAGGAGGGACTTTTGCCGAAGGAGTCCTCGCTGATCATCTCCACCTCCCCCTCCAGGACCACCCCCATGAGGGGATGCTCCCCGGGGGCGCGCTCATGATGAAGCCCCCCCCGGCGGGCCGCCACCTCCCGGGCGCTGAGACAGCCCAGCATGGCCTTCAAATCCTCGGGGGTGATGTTGCGGAACAAGGGCAAGCTGGCTGCAGTTCTTCCAGATTCATTGTGAGGCACCTCCTGTCACAGGGTGGATGTTTGATTCCAGTGTAAATTATTTTCTCCTGTGATGCAACTGCAACAGGTAATTTTTTTGCGGTCTGCTATGGTTACAGATAGAATACGATGAAGGAGGACCCCCCCTATGGTACACAACATGTATAAATCCAAGCGCCAACTCTCCGATGCCGATACCCTGGAACTGCTCAAGAAAGGCGACCACGGCACCCTGGCCGTCCAGGGGGACGACGGATACCCCTATGCCACCCCGGTCAACTACATCCTGGTGGGGGACAAGCTCTACCTCCACTCCGCCCCCTACGGGTACAAGATCGAGTGCCTCCAGCGGGATCCCAAGTGCTGCTTCACCGCCATCCTCAGCACGGAGATCATCCCCAGCAAGATCACTGCGTCCTTTGAAAGCGTCATCCTCACCGGCCAGGCCGTCTTCGTGGAGGACCCGGCAGAAAAGCGCACCGTGATGGAGAATTTCGTCACCCAGAAGCACCCCGGCTACGAGGAACTGGGCTTTCGAATGATCGAAAAGCAGCTGGACAAAACCGCTGTCATCCGCATTGACCCCATCTCCATGACCGGCAAGGCCTACCTGGGCTGAGCCCGCCAAACCACAAAAAAGCGAGCCGCAGATGCGGCTCGCTTTTTGCGGTTAGAAGTTGTAAAATCGCCCGGGCCACCTGGAAGTAGATGAGCAGGGTGACCACGTCCACCACGGTGGTGATGAAGGGGGAGGCCATCACCGCCGGGTCCAAGTGGATCCGCTGGGCCAGCAGGGGCAGCAGGGCCCCACCACCTTGGCGCACAGGACGGTAAAGACCATGGTCACACAGATGACCGCAGCCACCATCACCGTGACCCCTTCGTTGTGCAGGAGCATCCGATCCACCACCAGGAGCTTGACAAAGTTACAGGCTGCCAGGGTAGCGCCGCACAGCACCGCCACACGGATCTCCTTCCAAACCACCCGTAAGGTGTCGGAAAAGTCCACCTCGTCCAGGCTCAGGGCGCGGATCACCGCCACGGAGGCCTGGGTGCCGGAGTTGCCGCCGGTACCTGTCAGCATGGGAATGAACGCGGTGAGGGCCGCACAGGCAGCCAAAGCATTCTCATAACTGGTGAGCACCATGCTGGTCAAGGTGGCGGAGAGCATCAGGATCAGCAGCCAGGGAAACCGGGATTTCCAGGTTTCCAAAACCCCCGTGCGCAGATAGGGGCTCGTCAGAGGCGGCCATGGCGGCCATCTTCTCGATATCCTCGGTGACCTCCTCCTCAAGGACGTCCATGGCGTCGTCAACGGTGACGATGCCCACCAGCCGGTTCTCCTTGTCCACCACCGGCAGGGCGCTGAAGTCATACTTGGTGAACATCTGCGCCACGCTCTCCTGGTCCTCCAGGGTGTTGGCGGAGATCACATGGGTATCCATGATGTCCTGGACCACGTCGTCGTCATCCGCCAGCATCAGGGTACGCAGGAGATCATCCCGATGAGCTTCCGGTTGTTGTCGGTGACGTAACAGGTGTAGATGGTCTCCTTGTCCACCCCCACCCGGCGGATGCGCTTGATGGCCTCCTCAGCGGTCATGTTGGGCCGGAGGCTCACATACTCCGTGGTCATGATGCTGCCGGCGCAGTCGTCGGGATACTTCAAGATCTCGTTGATCATCTTGCGCATCTCCGGGTCTGCCTGCTGGAGGATGCGCTTGACCACGTTGGCGGGCATCTCCTCCACGATGTCCACCGCGTCGTCCACGTAGAGTTCGTCGACGACTTCTTTCAATTCATTGTCGGAAAAGCCCTGGATGAGCAATTCCTGGGCCTCCGGGGCCATCTCCACAAACGTCTCTGCCGCCAGTTCCTTGGGCAGCAGCCGGAAGAGCAAGGGGAGTTTATCCTGGGGCATGTCTTCAAAGACAGCGGCCACGTCCACCGCGTTCATGGTGACCAGGATGTCCCGGAGGGTGGTATATTTTTTTGCCCTCCACCAGGGCGGCCAGGGTATCCCCCAGCGTCACGATCGTTCTTTCTGCCATTGGCATCTCCTCCCAGCTTTTTTTCGTTTCAAGACGCGCAGCGTCCAGTTTCTGAGCAGGAAGTAAGACACGCCGGCTGGGCCAATCATTCCCTTTATGGAGAGCCAACGGACGCCCCCGGTCCCGGTTCGTCCATCAGCCCGCAACATCGGCCTGCCAAAGTGCCGTTACTACCGCCAGCGTCCATTGTTTTTCACCTCACTTTGATTTCAGATCACAACAAGAAAGACTTCCTTTGGAAATCCATTCTTTATTATATGGGCCCAGAAAAAAGTTTGTCAACCAGAATCCTTGCCCCGAAAGCGCCCTTTCCTTCAGCGGGTTTCACCAAGGCCGGCAGGCGCCGGCCCCTCCCGCCCACCACTTTTTGCAACTCCCTCTTGACAGAAAAGTTAGCTTATGCTAATCTTTAGATGGTTACGAGTTAGCGAAAGCTAATTCACGAGATCGAAAGGAGTGTCCCACATGAAAAAAGCAACCATTCTCTTTGGCGAAAGACCACCGGCAACACCGAAATCGTCGCCGATAAAATTGCCGAAAACATGCCCGACTATACCGTCCCGGTCATCTATGTCACCGACGCCAAGGACGACGCCGCCGTGCAGGAAGCCGACCTGGTGATCTACGGCTGCTCCACCATGGGGCTGGGAGAGCTGCAGGAGGATTTTTCCCCTACTACAAGGATCGGATGACCCCCGCCCTGCTCAAGGGGAAGAACGTCGCCGTCTTCGGCCTGGGCGACAAGGAGAACTATGAGGATTACTTCTGCTGGTCGGCAGACCTGCTGGCCAAGAAGGTAAAGGAGTGCGGCGCCAACCTGGTCTGCGACCCCTGAAAGTGGACGGCGAACCCGATGACAACGAGGCCGCTGTGGTGGCCTGGGCCAAGGCGCTGTAATCCCCCCCCCAACCTGCCGCTGAGCAAACCACACGGGTTTCAACCCAGACCTCTTTTTCAAACGAATCCCACCCTACCGTTTGCGCGGGCCTGCCCTATGCCGTTGGCATCTGGCAGGCCCGCGCAAATGCTGGTATCAAAAGGGCTGGTCCTGGCCCTGCCTTTCCCGTCTTTTGGGGAAAAACGGTACGTCTTTGAAAATTTTTTGGCTTTTTTCTCAAAACCCCTTTGAAATTCTAAAATTTTTTTGGTATACTAACTGTAATAAGTGGCTTGACAGCGCATCGTTCCGCTTGTTGGGCCTCTTTTTTTATCGAACTCCCGTCCCTGGAGGGGCGATACATTTCTTTTGGAAGGAGGACCCAATCATGGCAGAACCATACCGAAAGGGCGAGTATGTCCGCTACTCCTGCAACGGAGTCTGTCTGGTGGACGACATTCGCATGGACACCCTGGGCAAAGAAGCGCCCAAAGAGTTTTACATCCTGAAACCTGTCAGCAACCCGGCCTCCACCATCTTTGTCCCCACCGCCAGCCAGGCGCTGGTAGACAGAATGGCCCGCCTGCCCAACCAGGAAGAGTTGGACCAACTGATCCTATCCACCGCGACAAGGGAGTCCCCCTGGATCGAGGACCGAAAGGTCCGTCTGGCCAGCTTTCAGGCCATCATCAAAACGTGCGATCTGCGGGACCTCATCTGTCTGGCCGTCTGCCTCTACCAACGCCAACGGACTCTCCGCCGTCGGCAAGAAGCTCGGCTCCTCCGATGAAACCATCCTCCACCGCACGGAGGCCCTCATTGAAAACCAGGTCTCCTTCGTGCTCCAGGTGAGCACGGACCAGGTGAGTGGATACATCCGGGAGAAACTGACCCCTGACCCCCCCGACCTGCCGCACACAGGTCTTCCCACAAACAGCCGCCCCGGCGCAGAAGCGCCGGGGGGCGGCTGTTTGTTTTTCTATCTTGCTTACTGCATCAGGCCGCACACCAGCTCGGCATACCGGGCGGGGTCAGGCAGGGGGAAGTCGGCGATGATGAGGGCCTGGTTGTAGAGGATCTCCACATAGGCCGCGGCCTTCTCCTTGTCGCCCGCCTGGAAGGCGTTGCACAGGGCCTGGAAGGCGGAGGAGTCGGGGTTGAGCTCCAGCACCTTCTGAGCCTGCATGGGGAAGTCCCGGCGCATCTTGCGGAAGTACTTCTCCATCTCCAGGGTGACGTGGGGCCGTCGGCGGTGAGGCAGACCGAACCGCTCTGAGGATCTTGGACAGGCGCACCTTGGCCACCTGGTCCTTCAAGGTCTCCTGGGCAAAGTCCAGCACGTCCTTGTGGTCCTTCTCCGCCTGCTCCACGTTGGCCTTCTCCTCCTCGGTGACGGGGAGGGCGTTCTCGTCGGCCACGGAGACGAAGGGCTTGCCCCCGGCGTTCTCCAGCATCTGCAGGACGATCTCGTCCTCGTCCACGGTGAGGTAGAGGACCTCGTAACCCGCCTTCAGCACCCGCTCGGCCTGGGGCATCTTGGCGGCGTGCTCCACGGAGTCGGCGCAGACGTAGTAGATCTTCTCCTGGGACTCGGGCATCCGGTCCACATACTCCTGGAGGGAGGTGAGCTTGTCCTCCTTGGAGGACCAGAAGAGCATCAGATCCCGGAGGGTGTCCCGGTTGTTGCCATAGGCGTTCATAAGGGCGTACTTAAACTGCATCCCGAAGGCCGCCCAGAACTGCTCCGTACTTCTCCCGGTCGTCCTTCATGAGCTTGACCAGCTCGCTCTTGACCTTTTCTCGATGTTGTTGGCGATGATCTTCAACTGCCGGTCGTGCTGGAGCAGCTCCCGGGACAGGTTCAGGGAGACATCGGGGGTGTCCACGATGCCCTGGACAAAGCTGAAGTGGTCGGGCAGCAGGTCAGGGCACTTCTCCATGATCATCACCCCGGAGGAGTAGAGCCGCAGGCCCTTCTTAAAGTCGGTGGTGAAGTAGTTCATGGGCACCTGGCTGGGGACGTACAGCAGGGCCTTGTACTCGATGGTCCCCTCGGCGGCGATGTGGATGGACAGCAGGGGATCCTGCCAGTCGCCGAACTTGCCCTTATAGAAGTCGTTGTACTCCTCCTGGGTGACCTTGCTCTTGGGGCGCTGCCACAGGGGGACCATGGAGTTGAGGGTCTCCCACTCCTTCACCTGCTCGTACTCGGGCTTGTAATCCTCCCCGGCGTCCTCGGGCTTGGGGCTTGGGACGGCTGTGCTCCATCTCCATGCGGATGGGGAAGCGGATGTAGTCCGAGTACTTCTTGATGAGGTTGGACAGGGCATAGGGGGTCAGGTACTCGTCATAGTTCTCCTCGTCGGCGTTGGCCTTGATGTGCATGATGATGTCGGTGCCCACCGTCTCCTTCTCGCAGGGCTCGATGGTGTACCTGTCCACCCCTTCAGACTCCCACTTCCAGGCGGTGTCTGCGCCGTAGGCCCTGGAGGTAACGGTGACCTGGTCGGCCACCATGAACGCGGAGTAGAAGCCCACGCCGAACTGGCCGATAATGTCCAGCCTCGGCGTCGTCGGCGTCCTCCGGTCTCCTGCTTGAACTGGAGGGAGCCGCTCTTGGCGATGGTGCCCAGGTTCGCCTCCAGCTCCTCCTTGGTCATGCCGATGCCGTTGTCGCTCACGGTAAGGGTGCGGGCTCCTTGTCGGGGACCACCACGATCTTGAAATCGTCCCGGTTCAGGCCCACCCTTGTCGTCGGTGAGGGCCTTGTAGGCCAGCTTGTCCACGGCGTCGGAGGCGTTGGAGATGAGCTCCCGCAGGAAGATCTCCTTGTGGGTATAGATCGAGTTGATCATCAGGTCCAGCAGCCGCTTGGACTCCGCCTTGAATTGCTTCTTTTCCATGGTATGAAAACGCCTCCTGTATCCAATAGGGTTAGCACTCTAACCCTCTAAGTGCTAACCCTATTATGCTACGCCCGCACAAAAAATGCAAGTCCTTTTGCAAATTTTATCACTTTCCATAGGTTGGTGCTAATTTCCCCGGGGTTTTTGCCACAGTTTGCGGGGTTAGGCCTCGCTCTCCTCAGCGGCTGTGACGGTCACCGGCTCCACCGCCGGGACTTTCTCCACCGGCAGGGTGCGCTCCGGCTCCGCAAGGACCCAAAACTGGGTGACCTCTGTGGAATCGGCGGGCAGGTCGGGGTTGGGCTGGAGGGTGTAGAGGTGGTAGTTCTCCCCCTGACGGAGGAGGGGCGTACCAGAGGTCCCCCCTCGTCCCGGTAGAGTGCCGGCTGGTCCCCCTCCGCCATGCCGGTCTGGAGGGTCCACAGCAGGCCCAGGATCTCCTCCTGGGGAAAAGACCTCCATCCGCTCTGCCCGGTAGTTGACATAGGTGTAGTCCTCAGGGTCAAAGCCGAAGGAGAAGAACACCCGGTCCCAGGCCGCCCGTTCCGTGGCCTGGGCATCCCAGTTCTCCGGCACCGCCGTCCCTGGCCCAAGGGGACCACATACCCCGCCACCTCCACCGCCGAGACGGTGGTAAGGTCCAGGGGGTGCGGAAGGTGGTGCCCCAGTTCCCGCCTCCGCCGGAGGCGCTGCCGGCCCGCCGGGCCATGCCCTGGCTGTCCAGAAGGTAGCCGGAGGGGGAGGGCCGTCCCCCGATCTCCTCCATCTTCGGCTGGGCCCCTTGGGTGAAGGTATAGGACAGGGAGAAGGGGTGAGGGTCACAGATCCCACCCGTCTCCCCCCGCCGGGGTTTGGATCTCGCCTTCCAGGATGGTCCCCTGGTTGGTGGGGGTCCAGGTGGCCTCCGCCACCTCCTGGGTCAGGGAGGTGTCATCGCTGACAAAGTCCCCCACGGACAGGCGCAGGTCCCCGGCCGGCCAGGGGATGCCCGGGAGAAGTAGGAGAGGTAGGTGATGGTCTGCCCCTCCTTGTCCAGGAAGACGGATTGGACGCCGCCGCGGGAGGCGGTGCTCTCCTCCACCCCCTGGAGGTGACGGTCTGGGGGCCGAACCAGCCCTCCTCCCCGGCGGGGAGGGGCCACGGTGCCCGCCAGGGGTCACGTCGTAGAGGACGTAGAGCTCCCGGTCGTTGCCCAGGGTCTGGCGGACGTGGAGGGTGAGATCGGTGCCCCGGTCGGTGACGTCCACGTCCTGGATGCCGGGGCCAGGGTGGCTGCCATGGCCTCGTCAATCTGGAGCCGCTGGGCCATGGTCGGGTCCAGCTGGGCCTCCCCCTGGGCCGAACAGCCGGCGGCCAGGGGCAAGGAGGAGCAGAAGGCTGAGGGAAGTAGGATGCGTTTCATACGGGTCACTCCTTTCTCAGGCGGGGCAAGGGGTGGTACCACGTCGGGTGCGCAGGCCCTTACAGACCGGGGGCTTCCTGGATTGCCGAGCACTGTGCTTGCGCGGCAAAACCGCGTTCAAATCGCAAAAAACGAAACGGAAAGCGGGGATCAGTAAAGCAATCTGGTACCCGCCAAAAGCCAGGGAAGCGATGCCCACAATGCGGGACGCAGCCGCCAATCCCCGCCGCCCTTTCTCCTTGGCAAGGTACCCGCCCCCCGAAGCAGCAAAAATGCCGGCCAAAACCTGTAACAGCACGCCAAGGATCGAAAGCCCCAGCGTAGCAAAGGTGAGGGTTGTGCTCATCACAACGGGACCATTGACCAAAATTCCATCGTCATACATTGTTGTCGTGCTCCTTACAACCGTCGGCGACCAGGGTTAGGAGGAAAAAAGGAGGCCAAGAAAGCCTAGGATGCGTTTCACAGAGATTCCCTCCCTGATTTGACACGCCGTTCCATAAGACTGCGCCATCGTCAGGGGTTCCGCTGGACCGCCGTCAGATCGCCCTGGATCAAACCGCCATCGGCGGCAGTGAAGTGGAGGTAATAGGTATTGCCACCGGGGTTCGGGACAGACAGCCTTTCCCCCGCAGGGTTGCCGGGCGCCACTTCCATGCGGCTGACTCTGGTCGTTTGAAAGACCCCTTCCTCATAGACATCCACCCAGCAAGGGACTTGGGCCGCATTGGTGTAGGAGATTTCCAACGCATCGCCATTGCCCGGCGTGCAGGTGAAACTGGGGGTGCGGTGGTGCCCCTCTCCCCACACCAACTGGGCAGGGGAAGACAGGCACGGGTTGGGTCGCTGCCGTCTCCCCCACTGCCGGCGCAGCCGAAGAGGCCCACGCTCAGTAACAGCAGGAGGGCGCACACAAGCCAGCGTTTCTTCATAGCGGGTCACTCCTCTCCATCTGGTCCGGGGACCTGGTCCCCGGTCCGCTGATGTGGTGCTCATGTCAAAATAGGCGGCGGCGTTCACCTGCTCCGCTTCCCCAGCTTCTCCCACTTTAAGAATAGCGGCTGGGATCCCCGATGACTGCGGGCACATCGTCGATTTTCTGGAAGGAATGCCGTTCCCCCTCTATGGTCAGGGAAAACCCGTTGCCGTCATAGAGGAGTTCCTGGTGAGGGAGGATCCCCGCGTTGTGGGGATCCTGGCAGGCGACCACGTAAGTCCCCTCCCCTGGGGGGGCGACCCGACCGCGAACAAAGCGGCCATTTTTTTTTGGTCCGCGTAGTAAAACACCTGGGACGCATCCACAGAAAAAAGCCGTTGCGCATCGGCTACGCCGGCGATGTACGACCCGCAAAGGGCGTCGCTGGGGGGCAGGGGAACCGTCGTGGCCCCACCGCCGGCGCAGCCGAAGAGGCCCACGCTCAGTAACAGCAGGAGGGCGTATACCAGCCAGCGTTTCTTCATAGCGGGTCACTCCTTTTCCATCTGGTCCGGGGATCTGGTTCAGGCCAAGTTCTCCGGCAGGGGAGGTGTCCAGCACCGCCTGCATCTGCTGGGCGGTCAAGGCCCCCTTCCTGGAACCAGGCGTCGTAGACCTGGTCCCCCTCTGCGAAGAGGTAGTGGATCTCCCCCGCCCTGGTCGGTGAAGATGCTGTCCTCCAGGTCGGCCACGGTGCTGTTGGAGGCCACGTGCTCGGGCTTCGCTCCCGGGCCCAGGCGCTGGGCCCACATGGCCTGGAGGATCTCCTCCACCGGCCCCCCCTCCTTCACCGGCTCCCACTCCCCCGGTATGTCATTCATATCAAAGTAGGCGGCAAAGTCCACCTGGTCTGCCCCAGGGGTAGGGGGATCCAGGCCGACCCTGCCTACCTGGACGCCGTCCAGGGTGACGGTGTAGGTGCCGTCCTCCCCGGGGTGACCCGATAGTCCTGGGGAGGCGGTCGCCGTCATGCCCTCCGAGGGGGTGGTGTCCTCCTGGTCGGCGGAACCCACCCCCGACGGGGCTGGCGGGGGTTTCCTGTGTCTGCCCGCAGGCGCACAAGGCCAGTGCCAGCAGAAGGCAGGCCAGGGCGGCGGGAAGGCGAAGGCTGTGGAATTTCATGGGATCGCTCCTTTCATCGAATGGTTCCTGTGTGGTTGGGGGCACGGGGGGCGGCGGTGGCTGGGGGCTTATTCCGCCAGGCCCCAGTCCCGTGCGTCCACCTGGGGGGGATCCGCCTGGCACCACCCCTCGGACATAGGTCACGGAGACAACGTCCCCTACCTGGAACCCCTTGTCCCCCACCTGCTTTGCAGCGAGATGGACAGGCGCTGGGCCTCCTGGGCGATTTCCTCGGTGGCCAGGGGTTCGATCACTGCGGTGCCCTCCCCGATGCGGTCAATCACGCCGCAGAACTCTTTTTTGCAGCAGGCCGCATTCACGGGCGTCCACCGTGGCCGGTTCCCCCCGGCGTGACCGGGCCTAGGTAGACCACCGTGACGGTATCCCCCCACGGTGGCCTCAGGTTTTCCCGTCCCCCGATGGCATCCAGGGGGAAGGCCACCTGGGTGGCCTGGGCCCGCAGGGGGATCGTTGGGCAGAACCGACACCAGGACCTCTGCATCGCTGATCTGCAAGACCTCTCCGGCAAACCCCTGTTCTTCGCCCGCTCCGCAGGCGCACAGGGACAGCGCCAGGAGCAGGCCGGCCAGGGCGGCGGGGAGGCGAAAGGGCGCGGCATTTCATCGTACTCTCTCCTTTCTATGGGGTGTTCCGATGGCCGGAGGGGAACCCTTCAGGCCGCGGCGCAGGGGATGCCCCTTTACGATATATGACGTCTGAGAGGGGCGTTTTTGTGACGGGGGAGGGGAAAAAGTTTGGGATTTTTTCCATTTTGGCGTTTTTGCCCAGGAAGGTTCCACCGTGGAACAGCCGGGGAGCAGGGAGCTCGCCCCCTTCCCGGGAGAGAGGCAGGCGGCCCAATCGGAGAAAAGATCTAAAAATTCTGATTTTATTTCACTCGTTTTTTGTTCAACTTTAGGATGCAGAATGGTAGAGGGGCTGTCAAGGAAAACTCGCTTGGATCCCTGGTTACCGGCAAAAAGGTCCCGTACCGAGTTCGGGGCGGGACCTTGGTGGGTCTTTGATATGCGAGTTAGGCTTTACTAGTTTATTGCATACTTGAGTACTCACTTTTTACAGTGTAACGCATATTCTTTTCCAAGGATGTAGAGTATTATCATACTCGCTAATCCAATCATACCACCAAGCATATCTCCAGTTCCGGTTCCAATGTTAATAAGAATACCAAGAACAAAACACCCAATGGTCATCCATGAAAAGCCTTTTCTTCCTGCGTTATGTTCCAATTCACCCTGAGCAAAAGCAAATACACCAATGCATAAAAGCCAAACCACATTGAATGAAAGGATTTCTTCACTTGGAGGAAGGAAAAATTGCAATGAGTCCCGTTGAAATACGTCCTATAATCACTGCAATTTCTGATCTCTTTACATTTCTCATTATTTCCTCCTTTTACAATTTGTCTTAATTTGATTTCCATCCCCTCTATTCTTTGTTCTATTTGCATAATAGCATGGCCCACTTTTCTTGTCAAGGAAAATTTTTATTCTTTGAAAAATATTGCGCTTTCCGTTTCCCCATGGTATAGTAGACACATCAAAAGAATCATGATAAAATAAAGTAGGTTATATTTTTGAATCAAAGGACACTGACCCCAAGTCCCGCCCCACCAGCGGCCTGGAGGAAAACTTAAAAAAGGCCCTTACAGAACTGCTCATCCTCTTCCTCTTCGGAGGGGGGAGCACTACATCGGGGAACTCCCCCCTGTTGGAGGCCCGCAGCCACGGTACCTTGAGTATCGTCTTTCCCTATGCCGCCATTTACCGAATCACCGCCGCCGGCTACCTGAAAGAGAGCGAAAAAAGACCGCCCCTGATGGGCGGCTGCGGCAATACTACGCCATCACCAAGGCGGGCCGGGCCCATCTGCAGGAGATGCTGGCCACTTACCACCAGTTTTTCCAGGGGATCCAGGATATCCTCACGGGGAAGGAGGGGGAACCATGAGCAATCCAGACCTTCGCCGGTACGAAAAAGGAGCTCCAGGCCTCGGTGAAAGGGTTCCGCCTGCGGCGCAGGCTCCGCCACGCTTTCCGACAGGCCACGCTCCCCCCCTCCTGGAGGAAACCCCCTCCCCCAGCTATGAGGAACTCACCGCCGCCTTCGGTCCCCCAGACCAGATGGCCCAGGATCTGCTGCGAACGATGGCCAACCCTCCCCAGCCCCTTCGCCGGGACAAAAGGTTGGGATCGCCTTTGGTCTGCCTGCCTGATCGTTGTTGGCATTGGTGTGGGGGGGCTTTTTCTTGGTGGAACGCCCCCCGAGGATGAAATCACCCTTTCCGACGGTTCTTCCTATACTGATGATGTCTTCTTGTGTCAAGTAGGAACTAAAAAATTTTTGAGATTTTACAAGCCGTTCATAGGTGGAAGACCACCCGTGAACGGTGTAACATTCAGCTCTATTAGATTTCTGCATCCTCAAA
>VOFJ01001573.1_pt1 | contig 19090 bp, 17 predicted proteins | sample 5384081 | NCBI WGS metagenome assembly VOFJ01 (sample SAMN12384729, study PRJNA508395) | human gut metagenome | isolation source: healthy gut I | host: Homo sapiens
CGAAGAAAACACTTTGTCAGTTCTTTTACGCTAACGCGCCTTTGTTTCGGCTATGACGAGAAGAGCACCCGGAAAGAATGCCGCAGAGGCTGCCGGCTGGTGCAAAGGCAGTGCAGGGCGTCCGTGGGGAAGATCCTCTCCGAGCTTTCCGGCTGAATGGGCGGTGTTTACGCCCCAGTAAGCGGGAACGGCAGGCCCCCGTTATCACGGGCCGCGCATTGTTGGATGCGCACTGAGGGGGCCAGGCTTTGCACCGGCAATAAGAGTGGTACCGCAGAGGGTTTATACGCCTTTGTCTCTTTACGAACCGTAAGGGGCAAAGGCGTTTTTGTTTGCGGAAAGCCATTTCCCGGATGTTTCATTGCCTTTACATCCGCAAAAATAAGTGTTCAGGGAAAAGGGTATTATCATGAAAACATTGGAAAAAGTAAGCGACTTTGTGGGCAAGTACATGGCCGCCATCGTCATTGTGGTGGCGGCACTGTTGCTACTGTTCCCCGGCACCTTCAGCGTGGTAAAGACCGCATGGGTCAACACCCTGCTGGGCATCGTCATCCGAGGCCAGCTTTCGGATGGTGCGCGAAACCTTGGAGCCGAGGCCGATGACTATGCAGCCGGCGCTCATCTCAATGGCGCACAGCTGGCTTTCGTAGCGGTTGCCGAGAATAACCATATCGTTTTTGCCGATATAGTCCTCGAGCACGTCCGGATTAGCCGCCGCAACGACCACACTGCCCTGCTCAAACCGCTGGTCAATATCGCCAACCTCGAGCGTGCCGTCAAGCACATCGACCAGATTCCGATAGCTGGTCTTGGCCTCCGCCAACGCATTGGCGTCCTGATCCTCGATGTAGAAGCGCGCAATATCGCCCAGCGTCAGCAGACCCTTCAGGCGGCGATCCTCATCAACAACGGCCAGCGTCTGAATATCATTTTCGTTCATGTAATCCCATGCACGGTGCAGCGACAGCTCCTCGCTGATGCCCGGCACCTCGCGGTACTGCACATCGCTCAGGCGCGGCTCAAACGACTTGATGTAGCGCGGCGGCTCCACGCCGAAGCGTTCGAGCACAAATTTAGTCTCCGCATTGACGTGACCCGCGCGGCAGGCTATGTATTCTCCGCCGGTCAGCATGCGCTTGAGGTGCGCGTAGCAGATTGCAGAGCAAATGGAATCCGTATCCGGATTGCGGTGTCCGATAACAAAAACTGGGTTCATGCACTGATGCTCCTTTATGTGATAAGGGATGGCTCCCCCTTCGGAATCCGTTTGATGGAATGAAACCTTGTGGTTTGATTGTATCATTTAACCGGGGGAAATCGCAAGGTATGGAAGAGGAATCCGACTCAAAACCATCTGCGGCCGCACTGCGTAGGCGATGGAGCTGACAGCACGGATTCCGCCGCTGCACCGAAAATCCTGCCGAAGTCCGCTTCTCCGTCTGCTCACCTACCTTTTGAAAAACCGAAAATCGCAGCAGTCACCGCCGCAGCCCAGCGTTTTTGTGCGCGAAAAGCCGAGCTTGTGCAGTCCGCCGTAGGTCACGTCATCCACGTCGCAAAACAGCGGACACAGCTCCGGACAGCCGTTTTCCCGGCACGCCGTGTGCCAGAGACACTTGGTAATCGACGCGGAAAAGTGCGTTTTGTCGTGTTCCTGTGTGCTCTCCCACAAGTCGGAGGTACGCATGATTTTGAGAAAACAATAGCTGTAAATCCGATAAAATCCCGGCACAGACTCCATTTTCGCCGTGAAAGCGTGCTTTTCTGCTGCCACCCAGTCCATCATGTACGTCCGCATGTGCGTAAAGGTTTCCTCCGCAGGCAGCTCTGCCTGCAGCACCTTGTACAGCGCAATGCGCGGCAGAATGGTCTGCACCAGTGTTTTCATCTGGTTTTTGGACCTGTTTGCTGCGGTTTTGATTAACCTATCCAGTATTTTTTCCTGTCGTGAAAACAGCGAGCCGCCCCTGCTTCCGCCGAAGGTCTGTATCAGAAATACCTTGATTTGCTTTTTGCTGTTTGCTTTGCATAATTCCTTCATCTCTTTGCTTTTATGGGATTCCAGTGTCAATCCATGGTTAGTTCACCCTAACTATACCACACTGACTTCCAATATACCATCCTGATACACAAAAAATCCCTGCCGATAATCGACATAGTATTGCTTTTTCGGCATAGTCTGATCGAGCTTCACTTCCCATATCATTCCGTCAGATACTATGGCGCACATCAAAAACGGCTCTTTCCCGAAGGCAAGAACCGTTTCCCTTTGTCTTACATACCCAGAAACTGTACATACTCTGCGGCTGACATCAGCGGCGCATCCAGTTGTGTACGGGGCTCTGCTGTGACCTCGCCCTGTGCCGCAAACTCATAGCCGGCCTGTTCGGTCAGCAGCGGACTTTTGAGCGGGATCAGCCGGTCTGCAAAATTCTTGAGCAGCGCCGTCATGTTCCACGAGTACACTGGCGAGTCCAAGCAGACCACATCCGCAGACTGATATGCGCGAAGCAGCTTCTCCATGTCATCGTGCTGCACGCACTGTCCGATGCTGTAATCGCCAAGATGGTACAGCTCGGTTTCCGCTCCGGCACGAGCCGCGCCCGCCAGAAAGACCCCGAGCATGCGTCCAGCGGCACTCTTTTCGCCCGCTGGACTGCCGTTGAATGCCGTAAATTTCATTGTTTTCTTTCCTCTTTCGTTTGCTGAAACCTATTGCAGCAAGCAAACGAGAGGGAAACAAGGAACGCTCCGTAGCGTCCAAAAAGCTCGCCGGTTTATCCCCTTCCCAAAATCGCATCCAGGTCCTGCTGCGGATTGGTGGTCGGGTGCAGATCGTAGGTCTCCACCAGTGTTTTGACCACGGTTTCCGACAGAAACGCCGGCAGCGTCGGTCCAAGGTAAATATTCTTCACTCCCAGCGCCAGCAGGCTCAGCAGGATGCACACCGCCTTCTGCTCGTACCAGGACAGCACCAGCGTGAGCGGCAGGTCGTTGACGGTGCAGCCGAAGGCGTCCGCCAGTGCCAGCGCAACCGTCACAGCGCTGTATGCGTCGTTGCACTGGCCCATGTCCAGGATGCGGGGCAGGCCGCCGATTTCGCCCAGATCGAGGTCATTGAAGCGGTATTTGCCGCACGCAAGCGTCAGAACCAGCGTATCCATCGGCGTGGATTTGACAAACTCGGTGTAGTAATTTCTGCCCGGATGCGCGCCGTCACAGCCGCCGACCAGAAAGATATGCCGCACCTTGCCGCTCTTGATAAGCGAGATGATCTCCTCCGCGTGAGCCAGCACCGCGCCGTGTGCAAAGCCCGTCATCAGCATATGGCCGCCATTGATGCCGCTCATGCTGTGATCGTGGTCGTAGCCGCCCAGGTCCAGCGCCTGCCCGATGATGGGGGAGAAGTCCTTGCGGCCGCACGCATCCGCCTCGATATGGCGCAGACCCGCATAGCCCACCACCGAAGTCGTGTACACGCGGTCCTGATAGCTTGGGCGCTGCGGCATCAGGCAGTTGGTGGTGAACAGCACGGGGGCGGGGATGGCATCGAACTCCGTCTGCTGGCTCTGCCACGCTGTGCCGAAGTTGCCCGCCAGGTGCGGATGTTTTTTCAGTCCCGGATAACCGTGCGCGGGCAGCATTTCGCTGTGCGTGTAGATGTTGATGCCCTTTCCCGCCGTCTGCTCGAGCAGCTGCGCCAAGTCGCCCAGGTCGTGCCCGGAAACCACGATGAACGGGCCTTTTTTGATGTCGGTCGGCACTTTTGCGGGCTGCGGCGTGCCGAATGTGCCCGTATTGGCCTCATCGAGCAGCTCCATGCACCGGAAATTCACCTGCCCGAACTCGACGATCAGCGCCAGCCATTCCTCGACCGAATGCGGGCGATTGACCGCGCACAGGCCCTTGTAAAACCACGCGCTGACCGCGTCATCCGTGTAGCCAAGATTCCTCGCGTGGTGTGCATAGGCGGCCATGCCTTTCATGCCGAACAGCAGCGTGGAACGCAGCGAAACCGTATCCGTGTCGCCCTTCCAGAGCTCCACGACCGCACACGGTTTTCCGCCGAATTTCTCTCGTTCCGCGCGTACCCGCTCGGTGAATTCCGCAATCGCCTGATTGTCAAAATTGACATTGGTCAAGGTGATGAACAGGCCGTCCATCAGCAGCCGGTCGGCGATTTGTGTGCGTTGACCGGCCGCAGCTGCCGCCTCGGCCAAGCGAATGAGTTCGTACACCAGCTCATCCTGCAGCGCTGCCGTATCCGGCTGCTTGCCGCAGACACCCACGCTCACGCAGCACTTGTTGCCTGCGGTCTGCTGGCACTGAAAGCAAAACATATCTGACATGAAAACACACTCCTTTTACGAGTAGTGTTGCCAAATTTGTCAGAAGGTATGCGTTGTTTTTTGTTTCTTCAGCTGCTTCTGCGCCTCCAGATACATGGGTTCGGTATCGCACCGATCGTTGGTATCCTGCTCAGCGAGATTGCACTCGACGGCAAGGCATCTACTCTGTCCACCGAAGCGTTTCGGTGGGATTGGTTTGGGTAATCTTCCAAAATCATTCGTGCACCGGGACAATCACATTCCTGCATCGTCTACTGAGATAAAAAGGCTGACCGGATTTTGATATGTACCCCCAATACTGGACATCCAGTATTGGGGGTACATATCATTGCTGTGCTTCAGCAAGTGGGATGTTGTTATATACTCTTATTCTTCCTCGTCCGCCAGCTTTGCCACGCGGACAAATTCATCCATTTCGCGTGTGCGCCATTTCTCCTTGTGGCTGAAAATCTGGCGGTAGAGCGAAATATAGCAGTCCTCGACCGACAAACGGATCAGCCTTCCCTCTTTTACGCTGTTCTCGACTGCGTACCACGGCAGAAAGGATACACCGCGGTCAATCTCAAGCATGCGAATGAGCAGCGAGGTATCACCGCACTCGAGCGACGGCGTAAGGATGGTCCGCCGCGCGGCAAGACGACGGTTGAGTACACGGCGGTAGTTATCCTGCTCGGTAAGGAAAAAAAAGGCTGCGTGAGCAGTTCCTCAATCGTCAGCTCTTTTCCGCCCAGCTCCTCGCGCAGCGATGCAGACGCCACAAATACGATTTCCTCGCGCTGCTCCATCAGCTTGTTCCAGTTGTTGCTGTATAGCGGCTCATCGAGCACATAGATCATGTCCAGCTCGCCGCGTTCCATGTGCTCGATCAAATCTTCCGGCTCACCGACCGTGATGCGGATAGACACTTTCGGGTTGAATTTGCGGTACAGATGCAGCACTGTCGGCAGCTTGAGACATGCAAGCGACTCAATTGTGCCGATATGCAGCGAACCGTGCAGCTCTGCCGTGGATGTGACCGACATGCGCGCCTGATTGACCTGATTCATCACGTCGCACGCATGGCTGAGAAAACGCTCGCCCGTGTCGGTCAGCGCGATACGCTTGCCCATGCGGTCGAACAGACGCGTGTCCAGTTCCTCCTCCAGCTGGCGTATCTGCACCGTTACCGCCGACTGTGAGTAGCCGAGGCTCTCTGCTGCGCGTGAAAAACTCTTAAACTGTGCTACCCGAATAAAGGTTGCAAGCTGCCGAAGCTCCATGAATTTCCCTCTCTCCCCTATATTATCAATATTTTGAATCGAAATGATAAAATATATGAATTTGACTTAACCTATTAAACAGAATATACTAAATCTGCAAAGAGGTCAAGAAAGAAATTGGAGGTTTACCACAGATTTTTTAATTATCCTTTTTACACACAAAAACCGCGTCCTATTTTACAGCATTTCGCCTAAAATAAGCGGTTCTTTTTGTGTCCGGAGGCAAAAAATCTCGGCAGACTTCCACGGCAGCAGACCAAAGAGGGGCAAACAAACGGTCTGCGCCGCAAAGGGTGACATCGCATAACCGAACAAGTGCACTTTCCGTAAAGTGCCACAGTTTAAATTGTTTGGTGCTGCCCGCCAAAAAAGGAGGAAAAAGAAATGGAAGAAAAGAAAAAATTCAAACTCGGATTACTGCCCAAGCTCATCATCGCCATCATTGTCGGCATCCTGTTCGGCCAGTTCCTGCCGGAAGGCTTCTGCCGCTTTGTGGTAACGCTCTCGTCGTTCTTCAGCCAGTTCCTGTCGTTTATCATCCCGCTGATGATCCTCGCGTATGTTACCATGGGCATTGCTAACCTCAAGAGCGGCGCGGGCAAGCTGCTGCTCATCACGGTTGCCATCGCCTACTGCTCGACTCTGATCGCAGGCTCGGCTTCGTTCTTTGTAGCCGACACCCTGTTCCCGCACTTCATGAGTGCGGACGCGCTCGACAAGATCGCCGCAACCGCAGGCAACTCGCTGGAGCCGTACTTCAGCCTGGAAATTCCGGCGCTGATGAACACGCTGTCCGCTGTTGTTACGGCGTTTGTGCTCGGTCTGTGCATGTCCAGCCTGCGCGGCAAGACCATCGGCGACACGCTGTACAACGGTGTGTCCGACTTCTCCGGTATCATTGACTGCGTACTGCACAAGGTCATCATTCCGCTGCTGCCGCTTTACATCTGCGGCACGTTCACCGATATGACCAAGTCCGGCAAGACCTTTGCCATCCTCGGTATTCTGTGGAAGGTATTCATCGTTGTTATCATCATGCACCTGATCTGCATCTGCATCCAGTTCGTAATTGCAGGTCTGGTCAGCCACAAGAACCCGTTCACGCTCATCCGTAACCAGATTCCGGGTTACGCAACCGCACTGGGCACCCAGTCCTCTGCAGCTACCATTCCGGTCAACCTGCAGTGCGCTGAGGCAGACGGCGTTTCCTCGGAAATCCGCAACTTTACGGTTCCGCTGTGCGCGAACATCCACATGGCAGGCTCGATGATCACCATCACCGCCTGCGCTACCGCAGTCTGCCTGATGAACCAGCTGCCGATCTCCATCGGCACGGTCATTCCCTTCATCATGACCCTCGGCATTGCCATGGTAGCGTCTCCCGGTGCGCCGGGCGGCTCCATTATGACTGCCCTGCCCTTCCTGTACATGATTTTCGGCACCGAGGCCGGCGACCCGAGCGGCCCGATCTGCGCCATCATGGTTGCACTGTACATCACGCAGGACTCGTTCGGCACCGCCTGCAATGTTTCCGGCGACAACGCGATCGGCGTGATCGTGGAGACCATCTACCGCAGGTTTATCTGCAAATCCTCCGCTCAGTAAGGAGAATCCCCTATGTCCTTTATCAGTGTTTTTGATGTGCTGGGACCGAATATGATCGGTCCCTCCAGCTCCCATACCGCCGGTGCGGCCGTTATCGCGTATCTGGCGCACAAGATGATCGCGCCGCCGCTTAAAAAGGTGGATTTCACCCTGTACGGCTCGTTCGCCAAGACCTACCACGGCCACGGCACCGACCGCGCCCTGCTCGGCGGCATCATGGGCTTCTCGACCGACGACACCCGCATCCGCAATTCGTTTTCGATTGCAACCGAGCGCGGTCTGTCCTACTCATTCACGCCCTGTGAGACCGAAACCGATGTTCATCCGAACACCGTAGACATCCGCATGGAGAACGCCGCCGGTCAGGTAATGACCATCCGCGGCGAGTCGCTCGGCGGCGGCAAGTGCCGCATCGCGCGCATTAACGGCGTTGAGGTTGACTTTACCGGCGAATACAGCACGGTCATCGTCGTTCAGCAGGACAAGCCGGGCGTTGTGGCGCACATCACCAAGGTGCTCAGCGACAAGGGTGTAAACATTGCGTTCATGCGCCTGTTCCGCGAGTCCAAGGGCAACACCGCCTACACCATCGTCGAGTCGGACGGCCATTTTCCCGAGGGAATTGAGGAACCGCTTAAAAACAATCCCAACGTCCACGACGTCATGATCATCGAACCGTAAGGAGGAGAGCAGATTATGGATTTCAAAAACGCATCCGAACTGCTTGCACTCTGCACGCAGCAGCAGCTTCCCATCTCCGAGATCATGCGCCGCCGCGAGTGCCAGCTGGGCGAAACCACGCGTGATGAGGTCACGCACCGTATGAAGAGGGCGCTCGAAATCATGCGCTCATCCGCGCTGACACCGCTCAAAACGCCGGTCAAGTCCATGGGCGGCCTGATTGGCGGCGAAGCCAAAAAGCTGGCGCAGCACGCGGCCAAAGGCCGCTCCATCTGCGGGGATGTGCTGCACAAAGCGGCGCAGTACGCGATGGCAGTGCTTGAGGTAAATGCTTCTATGGGGCTGATTGTCGCAGCACCGACCGCAGGCAGCGCCGGTGTTCTGCCGGGCATGCTGTTTGCCCTGCAGGACCGCTACAACATCTCGGATGAACGGCTGATCGACGCCCTGTTCAACGCCGGTGCGATCGGCTACCTTGCCATGCGCAACGCAACCGTTGCAGGCGCGGTCGGCGGCTGTCAGGCTGAGGTCGGCATCGCATCCGCAATGGCGGCCAGCGCGGCTGTTGAGCTGATGGGCGGCAAGCCTGAGCAGTGTCTTGACGCGGCCTCCACCGTGCTGATGAACATGCTCGGTCTGGTCTGCGACCCGGTTGGTGGACTGGTCGAGTATCCGTGCCAGAACCGCAACGCGGCAGGTGTAGCCAACGCGCTCGTTGCCGCTGAGCTCTCGCTCGCGGGCATTCACCAGTTTATCCCGTTCGATGAAATGCTCGATACCATGTACGCGGTCGGCCGCCGCATCCCTATCGAGCTGCGCGAGACTGCCCTCGGCGGCTGCGCTGCCACACCGTCTGCATGTGCGAAATGCGGACTGTGCTCTTAAATCAGATCATATCGATACTCTTTTCACAGGACATTCCCACCCCTCGGGAATGTCCTTTTCGCTTTTCGCTTGCAGAATAAGCTCTTATCATGAAAGCAGAACCGCCCAAATCGAACTATCCCTCCCGGGCTGTACCCGGGAGGGATAGTTGTATCATCTGATTGTTACTGATACTCCGCATTGAGGAACATGGGCTTGATGGCGACAACCTCATCGTATTCCTCCTGCGAGACTGTGACATCCGCGTTCAGCGCCTTCAGGTCAGCCTTCACAACGTCGAGCGCCTGCGCGGCGGTCACTGCGCGGCCATCCATGACGGCACGCTGCATGCGGCGCAGCACAACCGGATGTGCATAGCGGGCCGGCAGCGGGAAATTCAGATAATCCGCAAGGTAAGCCTGCATTTTCTCCTGTGCCTGCGCATCATTCTGCATGATGGAGGTACGGTTGTTGCGTGCTGTCGGCAGGACGCTGAAGCCTGCAAACGTGAAAATCGCGGCAAGGCCGAACAGCGTAAAATAAATCGAGAACGAGCCGTGACGCACAAAGGAAACGATACCGTAAGCCAGCGCCGCAAATCCCAGCAATGTGATCGCCATAGCGGCCCAGCGGTAGCTGCCGTTCGTACACTGAAAGTTCCGGCGGCGTTTTGCGGCTGCGCTCAGTCGTTCGGTCAGCTCAGGACGGCGCTCCAGATAGTCGATTGCGTTATCGAGTGCCTGCACGGTTTTCTCCGCCTGTGCGCTCATCGGCGGACGATTGCGCTCTTCTTCCTCCCGGCGGGCCTTCTCCTCGGCAATGCGCTGCTCTGCCGCCGCGCTGACACACGGAATAGACGGGTGCTCAGCTCGGATAACGCTCAAAAACTCATCGACCTGCTGCTCATACTTGAAATTGCACACCTTCTGTCCGCCGTCGAACTCCACGACCAGATAGGACAGCGTGGCGAAAATGCCCTTGCCGGAAAAGCCGCCCTTGCTCATCGCAACGCGCTTGTACACACGCGTTACCATGGAAAACGGAACATAATACCGTCGGTCAACAAAAAAGCTGTTCAAATAGAGGGCATGCCTGCCGATGCCGCACGGACCGATTTTCCGACAGGTTTTTCTATCCTCGGCAAGCGCCGCGTCATCAATGCGCCCCGCGCTGAGCGGATAAGGTTTCAACATTTTCCGTCACCCCGCAATTATCGTTATGGATGGCCGCAGCCGACCGCACAAAGGAACGGCCGGCTGCAGCAATGCTATTATATTCAAGCAGATTTCTTTGCGCTGCGCTTCTTGGTCGCACGAATGAACAGTGCGAGCAGCAGTGCCGCGAATACAATACCGATCGGGTACGCCACTGCGGTATTGTAGATTACCGTGCCGTCCGCTGTCTTGCTGTTCAGCAGGCTGCCGAGGCACTCCGGCGCGAGGATGAAATAGGTGCAGGAAACTGCACTCATGAACGTAGCCGGAACAGCTGCCATCCAGAAGTTCTTCTTTTCGGTGAACAGGTACATAGCCGCTGCCCACAGAACGATCATAGCGAGCGTCTGATTGGTCCAGCTGAAGTAACGCCAGATAACCGTGTAGTCGATCAGCCCGGTCGCATTGCCGATGCCGAGGATAGCGCCGATACCCAGTACCGGGATACACAGCTTCAGGCGGTTTGCGTACGAACCCTGATCCATGTGGAACCAGTCGGACAGCGTCAGACGAGCGGAACGGAATGCGGTATCACCGGAAGTGATCGGACAGACAACAACGCCGATCATGGCCAGAGCAATACCAACGCCGCCCATAGTCTTAGAGCATACATCGTAGATCGCTGCGGACTGACCGCCTGCCAGCGCTTCCGCCAGACCGGTGTTGAGCCCGCCGGTGACCTCATACAGAGCACAGCCGGCTGCCGCCCAGATCAGTGCGATAATGCCTTCGGCTACCATTGCACCGTAGAATACGAAGTGACCCTGCTTCTCGTTCTTCATGCAGCGGGCCATCAGCGGCGACTGCGTGGAATGGAAGCCGGAAATTGCACCGCATGCAACCGTGATGAACATGAAGCTCCAAATCGGCGTGCCGGACGGATGCATATTGTACAGGTGAGACCAAATCTCCGGAATGGTGTAATTCGGATTGGTGAAGATACCGATGATAACGCCGACCGCCATGATGATCAGGCACATGCCGAACAGCGGGTATATCTTGCCGATGATCTTATCAATCGAAATAAAGGTTGCAATAAAGTAGTAAACCAGGATGACGATCAGCCAGAACAGCGTGGTCGAAAGCACACCGGACACACCGTTGTTCTTGCACAGCGTAACGATCAGACCGGCCGGACCGACTGCAAATACCGTACCGACCATGATCAGCAGTATGACCGAGAACACACGCATGATATTCTGCATAGTGTGACCGAGGTACTTGCCGGTAACCTCTGCGATGGAAGCACCGTCATTTCGCTCACTGATCATGCCGGAGAAGTAATCGTGTACGCCACCGGCAAAAATGGTGCCGAATGTGATCCACAGGAATACAACCGGGCCCCAGAGGGCGCCCTGCAGGGCACCGAAAATCGGGCCAAGGCCGGCGATGTTCAGCAGCTGTACCAGAAACAGCTTCCATTGCGGCATGACAACGTAGTCAACGCCATCGTTAATGCGAACTGCCGGCGTTTCACGGTCATCCGGACCAAAGGTTTTGTCTACAATTTTACCATAAGTAAGATAGCCGGTGATCAATAATAATAAGCATACGATAAAGCTGATCATATTATCTCCTCCTCTATACCGGCTGCGAAAGCATGGTTTTCGCATGAAAATTACCGAAAAGCCTACTTTTTTCATTCCTCTTTTCCCTTGAGGTCGTAATAGTGGCTGTTCGTAGCCTCCCTGTACGGCCAGGTAGTACCATGCGGAAGTATCGGAGTTGTCGCTCCACTTGATCATGTCGTTGTGCAGGTCCTCTGCGGTCTCCGGAAGGCGCTTGAGGACGCGGTTTACGAGCGTCATCGCCTCGGCACGGGTGATCTTGTTATTCGGACGGAAGGTGCCGTCGGTATAACCGTTGATCCAGCCGTTGTTGGCAGCGGCGCTGATTTCGTTCTTTGCCCAGTGAGATGCAATGTCGCTGAAGTCAACAGCGGTCGTGTTGGCCTTGTCGTCAAAACGAGCTGCGATCGCAGCGAACTCCGCACGGGTGATCGGCGCATTCGGATTGAACTTGCCGTGGCTGTCGCCCTTTACAATGCCCATAGCGCTCAGCGTAGAAACAGCGTGGTTGTACCATGCGCCGGCTGCTACGTCGGGTAGCTGTTGGACTTCGCAGAGTTTGCATTGCGGGTCTCATCGGTCAGCAGACGGAAGAAGATGGTTGCTACCTCAGCACGGGTAATGCCGTTCTGCGGACGAACGGTGCTGTCCGGATAGCCTACAATGTAAGCATAGTGGTCATCGCCGTTCAGACCGGTCGGTACATCATCCGGAATGGTAACGGTGGGCTTGTGGCTGCCGCCGCCACCGCCGCCGGAGGATTTTTTTCGTAAAGGACCATACGCCGTGCAGCGTAAGGTCTGCGGTCAGCTGCTGCTCGCCGGTCAGAACCGTACCGTCATCCTTTTTCCAGCCGTTGAAAGAGAAGGTACCGTTCACGCCGTCCTTCGAGCCGGACACGCTGGCCGGAACCTCTGCAACGGTATAGCTGCTGCCCTTAACCAGCGTCTGCTTTGCCGGAGCGGTATAGCCTTCCGGCAGGTCACCGGTAACATCATACGTCAGCGTGTACATCAGCGGATGCGCTGCCTTGAGCGAAATAGCGTGCGAATCCTTTTCCACCGGGATGTACTCGTCAGCTGTTTCCGCCGTCCAGCAGCCGATCTGCTCATAGCTACCCTGAGCAGCATTCCACTTATTCCAGCCGTCATGATACCAACCGGTAATCTCCATATTGTCGGAGGACAGAATGCGGTCGCCGCTCATGTCCTTTGCATTCGGGAGCGTAAAGATCGTGCCGCTGTAGAAAAACAAATCGTCACCTGCGGTCGCTGCGGTGTTGTTATACACTTCGCTGTTCGCCGCGATGTTAATGTTGGACGCACTCGCGTAGATGCCGCCGCCGTAGCCTGCTGCGGTGTTGTTATACACTGCGCTGTTCGCCGCGATGTTGATGTTTGCAGCATTATAGGCGTAAATCGCACCGCCCATATTAACTACTGCATTATTATCGTCCATCACAGCACCGGACTGAAGATCCACATTGATAACCGCCGAGCCAGACTTATAGGTAAAGATGCCTGCACCGCCGGCAGCAGTATTGCCGCTGACAGAGCTGTTCGTTACAGTGACATTCAGTTCCTTAGCTATTGCATTTGCGTAGATGCCGCCGCCATAGCCGGTTGCCGTATTGGCGTCGATTGCCGTACCGTTCAGCAGGCGAATGTCCGTGTTGCAGACAGCAGTACACAAAGCCAAGATACCTGCGCCGCTCTGTGCCTTATTTTCAGAAATCGAAACACCGTCAAGTTCAATCGTTCCTGCGCTGTAAGCTACGATTGCGCCGCCCTGGGTTGCGCCGTCGTTATTCAACAGCTTGGAATTACGGAGAGTCAGATTAGAGGTTGTGCCGACATACATACCGCCGCCGATACCGTTTTCAGGGTCGAGAACCGTATTGCCGGAGATTGTGGAATCGGTGATAAGGTGGTTGTGCTCGCCGGAACAGCCTTCTTCTGCTTCGTTCGGCGTATCGCCAAAATAGATACCTGCACCGAATTTTGCGGTATTATTCTCAAAAAAAGGACTTTGCAGCGTTCAGCACAGAATGTCTCAGAATCATACCGCCGCCGCAGTCCGGAGCGGTGTTCCTCTCAACATGGCAGCCGTCCATGGTCAGAGAACCGTATCTAACCAGAATACCGCCGCCGTCACTGCTGCTTCCCGTAACGCTGTTTTCGGACACGGTAACAATCCGCATGGATACATCTGCGTGCGACGCATAGATACCGCCGCCGCCGACTTCGCCATTGCCGTTGCCGCCGACTGCTTCATTACCCGTTATGGTCAAATCTTCGAGCTGAACAACTGCGCTGTCGATTGCGAAGCCGCCGCCATTCTGCGGATTCCTGCCGCCGGTAACCGTACCGTTTTTCACGGTAACCTGCGGTTTATCACCGGAAATGGTCACAACCGCCGCATTTGCATCACCCGACAGCGTAAACCCGCCGAGGTTGAGCGTCAGAGACTTATTGATGGTGATATTCTCCGTAACATCACGGAGCAGAACGATGGATTCGCTACCGTCTGCTGCAGCAATCGCGGCAGCAACAGTCGGATACTCGTTCTCGCCGATCTTTGCAGCGTTTTTCGGTGCTTCCGGTTTTGTCGGAGTTTCCGATTCTGTCGGGTTCTCCGATTCTGCCGGAGTCTTCGATGTGGATGTGCTGTCTCCTGCAGTGGTGTTCTCATCTGCAGGTTTTACGTCCTTAGAAGACTGGTCTTCCGTCTTAGGCGCTTCGGAGCTTGTGTCCTTAGGAGACTGACCTTCCGTCTTAAGCGCTTCGGAGTTTGTGCCCTCAGAAGACTGACTGTCCATCTGAGACACTGCGGGATTTGCGTTTGTTTCATTTTGAGCAGCAGACTGAACCTGCTCCTGCGTTGTCATTTCTTTCTGCTCCGTTTCATCCGCTGCAAATGCGAACGGAGACATCGTCAGCATCATGGATGCCGCCAGAATGCTGGCTAAGAATCGATTATTTTTTCCTGTTTTCATCATGAAAACCCCTCCTTCAATAGTAAAAGACTACTATGAAGAAGCTGCATTAGGAAACCGGCTGCCATGCGGAATACCTTCCGTTTAGGCCCATTTGGCTTTGCGACACCGGTTTTCACCGGCTGTGCCTTTGTCTGTACCTGTATCCCTTTACGGAAGTCATGCACAGAATTTTACGATCTTTTCTGTCGGCAGACACGCCGGACTGCATACACAGTCCTTTTGCCTGCGCAGGACAGAAATCCTCCGGATCCTTCTTCTTCAGTATACCATAAATGCCCGCGAATAACAAACAAATACTGTAAAAAAAGCGAAGAAAGATTTCAATCCGGAATCGTTTTTTATGCAATAAATCGCCGCTGATCGGACATAAACATATCCAATCAGGACCATTTGCATACAAAATAAAATAGAAAAGTGTTAAGCCGCAGCTACTGCAAGTGCATCGCTGGTGTTGGTGTAGGTCAGCGGAGATACACAGTCATGCAGGGTTTTTGCGTTCTTCACGCTGCGGGTAACGGCGTAGGTCAGATCGATCTGGTACCACTTGCCGTTCAGGTTTACCTTGTTCCAAGCGTGGTAGCTGGAGCCGGCGTAGCCCTTGGTCAGTGCACACGGGATGCCCTGGCTGCGGCACATTGCTGCAAACAGCGAGGAAAAATCGTAGCAGATACCGGTGGTACCCTTCAGGGTAGCGGCGGTATCCGGGATGTACTTGGTGATCTTGCCGCTGGTGATCTCATTCGCCAGCTTGTTATCATAAGTATAACGGCTTGCCATGTAGTTGTAGATGGCGATAACCTTAGCCTCATCGGTATTGGCGTTCTTGCAGAGCTCAGCAGCCTTAGCGGATACCGTGTCGCCCTTTGGAGAACTGAACCTCGGAAGTGGAGACCAGATACGGGAGCGTAGCTGTCCTTAACGGTTACGTTCATGGACTTGGACTCGACCTGCTGATAGGACGTACCGGAAACGTTGCGGTACAGCGTTACGGTGTACTTGCCGTTGCCCTTATCGAGAGAGAAGGAAGCATCCTTGCCGCTCGGGCAATCATAGAATACGGTCTTGCCGCCGTTGTACTGAATACCAACCTTGAGTCTTGCACTCGAGGAGTAGTTTACGGTAACATAACCGTGGGTGGAATTACTCATATCCACAACATCATTTGCTGCTGCTGCGGTAACGCCCATCGAGAGGGCAGCTGCTGCAAAAACTGCGCATGCAAAACGAAAAAGCCGCTTCATATCCGGCGATCTCCTTTCGGTAACTGGCTGCCAGCCCTCTCGATGAGGGGTAAGGCCCTATAGCTTTTTGCGTCGCCACCTTTCGGTGGGTTTGCTATTATCGTTTGAGATGCGGTCAAAGCGACTGCATCATCTTCTTTTATCCACACTATAGCGCATCCTATCGCGTTTTGTCAACAGGGTTTTACAAAAAAAGAAGAAATTATGACACATTGCCGCAGATTTACCGAAAATATGACATTTTTCCCGATTTCCCCGCTCTTATTGCAGCGGTTTTTCCGGGAATGCAGCTCGCTCCAAAGCGTGAGATGGCGGTAAAAAACCGGTAAACAGACGGCGGCAAGGGTATTCCCCCTGCCGCCGCTTTCCATCGGTTGATTTGCTCATTTGCTGCCGTACATTCTGTACAGGAACGTGACAATCTGTGCTCTCGTGCAGTTGTTATGCGGGCCGAACAGACCGTTTCCGATGCCGCCGGTGATGCCCTTCTGCTCTGCCCATGCTGCCGCATCGGCGTAGTATGCATCGGCAGGTACATCGGTGAAAGCCGCGCTGCCGCTGACCGCCGGACTGCCTGCCGCACGCACGGTACAGGAGCGCTGCGCCTTGTGCTCTCGTGCAGATGGTGCCGGGTGCAAACGTTGTATCGCTCGTGCCCTCGGTAATGCCGTTCTCAACCGCCCACGCAACCGCCTTGGCGTAGTATGCATCTGCCGGAACATCCGCGAAGCTGCTCAGCGCCTTCGGTTTAGGCGAACCCGCCGCGCGCCACAGGAAGGTTACAATCTGCGCTCTGGTGCAGGCAGCGTTCGGAGCGAACAGCGTGTCGCTCATACCGCCGGTAATGCCCCCTTCTGCGCCGCCCACAGGACTGCGTCATAGTAGTAATCCTCCGCGTGAACGTCGGTGAAGAAGTTGAGCATGGTGTTGTCGTCCATAAAGACCGCCTTCACCGTGACCTTGCCCGCCGGCATGACAAAGGTGTACTTGCCGCCGCCCTTGTCGGTCAGCGTGAGCGCCTTGCCGTCCTTGTCCAGCACGGTCAGGCTTTCGAGGACGTAGCCCTTGTCGGGGGTTGCCGTGATGGTCACAGTGTCGCCCTTTGGAGGCAGATTTGGGAGATACGGTGACAGTGCCGTGCTTTACATCATCTACAGATACCGAATAGCTGGGTGCGGAGAAGCCGCCGCCGCCTCCTCCACCGCCGCCGCCTCCGCCTCCGGAGGAACCGCCGCCGGAGGTAGAGTCTGTGATGCGAATGATAATCTTCTTTTCCACGATCACATTGGTGTCTGTGTTGACTGCAGCACAGATCAGGGTCATCGTGCCCTCCTGATCACCAAAGCTGAGTGTATTTCCGCTGATAACGGCATGCGTATCATTCTTTTCCAGCGTCCATCGTACAGAAGCCGGATAAGCCGCCAGCTCTTCCGGAGTAAAGGCCTTGCCGAACTGATCGAGCGTCGTTACCTTAGCTGCAGACAGATCCAGCGTAGTGTTTTTTCCGAACAGACGACGGAATTCCGTCTGCGGTGATCGCAGTCAGCCGTCTCGGAGCATTGACCGTCAGCGTAATGTGGTTACTCTCGATGTCGCCGGAACGGGCATAGATCTCGGTAGAATCTTCTTTCAGTGCCTTGAGTGTTCCGTTTTCGAGCGAAACCACATCCGGCTTGGAGCTCACCCATTCAAAGCTGCCGCCGGTCATTTCTCTGCCATACTGATCGTAGCCGGCAGCGGTAAACTGATCTGCAAGAACCGCATTTTCATCCAGCCGCAGGACAAAACCGTCCTTCATGTCGGCGCGGATTGTCTTGAGGGTCGGCTGCTGCTCGACCTTAACAACGACATTTTTTGCAGTCTTGCCGGCAGAGGCAGAGGAGGCTTCCAGAATCACATCCGCATAGGAGGCATCCGGGACACTGCCAACCGCAACGAGCAGTTTTCCGTTTTCAATCGTGGCATTGGTCTGATTGGTGTCTGCCAGCGTCCACTCGATGTCCGACGGAATTCCACAGGGATTGCCGTGCTGATCGCGCGCCAGCAGCGGAATGCGGGACAGATCATACTCTGCGCCCTCTACTGCGGCGGGAGCGCCGTCATTATAATACAACTCATTCAGATACGGCTTTGCCGTCACCTGTACGGGCAGCGGCTGTGCCGTCCGATAGACCGTTTCGCCCTGCTCGTCCTGTCCGACCGGATAATACAGGGTAACCGTATCCGTGCCGACTACAAGACCGGTGATTACGCTGCCGCTGATTTCGGCATAGCCCTTGTCCGTGGCAAGCCGCCACTCGAACAGGCCATCGTCAAGCGTCATGTCCTCGCCATACTGATCCTTGGCCTCCACATTGAGCGTGCTCAGGTCAAAGGTGTTCGCCGTATCATCATTATAGATGAGATTGGGAATCGTGCCGTTCACGGTCAGCGTATCGAGCTGCCGTTCGGGCAGAACCTGCAGCGGTACACGGTTGGATTCCGTGCCGTTCACTACGGCATAAACCTGATAGGTTCCCGGTGCGGTAAACTCGATGCTGCCCGTGGTTTCGTCAACCGTAATGTCATCGTTTGCTTCTGCATACCACTTGACCTTGCCGGTTACATCAAAATCGTTGCCGTCCTCGTCCAGAGCGGTCACAGTCAGTGCGGAAACATCGGCGGTGTTGCTGCCGTCGTTGAAGTAGAACGGCTCAAAGCTGCCCTCTACCGTAACCGAGGAAAGTACAACCGGCAGGATGGTCAGTTCAATCCGCTCGCTGTTGAAATTATCCGTTGTTTCGATCGTATCCTTCGGCTGATAGCGCAGGAACAGCTGTGCTCCGTCATTCGGCTTGAGCGCATTGAGGACGGGGGTAGCCATTGCGGTTTGTCGTGACCTCGGCGTACTCCGAAGCGTCGTTCAGACCTTCGTCCACAACCGTCCATTCGCCGCTCAGGCGGGGATTGAAGCCGTACCAGTCCACGTCGTGTTCGTTTTTCGCCTCGACCTTGATGCTGTCCAGACGCAGGCTTTGCTGCTCGTACAGCGAGACCTGTTCGGTATCAGGCACCAGACGATCGAGTGCATAAATTGGGTACACCTTCTGCGGGGTGATGACGGTGTTCTTAGATGTATAGTGGAACGAACCGAAGTACGGCGCAACCGGCTGACCGGAGCACAGCTGATCGGCTGCCGTCTTGAATTCGCCCTGATACAGGCTGTTCATATCCAGACCGTCGGGGTCGTAGCCGAGGACAGTCCGGTTCTGGATGCGGGCATCCAGATCCTCGATCGCACTTCTGCCGTTCCGGCCGAAGGTGTACTG
>VOFJ01003226.1_pt1 | contig 19074 bp, 22 predicted proteins | sample 5384081 | NCBI WGS metagenome assembly VOFJ01 (sample SAMN12384729, study PRJNA508395) | human gut metagenome | isolation source: healthy gut I | host: Homo sapiens
ATCAGGTACTTCGTTACATGTTAGCGACATCTTTGTCCGCAGCCGCTACAACAACCAAAGCCCTAAGGAGATTGCGGTAGCCTTGGGTATCTCGACGAAAACGGTGGAGTTCCATATTACCAAGGCTTTAAAAGTCTTGCGTGTAGCTTTAAAAGATTATTTCCCTTTACTGGCTTTCCCTGCCAAAATTCTTTTTGCTGATACTTGCCTGTCGATAATTGTCGGCAAGTCTGCTGACGGTTGTCGACAAAGTCCGACTGGCGTGAAAAAATTTTCGATATCAGGCGATAAATAAGCAAAAATGATGGGCAAATTCAAGTGCATGGTGTCTGGTTGAAACTTTTTCTCAAAAAAATCCCTTTTCCGTTAGGGATATTTCCTGCTTATTTGCTTTATAAATAGAAACGAAAAAAATGGAAAAAGAAACACTATATAAATTCTTTGATGGAAAAGCTTCCCGTGAAGAGAAAGAAGCTGTCCGTATTGGCTGGAATCTTCTCCCGAAAACGAGCAGGAGCTTTTTTAGGGAACGCGAGTTTTTTCGATGCAATGATTCTGTCGGGCAGCACAAAATCGGCCGGGGAGGAAAAGAAATCCCATCCTTTCTTCCGGACTGTTTTGTTCGAAGCCATAAAGATTGCCGCCGTGTTTGTTATTACCGTCGCCTGCGGAACGTATTTCTATAAGTCGGAAATTAGGAAGATAGGAGAGGCAATGAATACGATTAAGGTTCCTGCCGGTCAACGTGCCAACCTGACTTTGCCGGATGGTACGAACGTCTGGTTGAATGCCCGTTCCGAAATGCGCTACCCGGCTGTCTTTACGGGCAATAAGCGAGAGATAACCTTGGATGGAGAGGCTTATTTCGAAGTAACTCACAATGAAGACAAACCTTTTGTTGTCCAGACGAACAAATGTAATGTCGAGGTGCTGGGAACGAAATTTAACGTGGAGGCATACAGTGACTCCGAGGATTTCTGTACGTCACTGATAGAAGGTTCGGTACGGGTATCGGATAAGGGGAATCCGTCGGAAACCTTGGTTTTGGCGCCTAATCAACAGGTTTCTTTGATCAATGGCCATTTACAGTCGAAATCGATTGCGGACTTTGATCCTTTCCGCTGGAAAGAGGGATTGATTTGTTTTAAAGATATGAATTTTAAGGAGTTGATGTCCCGTTTCGAAAAATGCTACGGCATACATGTTATTATAGAAAACCCCAAATTAACCGATTATATCTGTAGTGGTAAATTCCGGATATCGGACGGTATAGACAAGGCATTGCATATCCTACAAAAGATGCTAAGTATACGTTTGAACGGAACAAAGATGAATCGGTTATTTATATAAAAGTAATGTCTAATCTTAAAAATATAATGCCTATGATGAAGGAAAAAGGTTAACCTTTTATTGAGAAAAATGCCGGAAGTGTCCCCACACTTACCGGCATAGACTTAACACAATTATTTAACTGTATTAATAAATTTGATTTCCAAAGATATGAATAAAAAATCTTTGTCGATGTCTTATTCTGTAAAAAGGCCTCGATGTAAACAATTTTTTAGAGTCATGAGAATAACCATTTTGTTATTATTCGTTTTCATTTTCTGCATGCATGCAGAAAACTCCAGTTCTCAGAATGCAAACGTTACGATCAAAAGAAGTAACACTACACTTGAGAATGTATTGAACGATATTGAGAAACAAACCGATTTTCTGTTTATTTACAACAAGTTTGTGAATGTGGATAGAAAAGTGTCTGTTAACCTGAAAAAGCCTCTCTGGAGGAAGTCTTGGCTAATCTGTTCGCCGGAACGGATGTGAAATACTCTGTCGATGGTTCGTATATATTATTGTCCGCAGGTGGAACAACGACTACGATCCCTTTGTCTGCACAGCAGGGTAAAATGGTCAGTGGTGTGATTACGGATATCAATGGCGAGCCTATTATTGGTGCCAACGTGATCGAAAAAGATTCGGAATCTGTCGGAACGGTGACGGATGTCGATGGTAAAGTTTACTTTGGCACTGGACAATCCTGCTGCAACGTTAGTCGTGTCTTACATCGGTTATCTGACCAAGGAAGTGCCTGTAGGCAGTCAGTCTGTTTTGAAGATTATCTTATCCGAAGATACTCAGAATCTGGAAGAAGTGGTTGTGATCGGTTACGGTTCGGTAAAGAAAAGTGACTTGACCGGTGCAGTCGGTTCCATCCAGGTAGACAAGGTGCAGGGTATCAGTGTGAAATCCGTAGACCAGATGTTGCAAGGACGTACTTCCGGTTTGTATATGGTACAGAATTCTGGAATGCCGGGTGCAAGCTCCACCGTCCGTATCCGTGGCGGTAACTCTATTTCCGGCGGTAATGAACCGTTGTATATCATCGACGGCATGCCGGTTTATCCGAGTGCGGATGCAAGTCAGACGGCATTAAGCCCGCTGAATTCAATCCCGACATCGGATATTGAATCGATAGAAGTTTTGAAGGATGCTTCTTCGACTGCTATTTACGGCTCCCGTGGTGCTAATGGTGTTATTATCGTAACGACCAAAAAGGGTAAAAAGCGGTAAGACTTCTGTCGCATTTGATGCTTACTGGGGGTATTCAGAATATCTATAAGAAATATGACTTGCTGGATTCCCGTTCATTTGAGAAACTGGCAAATGAGGCATTGGTAAATTCCGGTGGGGCAGCAATTTATGATGAAAGTCTGACTCCAGCTACGACGGATTGGCAGGATTTGACATCCAATAAGAATGCCCTGACACAAAACTACCAGTTGACGGTTTCCGGTGGTAATGATAAAACGACTTTCTTGACTTCTTTCAATTACTTCAACCAGGAAGGAGTAATCAAAGCATCTGAAATGAAAAAATATGCTTTCCGAGCCAATATTGATCATAAGATTTCTTCAACGATAAATCGGGATTAAGTCTGACGATGACGAAAGTCGACAATAACCGTGTTGGAAATTCTGTTTTGCAGTCCCGTTTGACTACGCCACCGAATTTGCCTGTGATGCAAGATGACGGAAGTTATACGTTTAGTGACAATAATGGCGTCATTACATTTGACAACCCGGTTGGAGTTATAAACGAAAAGGTGGATTGGCATACCAATTTCCGATCATTAAACAATGCATTTGTTGAGTGGAATATAATTAAGGGATTGAAGTTCAAATCTTCTTTTGGAATTGATATTGATTATGCCACCAACAAAAGTTATAATCCCCGTTCTGTTTATTCCGGTAGCCAAAAGAATGGAGAAGCCAAGAAAATCTCGAATAACACTTATACGTGGATTAACGAAAATATCCTGACTTATACGAATACATGGGGTGTACACTCTTCTTTTTACGGGTATGGTCGGATATACGCAACAGCAATCGGCCTATGATGGTTTTAATGCCGGTTCTTATGGTTTCTTGAATGATAATTTGCAGATGAATAATTTAGGATCGGGGACGACTTATACGGCTCCTGGATCTGAAGTTAAGAAATGGGCTTTGAATTCTTACCTGGCTCGTGTTAACTACACAGTGAATAATAAATACTTGTTGACTGCTTCTATCCGTGCAGACGGTTCATCCCGTTTCGGTTCGGATAACCGCTGGGGGTATTTCCCTTCTGCTGCTTTGGCATGGAGAGCTTCTGAGGAATCTTTTATTAAAGACTTGAATATCTTTAGTAATATGAAACCTCGTGTAAGTTTCGGTATCACAGGTAACCAAGATGGAATTGGTACTTACCCTGCGTATGCTTTGTTGGGTTCGAATGGTTATGTGGCAGGTGGAGATAAGGTGACTGGCTATTATCCGTCGCAAGTTGCCAATACGAACCTGAAGTGGGAAACAACTGCCCAGTTCGATGCCGGTATCGATTTCGGCTTCTTTAATAATCGTTTGACTGTAGTTATTGATGGTTATTACAAGAAAACCCGTGATCTGTTGTTGAAAGTGAAAGTACCGGGGTCTTCAGGTTTCTCTTCCGGTCTGAAAAATATTGGAGAAGTCGAAAATAAAGGTTTTTGAATTAGCGATCAATGCGACGCCGATAGAAGGTGATTTTACTTGGAATACGAGTTTGAACCTTACTTATAACAAGAATAAAGTATTGGATTTGGGTGATGTCTCATTTATTTATCCGAGTCAGCCAGGCCAGGATGAAACCGGAATACATTTGGGGCGTATCATACAGGTCGGACAGCCTTTAGGAACGTTCTACGGATATGTGTATGACGGACTTTTCAGTACGACGGATGACATAGCATCTTCTGCGCAGCCGACAGCTAAACCTGGCGATATCCGCTATAAAGATATTAGTGGCCCGGATGGTGTTTCTGACGGAGTGATCAACGATCTTGATCGTACGATTATCGGTTGTGCACAGCCAAAGCTTTTTGGAGGATTCAATAACACGTTCTCTTACAAAAATTTTTGATTTGAATGTAAATACGATTTTCACGATCGGAAATGACGTTTATAACGGTACGAGAGTTACTATGGAGAATATGCAGGGATCAACAAATATGTTTGCTTCAACGATGAATTATTGGACGCCTGATAATCAAAATGCTCCGTTGCCACGTCCACTCCGTTCAAAGGCTGTAATGCGTGTTTCCAATCAATATGTGGAAAACGGTTCTTATCTACGTTTCCGAATATCACGTTAGGTTATAATGTGCCTACTGAATTTTTGAGTTTTTACAAAGTATGTATCGGGATTACGGGTGTATGCTTCTTTGCAGAATTTCTTTACGATAACAAGCTATTCGGTGATAATCCGGAAGTCAGCAAATATGGTCAGGATAACCTGGGAGCCGGATATGATGCATTCTCTTATCCGTTTGCAAAGTCAGTATTGTTTGGTTTGAATGTTAAATTCTAAAAGAGTCTAAGTAGTTTATGAAAAAAATAGCATTTATAATATTGAGTTCGGTCATGATGAATTCATGTACGGATATGAATCTGATACCGGAGTCTAATCTGAGTCCTGAAAATTTCTTTAAATCCGAAGAGGATGCAACAGCTGCTGTTTATGGAACGTATTCGGTTTTTACCGATAATGATATTTATAACCAGTTTTGGGAAGTATTGCAGAGTCAGGGTACTGATGATTGCGAGTGGAGTGGTGGTCGCACGACAACTAACCTGGACAAAAAAATGCTTTTAGATAAATTTGAGTATGATGGGAATACGAATTTGGTTTTACTCCGTTTGGATTAAGCACTATGTGGCAGTTAACCGCTCTAACTTCGCGATAGAAAATATTTCGAATATGGGGAGCGAACAGATAAGAGATGATGTTAGGAAGCGGCTGATCGGAGAAGCTAAGTTCCTGCGGGCGTTGGCCTATTTTAATTTGGTTCGCATATATGGAGGAGTCCCTTTAGTATTGAAGCAAACCACTTCGTTGGATGGCTTAGAAGTTCCCCGGAATACAGTTGACGAATGTTATGAACAGATTATCTCGGATTTGCAAGAAGCAAAATCTGTTCTTTCCTGCTATCGGGCAACTTCCAGAGGGGATATTTAGGACGGGCAACAAAAGGGTCCGCCTCTGCTATGTTGGCAAAAGTTTATTTGACCCGTGAAGATTATCAGATTGTAGTGAAGGAGACGTCGGAAGTGATGCAGATGGGATATAAATTATGGAAGAATTATGCTGATAATTTTGATGTGGAAAAAGAAAATGGACAGGAATCTATATTTGAAATCCAGTATAAGCGGAATACTCCGGGTGTGTCGGGTAGTAATTACAACGGATATTATCGTCCTCCGTTTGTCAATATAAATGGTTGGGTCGGATATGGAGATGATCCAGTGACACGTAATCATTATGAATGTTACGAGGAAGGTGATTTGCGTCGGGATGTAAATGTGCGTCTTTATACGAAGGAAGAGTATCCGAATATGTCTTCCAATTATGAGTTTCCTTGTTATGTAAATAAATTTCAGGATCCTTCGCCGTTGGCCGTAAGATCTCAAGGAGGAGAAAATAATTATCCTATCTTGCGTTATTCGGACGGCTATCTAATGCGTGCGGAAGCCTTGAATGCAATAAATACTTCTGATGCAGAGGCGTATGAGTGCTTAAATGTCATACGTCGTAGGGCTTTTGGACTTAATATGAACGAGGCTTCTGCTATTGATATTAAGCTAGGATTGAGTAAAGAAGATTTCTTGGATATAATTCTTTTGGAACGTCGTAAAGAATTTGCATTTGAAGGACAACGTCGTTTTGATTTGGTACGTACGCATAAATTGAAGGAAGCCATGATGGCGCAGAATCCGACTATTGGTGCTGTGGTAGAGGAAAAACATTATCTGTTGCCTATACCTGTGACAGAATTGGATGCAAATAAGTTATTAGAGCAAACTCCGGGATGGTAAATTAAGTATTATATGAAGAGAAGAAGTTTTATCAGAAACATAAGTTCTTTAGGTTTGGCATCTGTAGCAGTGGGAACATCTTTTGCTGCAGAAACTCCTCAAAGTAACAGTTTTCCGGGAAAATCGAAAATACCGGTATATGATGGGTGGGACGTAATAGTTGTGGGGGAGGACCTTCGGGATGTGCTGCGGCTACGGCTGCGGCACGCGAAGGTGCCAAAACTTTGTTAATGGAAGGAACTGGAGCCTTAGGTGGAATGGGGACTTCTGGCTTACTGAATGCGTGGTGCCCTTTTACGGATGGTGAGAAGATTATTTATAAAGGACGGAACGGGTTTTTTCCGAGTCAAAGAAAGGTGTTCCTCATATTCATTATGATAATTGGGTGCCTATAAATGGTGAATATCTGAAAGTCGTGTATGACGATTTGGTAACCTCTGAGGGCGTATCTGTTCTTTTTTTCACAACAATGGCTGCTGTCGAAATGAAACGTAAGGGGGTTGTCGATGCAATAGTTGTTGCTAATAAAGCAGGATTGTCAACTTACAAAGCTAAAGTATATATTGATTGTACAGGCGATGGTGATCTTGCGGCTTGGGCTGGTGCTGATTTTGTAATAGGAGATGAGAGTGGTTCCGTTCAAGAAGGTACTTTGTGCTTTACCTTGTCGAATGTCGACCCTTATGAGTTTTCTTTAATAGGGAATGTCCATACTAATCGGAAGGATGGTCCGATTCATTCTATTTATGGTAACCCTAAATACCCATTGGTGAAAGATAAGCACATGAATGACAAGTTAATCGGACCGGGTATCTTAGGATTCAATGCCGGTCATGTGACTGTTGATAGTACAGATCCAGTATCTTTGACTGAAGCAATGATAAAAGGACGTAAATTGGTAAGACAGTTACATGAAGGATTGGTCGAGTTTGAACCAAAGTCATTTGGTGCTTCTTTTTTGGCAAGTACGGCTAATTTGATGGGAATCAGGGAAAGTCGCCGGATAAAATGCGATTATACATTCACATTGGAAGATTGGCTCGCTCGTAAGGAGTTTGAGGACAGTATCGGACGTAACTGTTATTATATTGATGTCCATAAACAGGATGCAACCGTGTATCCTCGCTATAAGAAAGGAGAATCTCATGGAATCCCCTTTAGTTGTCTGACTCCTGCGGGTTTGAAAAATGTAATGGTTGCAGGACGTTGTATCTCGACGGATTCTTATGCTCATGGTAGTCTGCGTGTGATGCCACCGTCGCTTGTAACAGGTGAAGCAGTTGGTGTTGCTGCCGGTCAGATTTGTAAATCCAAATCTCCTGATATACATAATGTTGATATTCAAAAAGTTGAGGAAACGATTGAAAGAAGTAGGTCAGTTGATCTGATGTAAATGGATACTCGTCTGTTATTTTTCTGGTTTAAACAAGGAATCGGCAGACGGGTATATTATGTCCTATAGCGGGTATATATGTAGATGAAATATTGTGTACATTCTGTTTTAAAGTTTTAATTTGACTATTGCTAATAAATATGAAGCAAATCGTTTTGATTCTATTGTTATGTATTGTAGGCTGTTCCTTTGTATGGGGACAAGATGCGAGGAATTATTATCGTAATCCCGATAGGATTTATCTGGATTCAAAAGATGGACACCAAGGTGCATTCCTTTGGAAAATGAAAAAAGCAGGAGATGTTACAGCCTGTGCGGAAGCCGTGTCGAAGCCCGGATATAAGACGGGTGACTGGATGCCGGCAATTGTTCCGGTACTGTGCTAAATTCTCTCGTATATAACAAAGTGTATCCCGAACCTTATTATGGATTGAATAATAAACTGACGAGCAATATCATTCCGGATTTGTCTGTTGTCGGACGTGATTTTTATACTTATTGGTTTCGTACCGATTTCGTCGTTCCTGCTGATTATAAAGGGAAAGTCATTTGGTTACAGTTGACGGGATCAATTATCGGGCGGAAGTCGGGTAAACGGTCATTTGCTGAGTAATATTTCCGGCATGTTTATTCAGGATTATGTGGATATAACAGAGTTCGCCCGAGTAGGCGAAACGAACGCTTTGGCAGTAAAAAGTCTATCCGGTCGATATGTCTGGAACCGTCAAACAAAAACAGTGGGGAGCTGTAGGAGAATTTCATAACGGTGGTGACGGGAATATAGGGGCTGAACACGACGATGCTGATGTCTGTCGGTTGGGACTTTACTTTCTTGGACGGTATACGTGACCGGAATACCGGCATTTGGAAAAGCATATCGTTGTATGCTACTGACAAAGCTGCGATCCGCAATCCGTTTATTCGTTCTGAACTTGCCAAGCCTGGATATGATAAAGCCGAGGAGACTGTCTCTGTCGAGGTTATTAATCCGACGACGGGGTCGGTCAAATGTGTCGTTACTGGTGAAATAACAGGTGAAAATATTCGTTTTTCAAAAAGAGATAAGCCTTTTTCGTGGAGAAACTCGTGAAATAGTCTTTACGCCTGAAGAATTTCCGCAGTTGAAAATTGATAATCCTCGGTTGTGGTGGCCGTTGTTTAAAAGGTAAACCGGATTTGTATGAATTGAAGATGACAGTTTCTGTTAAAGGGGCAAGTTTCGGATTCGTTGAAGACTCGTTTTGGTATTCGCGAAATTACATCGGATCAGAATACACCAGACAAATCCCGCCAATTCTATGTGAACGGCAAGAAACTTTTCATCCGGGGAACCAACTGGATACCGGAAGGAATGTTGCGGCATTCGGATGAACGTACTTATGCAGAATTGCGCTATACCAAACAATCCGGCGTTAATTTGGTGCGTATGTGGGGAGGCGGTATTGCAGAATCCGACTACTTTTTCCAATTGTGTGACGAAATGGGACTGTTGGTCTGGCAGGAATTTTGGTTGACAGGCGATACGAAACATCCACACGACCAGGCTCTTTATTTGGCAAATCTGGAATCGACGGTAAAACGTTTACGGAATCATCCTTCCCTGGCTTATTATGTTTCTTCTAATGAAAGTACGGAAGTGGTGGGTGCAAAAGATCTGATTATGAAATTGGATGGTACACGCGGTTATCAGATGCAATCGGAATGTGATGGTGTGCATGATGGCAGTCCCTACAAGCAAGTGAATCCGATGCAGCATTATGAGAATACGGCCTCGCCACGTGGAAGCCGTGTGGATGGTTTTAACCCAGAGTATGGAGCGCCAACGTTGCCGACCCTTGAAACTTTACGGGAGGTGATGGATGAGAAAGATTTATGGCCGATCAATAAAGAGGTCGGGATTATCACGATGGGGGAGGCTTCCATTTAATGTCCACTATGTATAAAGATCTTATCAATAATTACGGAACCTCGCAGTCGATAGAAGAGTTTGCTAAAAAGGCCAGTTGGTAGGAGCAATGAATTCAAAGACAATTTGGGAGGTTTGGAATTATAATAAGCTGGACTATGGGGATCGCTATTGTTCAGGGTTATTATTCGGTATCATAATTGTCCGGTACGCCAGGTATGTGCCCGTATGTGGGATTGGTCGTTGGAACCGACGGCTTCACTATATCATACTCAGAATGCATTGGAGCCTTTACATGCGCAGTTTGATTATTTGAAGAATATGGTTTCGGTATGTAATGATTATTATCGGTCTTTTAAAAATTACAAGGTCAAGGCTGATGTGTATGATTTGAATAGCAAGAAGGTCTTTTCTTACTCTCAACGGATTGATATCGGTGAAGATGAGGTGCTGAATGATTTGTTTAAAATCGATTTTCCATCAGATATAACCCCTGTGCATTTTATCCGGCTTGGTTTGTCGGATGAAAAGGGAAAAGAAGTAGCGTCTACGTTCTATTGGCGTTCCAATGCCGCTTATGAAGGAAAGGAGACTTTAACAGGACCAACCTCTTCCGGTTTTGAATCTCTGAATGATATGCCAACGGCCCGGCTTCAGACGAAGTACAAAACGAAAGAAGTTGATGGGCGGTATTATATTGAAGTTTCGTTGAAGAATACTTCTTCCCGGATTGCTTTCTTTTACGCAACTTCAATTCCTGGATAAAGCGGGCAAGCCTGTTCGCCCTTCGTTCTATACGGATAATTTTTTCTCGTTGTTGCCAGGTGAAACGAAGCAGGTACTTATTGATACATCTGTGGATAAAGTTACAGAAGGCGAGTTTTCATTAACTGTCGGCGGATGGAATGTACAGCAGAAAAAATATAAGTTGTAATAGTTCATATTATACTGAATTATAGGGTAAAGGCGGAATGTGAAGTGCGAGAATAAAGCACTTTTACATTTCGCCTTTGTTGTATTTATGGAAGGACCACTTTATAGTATTTTTGATAGTTGGCGGAATGTATTTGTAAAATGTACATTCCGAGAGAGATTAGTGAACAGAACTACCAGCGAACCTTGTCGTCTTCTTTTTTTTGAAACATGCAGTGTCCCATCATGTTAAAAACTTTGATATATCCTGCTTCCGGGATATTTTGCAGGTGCAGTTGGCCGTCTTTTATGAAAAAACGGAAATTCTCTGTATTGGGGAGCTCTATCTCTGTGCTTTGTTTGTCGGGATGGGGTTCGGTTATACTTTTACTCATAAGGGAAGTTTGTCGGGATTATGTTTATTGCTTTTTTTTGTGGGTGTGCTGTTGGACGATATTTTCAACTCGGTCGGTGAGGATGCTTTTACAAAGAAGGCGGCGAAAGGAGGGAGGGCATAGTTGCTATTAAGGGAATAGGTTTCATAACCGTTTCCGTCATATACATAGATATTTCCATCCAAAGCCTTGTTTTTTTCGATTTGGGTTAATGGAAGTAGTGCGGGGAATGGATTGCCGCACAAATACCAGCCGTGGTTTTCTTGATTGCCTGAAGAACTGTCGGAATTTAAAAGGAATTGCAATAGCTCCTATATTGGCAAAATTTTCGGGGATGTCGCCGGGTCGAGATGAAAAAAAAAGATAAAGTTCGGTTTGTTGTTTTCTCGTCTAATGCGATCAGGTAACCTTTGTTTTTTTCGAACAGGGGGACATTATCGGGACGGATGGGCACGACTTCCCAATTTCCGGCAGATTGGTTGGACGATGCCCGCTTGTCTCCGTTGTAGGATTGGACATAAAAATAGTTGCCTCCGTCGTTAGGCGTAGCATCCTTTTTTGTTCGAAGTGGAGGTCGATGCCAGGCGGATAAACGTCGAAAGGAAATGAGATAAAATACCATTTGCCGGGTTCTTCAAAAAAGTTTTATGGAAGGTGATACGGCCGGAAAGAAGTATTGTCCCTCCTGAATGGAGAGAGAGGCTTTGTTTTCGTATAGGTCCAAATTCTGTAGGATAAACAGGCTGCCAGGATTGATCTCCAGTGATCCGGAATGAATGGCGATATCTTTGCAATACGTATCTGTTGTTATACTTACATTCCCTTTTATGAGCGCATTCCTGTGGCGGAGTGGAGGAAGATGCGACCAAAGGGGTTGTGTCGTTCCAGTTTCCGATACCAGAGAATAGAGAATATGAAGGGATGTCGCCATAAGCAAAAACGCTATCGGTCATATAATATCCATTCTGTGTATTGACTTTTTTGTTTGTCGTTATAGCAAAAGAGCTTGGATTGCTTCCGATTGTAAGATATCTGTAACCCATGTAATCTTTACCTTGTTCAGGAGTGTTTCCTGTTATGACTTCATCGGAATTATTACGGTGAACGTTAAATAATAACAACTCACCGGGTTCTAGTTTGAGTCCGGCAATATGTGATACGATTTTTACATTTGTATAATTATTAAGTGAGAAGGGGGAAAAAATGATTCCGGAACCGACAGGTATCTTTATCGTATGTTTCTCTTGGATAAGAGAAGAATTTACAGTTAACGTATATCTCCAATTATCCCATTCTGAATCCCCGAATGTCTGCAATCTGAGAGTATCCGAAACAAGCCTATTTTCATCGCTACCGACAAAACTTTCCCATGAGGATGGATTGGAAACTTGTGCCTGGAGCGGATAAGCTGCACCGAAGAATAAAATCTTTACAAGTACATACTGAACAAAGTGTATGACTTCCTTTTTCATAGTTAATACTATTTTGGTTTGATATTATGGGTACAAATATACATAAATAATTGAATTTACTATCTTTGCTGTATGAAAGAATTTATTATATCTGAAGCACAGACAGAAAAGGCTGTTCTCGTAGGACTGATTACTCCTGAACAGAATGAGCAGAAAGTGAAGGAATACCTGGATGAATTGGCCTTTTGGCCGATACGGCAGGTGTCGAAGCTGTGAAACGTTTTTATCAGAAACTGGATTATCCGAACTCCGTGACCTTTGTCGGTTCCGGCAAGTTGCAGGAGATAAAGGAATATGTGGTGGAAAACGAGATCGGGTTGGTGATATTCGATGACGAACTTTCCGCCAAGCAATTGCGTAATATCGAGAAAGAGTTGCAGGTGAAGATTCGGACCGTACGAATCTGATTCTGGACATTTTCGCCCGTCGTGCACAGACTGCTCATGCGAAGACACAGGTGGAATTGGCGCAATATAAATATATGTTGCCCCGCCTGACTCGTTTGTGGACACACTTGGAGCGTCAGCGTGGCGGTGTCGGCATGCGTGGACCGGGTGAAACTCAGTTGGAAACGGATAAGCGTATCATCCTGGATAAAATAGCCAAGCTGAAACGTGACCTGGTGGATATCGACAAGCAAAAGAGCGTGCAACGGAAAAACCGTGGCAAGATGGTCCGCGTGGCACTGGTCGGTTATACCAATGTCGGAAAGTCCACATTGATGAACCTGCTTAGTAAGAGCGAAGTGTTTGCCGAGAACAAACTGTTCGCGACACTCGATACGACTGTCCGAAAGGTGATTGTCGACAATCTGCCTTTCCTGCTGTCCGACACGGTCGGCTTTATCCGTAAGTTGCCGACCGAACTGGTCGAATCTTTTAAATCGACTTTGGATGAGGTGCGTGAAGCGGACTTGTTGGTGCATGTCGTCGATATTTCTCATCCGACGTTTGAAGAACAGATCGAGGTGGTGAACCGTACCTTATCGGAAATCGACAAGACGGAGAAACCGATGATTATGGTGTTCCCAATAAGATCGATGCTTTCACTTTTGTCCCGAAGGATGAAGATGACCTGACTCCGCGTACACGTGAGAATATCGATTTGGACGAGTTGAAACGCACTTGGATGAATAAGATGCAGGATAATTGTATCTTTATCTCAGCCAAGAAACGGACGAATATCGATGCACTCAAAGCCTTGCTGTACGAGCGGGTGAAACAGATTCATATTACTCGTTTCCCTTTATAACGATTTTCTTTTCCAACAATATGATGAAGAATGAGTGAAGGATATTTAAGGCATCTGCTATCGGAAGAAATTGCAGATTTGGAGAAGAACGGCTGTACGGCCGATAATTGGGAAAACATAAAGGTCGCCAGCCCTTTTTCATGCCGAACACGTTTGTAATGTTCATTTTTCAGGGAATGTGGCATTGGGCCTTTTTGAAAAGGAATTTACTCTTCCGGGAGGGGTGAAGAAACATAGCGGTATCCGGAATGCAACTTTGCATAATTGTGAGATCGGTGATAATACGTTGATTGAAAATGTGCACAATTATATTTCCAATTATTTCATAGGCGATGATTGTTTCATACAGAACGTGAACGTGATGTATGTAGAAGGAAAGTCCTCTTTCGGGAACAATGTAGAAGTGTCTGTACTGAATGAGACGGGAGGCCGTGAAGTACCCATTTATAATGGCTTGTCTGCATCATTGGCCTATCTGATAGCTTTATATCGTCATCGGCCGGCTTTAATACTGCGTTTGCAGGCGATGATTGCCGATTTTGCCGAACGGCAGACTGGCAACTATGGTTTTATCGGCAACCATGTGAAAATAATCAATACAGGGACTGTGCGCAATACTGTGATTGCCGATTATGCAACGGTCGAAAACTGTACCCGTCTCGATAACGGTACGGTCAATAGCAATGCGAATGCTCCGGTGTATATTGGCGACAGCGTTATCGCGGAGGATTTTATCATTTCTTCGGGGGCTGTGGTTGCCGATGCCGCCAAGATTATCCGTTGTTTTATCGGGCAGGCGTGCCATGTGACGCATAACTTCTCTGCGCATGATTCACTTCTGTTCAGCAACTGCGCTTTTTGAAAACGGAGAGGCCTGTGCCATCTTCGCAGGACCTTTTACTGTGTCGATGCACAAGAGTAGCCTCCTGATTGCCGGCATGTATTCGTTCCTGAACGCCGGAAGTGGTTCGAACCAAAGCAATCATATGTATAAGCTCGGACCGATTCACCAGGGTATTGTGGAGAGAGGTTCCAAGACGACCAGTGACTCCTATATCCTGTGGCCTGCGCGTGTCGGGGCTTTCTCTCTGGTAATGGGGCGCCATCACCATCATAGCGATACGTCGGACATGCCTTTTTCTTATCTGATAGAGAAAGACGATGAGACTTACTTGGTTCCCGGTGTAAACCTGCGTAGCGTCGGTACGATCCGCGATGCGCAGAAATGGCCGAAGCGTGATAAGCGTACCGATCAGCAACGGCTGGATATGATCAACTACAACTTGCTAAGTCCGTATACCATCTACAAGATGATGAAAGCTGTCGGAATCTTGAAGAACTTGCAAGAGTTGGTGGGTGAGACATCCGAAGTCTATTATTATCAAAATACTCGTATCAAAGGTTCCTCTTTGCGTACGGCCCTCAATCTTTATGGTATGGCAATCAATAAATTCTTGGGGAACTCCTTGATCAAGCGCCTGGAAGGAACGGATTTCTGTTCTATGGAAGAAGTCTGGTCACAGTTGAAACCGACTTCTTCAGCTGGTCGTGGGGAATGGCTGGATCTTTCCGGGTTGATCCTTCCTCGTGAAGAATTGGACAGGTTGATCGAGAAAGTTGAAGAAGGCGAGATAGCTTCGCTTGAGGCGATAGAAGAGTTCTTTGCAGCCATGCATTCCAATTATTATGATATGGAATGGACATGGGCGTATGATATGCTGGAAGAGTATTATGGTGTGAACCTGTCATCAATATCGGCAGCACAGATCGTTGATTCTTGTCCGCCGCTGGCAGGGACTCGGTGATCGGATTGGATAACCTGCTTTATAAAGATGCGAAGAAAGAATTCTCCCTTACTTTCATGACCGGTTTCGGTGTGGATGGTTCGGATAAAGAGAAGCAGGAAGATTTCGAAGGTGTGCGCGGTGCATTCGAGAGCAATCCCTTTGTCACGGCAGTCAAAGAGCATATTGTTGTCAAAAGGGCTTTGGGCGATGAGCTGATCGAACGCATGGAACGGCTGTTCTAATCCCGCGGCTTGCTACGTGGATGATGTTCCAGTATCTCTTTCCGCAGGAACTGGCGGTCGATATGCGTATAGATTTCGGTGGTGGTAATCTTTTTTCATGTCCCAGCATCTCCTGGATAGCAAGCAAGTTGGCTCCCCCTTCCAACAGGTGGGTGGCGAAGGAATGGCGGAACGTATGCGGGCTCACGTTCTTTTGATACCGGCCATTTCTGTTTGCTGCTTGATGATATGAAAAACCATGATCCCGCGACAGAGCCGTTCCTCGCCGGCTCAGGAACAGGATGTCTTCGAATCCCTTTTTCACCGCGACATGGTTGCGGTCATACAGGTAGTTCTTGATCTCCTTTGATCGCTGTCTCCGAGATGGGGACCAGGCGTTGCTTGCTCCCTTTCCCTTCCACCTTGATGAATCCTTCGTCGAAATAAACATCCGTGAAGCGTAGTGAAACCAACTCCGACACGCGCAGTCCGCAGCTATACAAGACTTCGAGCATCGCCCGGTTCCGTTGCCCCTCCGGCAATGTCAGGTCGATCGTGTCCAGGATGCTGTTAATCTCGTTGACGGTTAGGACTTCAGGAAGTTTCAGTCCGATCTTGGGCGATTCTAACAATTCGGTCGGATCAGTTGTTATATAATCGTCCAGGAACAGGAACCGGTAGAAAGATTTGATCCCTGAAATGATCCTTGCCTGTGAACGTGGGTGGATGCCGATATCATGTAGGCGGGCAACAAACTGTTGTAGGTCGTCGTCATATGTGACATCCGCATACTTCTTGCCTTCGCTTTCGACGAAGTTTGTCAGTTTGTCGACGTCCGTCAGGTAAGCGTCTATAGAGTTGGCCGAAAGCGCTTTTTCCAGACGGAGGTATGTTTTGTATCGTTCTATTTTGTCATTCTCTCGGTGCATGAAACGAATTGTGATTTATGAATTATGATTTATGAATTATGATTTACGGGGAAGTATGAGGAGCTGAAGGTTCGTCCGGTAAAATCTGCTTATGTAATGGATTTTTACCCTAATGACTTAGCACCAATTCATAATTCATAAATTATAAATCATAAATCTTTACTATCTTTGCCGGATATTTCCTGTCCGTAAAAGACAGGGCAAAGGTAATAAATTACGGCAAAATGAAGAAAATTCAGATTATCAACGGCCCCAATCTTAATCTGTTAGGCAAGCGTGAACCGACAGTGTACGGAAATGCTTCGTTTGAAGGCTATCTGAGTGAGTTGCGTGCCAAGTATCCACAATGTGAGATTGCTTATTTTCAGAGTAACGTGGAAGGTGAGATGATAAACAAGATCCATGAAGTCGGCTTCGATTACGACGGGATCATTATGAATGCAGGCGCTTATACGCATACGTCCATTGCCCTCCACGATGCAATAAAAGCTGTAACGACTCCGGTTGTGGAGGTACATATTTCAAACGTACGCCCGTGAATCTTTCCGTCATGTGTCCATGATTTCAGCCGCTTGCAAGGGGGTGATTTTAGGGTTCGGGCTGGATTCGTACCGTTTGGCGGTGGAAGCGGTGCTTCAATTGGCAATGGATAATTGACAATTAGGAAGAGATAGAAATTTGTTTAGGTAAAAAGAAGTTTAATAAAGGTTTGGCTCTTGGAGTTGAGGATTGGCTGTTTTTAAAATTGTCAATTGTCAATTGTCAATTGTCAATTTTAAAAAAAGGGTTATATGTTAAAGCATACGAAGATTGTTGCTACAGTTTCCGACCAGCGTTGTGTGAGGTTGAGTTTATCGACGCGTTATACAAGGCTGGAATGAATGTCGTGCGCCTCAATACGGCTCACATGGCGGAAGAAGGTTTGACGAGTCGTTAATAATGTCCGTACGGTTTCCAACCGTATCGGAATTTTGATGGATACTAAAGGGCCCGAAGTGCGTACGACTGCTGCGCAGGCTCCCATCGAGTTCAAGACCGGGGAAATGGTTAAGATCGTGGGAAACCCGGAAGGGGAGACTTCCATGATTGTATTTGTGTCTCATACCGGAATTTTGTCAATGACCTGACCGTCGGCAGCGATATCCTGATCGATGACGGGGATTTGGAACTGAAAGTAATCGATAAGAAAGACGATTTTCTGGTTTGCGAAGTGGAGAACGACGCGACCTTGGGAAGCCGTAGAGCGTGAACGTGCCGGGTGTGTATCAATCTGCCTTCCTTGACAGAGAAAGACCGTAAAAAAATATCCTGTGGGCGATTGAAAACGATCTGGATTTTATTGCTCACTCATTTGTCCGAAACAAGCAGGATGTAATGGATATCCAGCGCATTCTGGACGAACATAACAGCCCGATCAAGATCATTGCGAAGATCGAAAACCAAGAGGGTGTCGACAACATCGACGAGATCCTCGAAGTAGCCTACGGTATCATGATTGCCCGTGGTGACCTGGGTATCGAAGTGCCAGCCGAAAAGATTCCGGGTATCCAGCGTGTGTTGATCCGTAAATGCGTGGAAGTAAAGAAACCGGTTATCGTGGCTACCCAAATGCTTCACTCTATGATCAGCAACCCGCGTCCTACGCGTGCCGAAGTGACGGATATCGCCAATGCGATCTATTACCGCACGGATGCCTTGATGTTGAGCGGTGAAACAGCCTACGGAAAATACCCTGTCGAAGCTGTCCAGACGATGACGAAGGTAGCCCGTGAGGCAGAAAAGACGAAACTTGCAGCCAATGATATTCGTGTCCCTATCGAGGGTAACGACTTGGATGTTACGTCTTTCCTTGCAAAGCAGGCTGTGAAATCATCTTCCAAACTGCATGTAAAAGCTATTATTACAGATAGCTATACCGGCCGTACGGCTCGTTACCTGGCTGCATTCCGCGGTACTTCCACCGTGTTCTCGATCTGCTACAATCCCCGTGTCATGCGTATGCTGTCTCTTTCTTACGGTGTCTGGGCTGTTCACCAGCCTTATAACGACAGTCGCCGCGGCTATTTCTATGATGCGCTGAACGAGCTGATCAAAAGCGGACGCATCACCCGTAACGACATGGTGGCTTACCTGAGCGGCAGTTTCGGTGAAGGCGGCGGTACGAGCTTCCTTTGAAATTAATAATGTAGGGAAGGTATTGGACGCCGGAAGTAATTATCAGTTGCCGACGTTTAAGGAATAAACAAAGATTTATGGTTTATGATTTATGATTAATATCCCAGCAAGCAAATCATAAATCATAAATCATGAATCATAAATCATGAAGATGACAATAGACGAATATATCCTTTCTCATAGTGACGAAGAAGGTGCACTGCTCTCGGCCCTGAACCGGGATGCGAATGTGAACCTGCTT
>VOFJ01002654.1_pt1 | contig 19071 bp, 33 predicted proteins | sample 5384081 | NCBI WGS metagenome assembly VOFJ01 (sample SAMN12384729, study PRJNA508395) | human gut metagenome | isolation source: healthy gut I | host: Homo sapiens
TCTCCTATCCTTTCAATTGTCATTGCAGGCTCACATCCGCTCATTTTACATATTCTTCTGGATCATAGCCACACATCATGATGATATGATTAATCTTCTGGTACATGTCTTGTATGTTTTTAAATACCATTACTGACGTCTGTTTAACATCCTGCAAACTAAGAACTTCTGTTTTTAATTTACTTTCAATAAAGTCGCTTATGTCTGCTCCGTCAGAAGCTATCTTTCTCATATCATTTTTTACTTTTTCTCTTATATCCATTATGTTCACACTCCTTATCTCAATGATACGTTAATCTGATCATTTTATCCATTATTCGGTTTATGGATAAAATGAAAACACGGTGTTATTATCATCATAATCAGTCTAAAATTTAAGGAGGATCTTATGAATATTAACGAATTTATAGGAAACAACACCGATAAATGCGAACAAACAAGCAAGTATTTTCTTATCCTGCAGCGATGGAGCAAACAAGAACCTTACTGGTGTCTGTTTATTGGAGAAAATGCAGAACATCTCACTTCTGAAGAATGTAACAAAAACATTATCTTAGGACACTACTGTATTGAAAAAGAAGCAAATCTGCATGATGTACTGACAACACTTGCCGAAACAGGTATTTCTGTGAAAGTAGACCGTGATTATTTTGTATAATGGAAGTTTCAGGGAGGCATGAGAATTGTATCAGCAGATAGTCCGCAAAAACTTTTTTATGCAGGGAAAAATCAACACATGATCCACACGCTGTCAAGGAAGGGATCCAGACTCCAACGGGAGATGTTTTTTGTTGGCTATGATGTATGGAGGCTTCTTGATTATATGGACTACCCTTCCTATGGATATGAAATATATTCTGCATTTGACTTTTCAAAAAAATTTGATATTATCGAGGATCATATTGCGATCAGGGAACATCCGAGACCAGTAAAAAATAAAGCTCGCCAAAGACCTGTGCAAAAACACGTTAACTGGCATGCGTATCTCTGACTGCTCCCCACAGGTCTGCCTATGTTTTTCGCCACAAATTTATAACATGAGTTTAACTGACGTTTTTTTTGACATCTGTTTTTTTCCGTGTTATACTCGTAACATAAATAAAAAAAATTTAATAAAAAATAATTTGAACCACGGATAATTTCTATGTCCGTGGTTTTTTATTATCTGAACGCAATCTGGCGTTCTTTTTTATGCCTAAAAAAAAGGCTTTATATAAATTTTTTTATCATTATAACGCCCTTATGACAAGGAGCGATCAAATATCAGGAGGAAAAAAATATGGAAGGTGCACTATGTATCTTTCAGTCTGCAATCCTGCAGACTGAAATCCAGTTAAAAAGGCAAAAAAATGATGCAAAAACAGCCATTTTTGTCATAAGAAAAAGGAGATGATCATTACAGATGCATTCTCTTTGATGATGGAACTGAAACCGATTCCATATCAGAGAATGTACAAAATGAGGGGAAAAACTTAAAAAGGAAAGGTCATAACCGTAGAAGCGGAAATGACGCTTTACGAAAGACCGATGATCCCGGATAATGTCTGGAGCAAGATCGTTGAAAATAACGATAATTCAAAATATCCAGAGGGAATCAATCCTACAAAAAGCAAAATTTCCTCAATTTAAGGTACGAGATTGGGATTATTCCATTCCGATCGAGTACTATGAAAAAGATAAGGAAAAAAAAGAAGAAAGAAAACGAACAAAACTTCCTCTGCTTCTGAAATTCCTTACAATTTAACCAATTTTCAAAACGGAGGTGCGATCTGATGGGCGTATTTTTATTATTACTTATTATTGTTGCACTTTCTATCAGTCTTGTATCTATGCAGACCAGACCAAAAAAACAGAGATCGTCCGCGATACTGTATCCGCTTCTATGCGGACAGATACAAGAACAGAAATCCAAGAAAAATACTTCCGCATGAGGATGGATCTTTACTTAAAGAAAAGATACAAAAAACTCATCGGATGGGAATTTCTCGATGATAAGAGGAAGTTCATTTCTTATCTTCCTGCAACCGTATCATCTGCATCTTCGTGAAGATGATGTGGCGGAAACCGTACCAAGTTTAGCAGTATGGGAGGATGGATACAGAAGATCAGAAGACGAGATTCCTGTCGATCCAGAGGATAACAATAATTCCACACAGGAAGATAATGAAGTTATCAAGTGGATCACCGATAATATCGGAACCATCGAAAAAGAAATTCAAAAAATTCAAAGAAATGAATATGGTGTATATTGAGTATCCGATTGAAGGAGAAGCGAGCTTTTATAGAAGATGTCATAAAGCACTTAAAAGAAACAACACCATATGATATTCGAAAAAAACAAAAAAGGGCTTGTTATCAATTTTCAAGCTCTATGCGACTAACACGATATGCGTTTTATTGATAAAATAAAGCCCTCATGCTACTCTTAGCATAGGAATATCGGTAAACCGCTAAAGACAGATGCAAATAAAAGAAGGAGGAAAGCCTGTTAAAAAAAAAAAATATGCAGGCATAAAAAAAATTATGAACAAAGTTATTCTTATGGGACGATTAACCAGAGATCCGGAGGTTCGCTATTCACAGGGCGAAAAATGCAACTGCAATCGCAAGATATACAATTGCGGTTGACCGCCGTTACAAACGTGACGGTGAACCAACCGCAGATTATATCGGATGTGTGGCATTCGGTAAGCTCGGCGAATTTGCAGAAAAGTATCTCCGTAAAGGAACAAAGGTCGTAGTAACCGGACGTATCCAGACAGGAAGCTATACGAATAAAGACGGTCAGAAAGTATATACAACAGATGTTGTTGTAGAAGAAAACGAATTTGCAGAGAGCAAGAGATCTGACGACAATGCGCCTGCATCTTCTGCTCCTGCATCCATGCCGGAAGGTAATGGATTCATGAATATTCCAGATGGAATTGATGAAGAGTTACCATTCAATTAATGTCAACATCAATTGTTGACGAAACAGACTATACAAAAGAGTCTCCAATTTATTTGGAGGCTCTTTTCCATTATTTAGGAGGAAAAAACAATGAAAATCCCTAGAACATTAAAAAAGAAAATGAGATTCACATAAAGGCTATTCCGCAGTCTTTAAAAAGGTAGAACTCATGCTGTATACAGATCGTATCACGATCATGAACATCATGGATGAAACCTATGGCGTAGGAAAATGGCAGACATCGCACAAAACCAGAACCAAAGGAGACGGCTCGACGGAAATGTTTTGCGAAGTAAAAGTGTTTAACGAAGAAATTGGGCAATGGTTAAGCCGAGATGATGCTGGTCTTGGCATGAACGATAAAACCCAGTCAACGGATGCTTTTAAAAGAGCATGCGTTTTTATGGGGAGTTGGAACGGAACTCTACTCTCTGCCGGAAGAGAAAATCATCATCGATGCTTATCGCCCAGCAGTGGATTCCTACGGGAAGCCCATTGAGTTAAACGGCATCCAGCAAAACGAAACGATAGTAAACGTTGAGCAGGATGAGAATGGCAACTACTTCTGCCCTGACGTTTTCAAAATAACCCAGTACCATTTAGATGATAAATACATGATAGATGGACTGGCGATTAAAAATCTGTCATCTGGGAAAATGGTTTACACATTTATTCCGGAAGGCTTTGAAAAACCAAGAAAAAGGGCTGTTGACATCACGAGATACGAATGTATCATTCGGACATTGGCAAATATGCCCGGTCTAAAACACCTTTAAAAAACCTCTCTTGCGAGGAACTGCTTTGGTTGTTCGATCACACAAAGCAGGCGCAAATAAAAAAATGGAATTGTTGTCCTCGTTCACAACAATCCTGTTGCCAAAGAACTGTTTATCAGTTCCGGCATAAATGTGGACGAGGCATATAAAAATATCAATATATAAAGGCAGCTCCGGCTGCCTATAAGGAGAAAAAGTTATGGCAATAACAAAGAAAAAAATCGTCGAGAATTTATTGAGGATATGTTTTTTAAGTTAGAAAACGTCCCAATAGAACAAATCGTAGGCGCCGGGTTCCATTAAAACAGCAAGGTGCGCATCTATATGGTTCTTGTCCATTCCACTCATCAACACATCATCGGAGTTTCGTTGTTACACCTCGAAAAAAATATCTGGCATTGTTTTGTATGTGGTGATGGATTTGGAGGCAATGGGATAAAATTTATTTCTCTCTATGATAATATTGATTATTTACAGGCAGCTTTTAAAGTCGCCTATGAAAACAATATCATATCATATGACGAATACATCATGTATTCCAAAATAAATTATAATGAAACATATGTGAACAGGCTGGAACAAAAAGCATGTTGGCGACAAAGAAAAATTGCCGTTACAGCAAAGCCGAAAGCTCCGGATTTCATAATTCACAATGTTTATAGCATAATTAAAAGAAAATTGCGACCTCTCAGAAGAAGATTATAAAACGCTCAAAAACGAGCGTCATTTATCGAACACAAGAATTGCGAGAGATTATTTCACTGCTCCCAACTAACTGGAAGCAGAAAGAAAATATCTTAAATGCAATAAGGGCCGCATATCCCGAATACACTGATGAAATTTTAATGACGGTACCGGGATTCTATATTGAACCGGAAAAAGGAAAAAAACAGACTGAAATTTTCCTTTGCAAAGGTATTGCCTTCTGCATCCGGACGGATACGAAGATCAAAGCGATCCAGATACGCCGGTACACGGTTAAAGAAGGGAACAAAAAGGTATACGTGGTTTTCTTCCTCATTTACAGATGCAGAGCCGGATAAATACCTTTGGTGGTGCTGGATGCGGTTCTACGCATGACATTCTTTATCCGGATAATACGGACAAAGGTATTATTGCTATTACCGAGGGGCGTTTCAAATCTGAAATCTTAAGGGATGCCGGAAATGTGGCAATTTCCCTTCAAGGTGTCAGCACATGGAAAGGCATACAAAATGAAATCCTTCACATCATGGATTCAAGACCTGTTAGAAAAAATTTATTTATTTTATGATTCAGACATGCTGGGAAATACCGCAGTATATAATCAGTCTATTGCATTATTAAAGGCAATCGAAATAACTTTCAACAATCCAGACATATCACGCTGTCTGGAAAAAAGAATGGGGAAAAGGAATTGACGATATGTACTTTAATGGTCACATTAAAAAATAAAGTATCTTACTTCAGGTCAGCTAAAGAGCTGTCACGAAAAAGTATTAAAATTTCTTTTGAAAAAATATGGAGTAGAATCTTTTGGATGAGATCGTTAGATCGAAAGACAAGGATTTGAAAGAAAGATTTTGCCGTGACCTTCAGGATAATTCAGAAAAAGCAATATTTGAGGGGCGTGTGAAAAAACGAGAGTTTTTTCATTCGTCCTTTGCTTATAGTTATAATAATAGCTATATTACATAAAAAAGGGTATAGTTCCCCTTTCCCCATAAGAATGCTATTATGAAATCTTATGCGGCAGCTACAACTTTTTTCTGTTTGTTGTGATATTTATAAAGATTGTGTCCGATAGAAACGAGAAATACTTCAAGCAATACAGATTTTATTCCTCTTCGGACAATTCTTTTGTACCACCGGTCGTTTTTCATGATACCAAATGTACCTTCTGCCTGAATGGATCTGTTCATCCTTAGAAGCGCTCCCTGGATGCTTTCGAGATTTTCTATCACTTCCTGATGCATCGCTGTAAGTTCGCGGTTGATCCGTACAGTACGGTTTTTATCTGTCTTTTTACATTGTTCTGCATATGGACAGCCGGAGCAATCTTCACACTGATACACTTCTTTCTGACGCCCATACTTGTTTCCCTTTACGTTTTTTCGATACCGAAGATAAAAGTTTTTCCCGTTTGGACAACGCATGATTCCGTCTTCACCAATTGGAAAATTTACCGCTCGGAATGGATCTTCACGATACTTCTTGTCTGTAGTCTCTTTCTTGAACATGGTAAATTTCATATATTTTTCCATTCCATGCTGCCCACAGAAGATGTAATTGTTGTAAGAACCATATCCAGCATCTGCTACTGGGTACTTCGGATAGAAGCCATATGTAGTATAAAACTTGTTCATTAATGGAATAAAACAATCCATATCTGAGCGATACTGATTTACATCAACAACAGCAATATATTCATCTGCAACACCGACCTGCACATTATAAGCTGGAAGCAGCTGGTCATTTCCCATATAGTCCGTCTTGATCCGCATAAAAGTGGCTGAATGGTCTGTTTTCGAGTAACTGTTGCGATCTTCTCCACAGATTTTGATTTTTTCCACGTATTCTTCCAACTTAGCAGCATACTCTTTGAGTTTCTCATAATGACGTTGTTGTGTAGTTTTGCGATGTCCACTGCCATGAACAAACATTGCTTCATTAATCTGCCAGACTTCTGCATACTGTTCAGCAGCTTCCTTCAGATACTCTGGTGCGTACTCACTATTGATACAAAGTTTCATCCCTGTACATGACAGTTCTTCATTTTGATTTCCTCAAAGAGTGTAGTTATCTTACCAAAGAGACGGTATCTGGATTTTTCGGTTGCTTTTTTCCATACCCAGGAGTATTTATTCGCATTTGCTTCAAACTTGGATCCATCAATGTATAGATGTTGAAGATCTACATGCTCTGTCTCGAAGATTTTTTTGTTTATATCTTGAAATATTTCTTCAATGGAATCAGCAAGTACTTCGTTGATGAAGTAGCCGAAAGTACGGTAAGAAGGTGCTTGATGATCCATAAGATACATGAAGCGGAGATTGACTTTACACTGATCCTCCAGTTCACGCAATGATATATAGCCATTCGCCATAAATCCAAACAAAACTGTTTTCAGCATGCTGACCGGGTCATATCTGAGTCTTCCTGTATAATGTTGAGGAATATTTTTCAGATATTTCTCCAGTTCGATTTCTCCCATAAATCTATCAAAAGTCAGCACTGGATCACAGATGTCCAAATAATCTTGAATTAGCATTGGCAAAAGCAACTGCCTGTTTTGGGTTAGAATAGATTATGTTATTAATTTTTTTTTCACAAATTAATTATAACAGAAAGAAAGACCTTGAGTTCATTATAAACTCTTGGTCTTTTTTTTTTCGGAACTATTCTTTTTTTTCACAGCCCCTTTTTTTTTGACTTTAATTGCAGATTATGATAATATCATATTATAAATAAAATTCTATAAATAAAATAAATCTGAACCACGAAAAATATCTTTCGTGGCTTATTTTTATCTGGAACGCACTGGCGTTCTTTTTTTATACCCGAAATCCGGGTTGATCATAAATTTTCAATCTAAGCAACGTGTTTTTTAACACGATCCCATATAAAAAAATTGAAGAAAGGAGGCATATTATCATGCCTTTACCAACAAAAACAGACCTAAAAAATTTGATTCGCCCGTGTTGCGATCCGATCCAGCACTGGAAGATCGACAATGTATTTCAGGACGAATTAAGTTCATATCCTGCTGAAATACAGGAAAATTACGTATATAATGAGGAAACCCGAACATACACGCTCATGGAGACTGAATGGCTGAAATGGCGCCGACATGGCCCATACCATGACCATCCAGAAGATGCAAGGTATATAGATGTGACTCTTGGAGGCTCTGATATTGCCGTGCTGTTTGACGGTTCAGAGCTTGCAGAAAGTCTCTACCTTTATGAAGGACAGCACGGAAGCAATTTTAAAGCTTCCGTGGAGCTTTTCTACGAAAAAACCGGACGCAAATTCAGGCTTGTGGAAAAGAAAAATGCAGATGTCCTCTGGGTAGGACATAATGAGGAGCCGAGCATCCGAAATTTGTTCAAAAAAAAGTTTCAGGGATGAGCATCCTATGGATATCGTGGAAGTCATCAACGACTGCCACATGTATCAGTGTGGTGCAAGAGATAAGGACGGAAAATTGAAGTATCCGTTCGTACTCTGTGACCTTGACGGTATCGTAAAGATCAATGGAGTGGCAGGTATCCTAGAATGTAAAACATGCAACATTGGTTCAGAGGACTACAGGATATGGAAAAGCGGAAAAAGTCCCTTTGAAATATTATCTGCAGTGCTGTTATTACATGCTCTGCATGAACCTTCCATACGCATATATATGCGTAAAAGTGGGGCATCTCCCCCACAGGAATGTGCCTACATGTATATAGAGAGGAATTTTGAGGTGGAGGAAATGATCGTTGATATGGCTGAAAAATTCATTCAATGTGTCAAGACCAATACCCCACCCGACCTTAAAGGTCAGAACATGGACCGATTGTTTGTCTTTTTGGAGGAAAAAGATGGGAAACGCCTCATCAGTTGTCCCACCAAAGGATCTTCCAGACAGCTACAAGGAAACGATCCTGCAGTTGTCTTATATGAATGATGAGATCAAGGCGGCCAATAAAACAGCTACCGAAATCAAGGAAAGAAGAAACAACCTTCTGGCAGAAAAAGATATTTCCTGTCATGGGAAATGCCAATGAAGCACGTGTCTCTTTCAATGAAAAGAAAGATCTCGTACTTCATGTGAGAGACAAGTCTTTCACGAACATGAAAATTGATACTAAAAGGCTGCAGGAGGAAGATCCCGATATATACCGGATGTACCTTATCACAAAAACAGAATTTGATCAGAAACGTTTTGTAAAGGAGAATCCTGATCTTGTGGATGAATACATGATCGAGGACGACACTCTTACTGACGGAAAAATGAATTTCTGCGATGTGAACCTGCAAAACAAATTAAAAGGAGCTGTCTAAAAAATGTATACTAAGCAGACAAAAAAATGCGGAACAGATTGTGACCGCGCTCTTGCTGCTACCGGATCAACATGGATAAAAAAGCTGATCTGCTCTCCTACATGGCGGCCAGAAATATCTCGAAAGAGATCATCAATGCTGCCATTGTGATCAATAAGATCGTGCATTTCATTGACGAAAACGGGGAAAGTTTCCTTACAACGTCATATTTCAACGCAATGGAAGATCAGAAGATTGCTAAAAATGTGATGCGACTTTTGTATGGTTCGCCATGCCAGAAAGTGGATGAATCGCTTATCCGTTCGCTTGTTTCTGAATTTGAAGAAACAGTGAATGAGGGAAGAAAAACTCCACGAACATCAGGTTGATGGCGTGATCATGGTCGTAAACAATAATTTTTCCGTGTTGACTGGAGGCCCCGGCACTGGAAAAACAACCGTATTGTCTGCAATCACATATGTATTGAGGAAGCTCAATGATAAAGTAAAAATCGTATTCACTGCCCCAACCGGAAAAGCCGCCAGAAGGATCAGCGAATCCACCGGGGAAAATGCGTCGACATTGCATAAAAAGCTAGGGATAGGCTATCAGGAGACAGAAGGCGAGCCTTTTTATGAAGATGTTTTTATTCATCGACGAAAGTTCCATGAATGACACTTCACTAACGGCTACTCTTTCCAAAGCCATGATGAATGGCAGGAAGATCGTTTTTATAGGCGATGTAAACCAGCTTTTCCAAGCGTAGGCAACGGTGCCGTGCTAAGAGATCTGATTGCTTCCAACGTAGTTCCTGTAACAATGCTGACGCATACGTTCAGACAAGATAATTCTTCCTGTCTGTATGCGAACATCTGCAATGTAAGGGAAGGAAAACCGGTTTTTAAAGATGGCAAGGATTTTCATCCTATGCTCCTTGATGAAAACTGCACCGAGCAGGAAGCAATGAAAACACTGCAGAACATCTATGCAAAAGAAATTGAAAAGTATGGAAAGGAAAAACGTTGTCGTTTTACTTCCGTACCGAAAAAAAAGGAATCTGCAGTAATGCATCTTAATAACCGCTTGCGCGGATCGCAAACAGTGAAAGATCAGGTTACAGACACTACTGCAAAGCAGATGATAATACCTTATTTTTCATGAAGCATGACCTTGTAATGCAACTTTCTAACCGTGATGAATGTGCAAATGGAGACGTTGGAGAAGTGCTTGACGTATCTCCCCGTGGTGTTTTGGTCATCAATTTTAATGACAAAGAGGTTCTTTACAGCCTCGATGATCTTGACCAACTGTGTCTTGCGTATGCAATGACAGTACACAAATCACAGGGTAGTGAATATAAGAGCGTGATAGTGTGCATGATGAACTGTCACATAGCAATGCTGACCAGAAACCTGTTGTACACAGGTATAACAAGAGCAAAAAAAAGAATGTACGGTAGTCTATCAGCAGAAAGCATTTACTACTGCTATCGCTACGATTGCCGAAGCATCTAGAATAACAATGTTAAAAAGAAAAGTCGCGGACGTGTTATATGCAATATAAAGCCGTCTGCGGATGATAAGGAGGATTTTATATGTCAAAAGAGAATAAGACCACAGCTCGCCAGAATATGGCGTCAGAAGGGGTATTAAATGAGCAGTATACTCTAAATTCTTGTTTCGTAAAAGTTAAAATAGCATTCGGCATTGACCGAGTGGTATTTTCTTTTGTTGAAAAAAGGAAAAAAAGGGAAAGGATTTGATGTTTACATGAATATCGATGCTTTCTACAACTGGATGGAAGATGTAAAAAACTTTCAGTTTAAAAAATCATTGCCGAAGAAAAAGCTTCCGGTTCGAAATACCCAAAGCATTATAAATTCATTACAGGATTGAACGGAGAAAAAGTCTGTAGGATTTGCTCCGTCGACATCCGAAAATGCCTTTGCAGTGATCAATGGAACTTATAACTCAAAAGAAAGCGGTAAACAGTATGCTAATATTCCGGTCGATTACGACTGGCGCGTACAACTGCCAGATGGTTTTTTTTAACTTCAAAAAGCTATTATGAAGAAATGGCAGAAACTACTGTCAAATCATCAACAGCCTATCGCAACAATCTTGGTGAAGATGATGAAGTCGCTCCGGCTACTGAAACATCTGGAACAAAAAGAAAAACAAAATTCAAAGCAGGAACAGACAACCAAGCCAAGCCAAACTCAGCGGCCTCAGAAAAAAAAGCCTGTTGATAGTACAAAACCGGGTGACAGATCAGATGCAAAAGGCAGCGCAAATCCTGCCGGAGAAAATCCGCTTAAAGCAAAGGCGGAAACAAAGACGATGAATGCTGACAGCAATTCCTGTGTCATTAAAGCAGATGAAAGAGGTAATTATAGAATGGAGATCCTTGATGAACAGGGTAAACCGTTTTCCCTGATACTTCCTTTTTTCTGTAATTAAAAAAATGATGTAGGTAACGAACTTTTTCTCTAAGTTTATGTCAGCATGCGAAGCCTCAAAAAAGCAAAGAACCATTCCCACTTTATCATGAAGTATTCGGAAGGTTCTTATAATAACAAGCCTGTGCTTGTTTTCCGAGGTTTCATACAATAAAAAAAATACCCAGCCAATCAAGGCTGGGTATTTTTAGTTACCAAAATTTGTCCTAAACATAAGGAGTGTCAAAAAAATATGTATTTTCTTATTTTGAAAAGAAAACATGGATTGGGATGGAAAACATATATTTGCTTATAATATCACTGCACTGCACATATGGTTCTTCCCAATATCTGGAATCATAGGAAACTTCTCTGTTATCACCTAATACAAACACTGTTCCTTCTGGAACTGTAAATGTTCTGATGCAGTTAGTTTCCACGTCTTTTTTCAATATATTCTTCAACGCTCTTTTTCTCCATTGATATATACATAGCCATCAACAAATCTGATCTCATCTCCGGCAACACCAATCACTCTTTTACCATAAACTTCTGTCTTTCCTTCGTCATTGACATGTTTAAATGAGATCATATCTCCTCTTTCTGGCTTATGTGCCACATAAGCAAGACGATTATTAATCGTGATATCATGAACCAATAACGTTGGCTCCATGCTGTCAGATGAAATATATCCAACATGCAGTATAAAAGTGAATACTGCTACAGCAGCGCAAAAACAGAAAATATAAAATATTAAGTTTCCATTCAGAACATTCTTTGTCGTTCTTCCTTTTTTCCTTTCTCTGTCTTTTTTCATGATTTCACCAAACCCATTTTTTTTTCTATTTTAGGTATTTTCTTTTTTTCTGCTCAACTATATTGAGGTCAAAGTGTCAGGTGTGAACGAATCTGTTTTATTTTCTGATTCCGGCTGATTTTTGTGAAATAACGGCAGAATTTTTTTTTGCAAATAAGAGAATTACTCCTGCTATCAACGCTACGATTGTTGCCATAACAACTGGATCAACGGATTTCACTCTTTTACTTTGTGTAATTGCAATGGAATATTCTGTCTGGTTTCCTGCATCATCGGATGCGACCACTTTGATTTCATTGCTGCCATCATGTAATTTGCATCCAAATTCAAAATATCCATCTGTTGCAGGCTCTACAGTTTCCCCGTTGACTGCAAGCATGTCATAATTTGAAACAAAACCTTTGATAGTGATACTGTCCTGATCTGTTGTCAAACCATCATAAGCTTCCTGCAATTTTAATGTAGGAGGTACTGTGTCTTTAATAACCGTATATGGAAAAGACCGCATATTACCTTTATCATCTACAATATAAACTGCGATATCGTTTGTGCCGTCCTGTGATACCGGTATGTCGATCTGATATGTTCCTGCGCCATACTGCTCTCCTATCCCGGCATCCGCTCCATTTACTGTAATATATGTGCTATATGGTTGGTTTAACTTTACCTCTGCCTTGATAACATCTTGATTCGTTTTAACCGCACTCGGAAATGTTACTTCTGCATTCGGATGGTTATCAACTGTATATGTATATGTCAGCACTGCGCCGTCGATGTTGGCGCTTGTTGACGGAACAACCGATACAGAGATATTTTTTACGCCTGAAGGAATATCACATGTATATTTCTTTCCTGAAACGGTTTCACTTCCTATTGTTTCCGAAGTATCAAGATTGACTACTTTCAAATTAACTGAACCGCAGTTTTCATCGGTCCATTCAGTAACAAATGTATCATCCACGAAATACATCTTCAATCCGGCTATATCCCTTGCCAACCGATATGTTATTGTCTACAATATCTGTTTCTTTTGTGCTTGCTGTTGACATATGGATAACAGCTTTCACGTCATCTACGGTATCACTTTCGATGTGTACTGTCCACTCTCCTGCTTTTGCATTTTTAACTGTACAAGTCATCTGTGTATCATCAATTGCACTGCATTGTGTCTCATTTCCATTTGGATCTTTTTACGGTTGCTGTATATTCTCCCGGAGTATCAACGTCAATCTCAAATTTACATGCCTCGTAATTTTTATCAATCTCAAAAGGATAATCTTTCTGTCCTGCTTCCGTTTTCAGTGGCGAACACATGAAAATAACTGCAAATGTTGTATATGTCATTGATTTTAACAAAAATGTCTGCTTTTTATTTCTCTTTGTTTTTATCATACGACCTGTTTCTCCTTTTCGTTCAAATGAAATAATTTTATCATCTGTTTCAATGTGATTAGCTCAAAAATTTAATGATATTACACTTGATGCTGTTCCCTGCAAAGTTCTGTTTGGGATGATGTAATAACCCATATCTGTTTTGTAAATCATTGCGTAGAATGTATCTTCTGTGTTTATTTGAGGATAGTGCATTTCTATATCATTTTTTTTCTTCATTAAAATCTTAAATCTTTTTCCATTGGCTATCATTTTCTATGATCACTGCTTTTCTCTGTAAGTCCTGCATTATTTTTTTCTCCTTTCTGTTGTTATGTATATTATAGCACATTTAAACATATAAATCAACGTGATAAATATTTAAATCAATACGTTTTTAGCAAAATTTATCACGTTGTAACCATTTTAATGATAAAATCATACATAATTAGGTTGATTTACTTCTAAAAGCGAATAAAATACTCTAGCTAATGATGTAAATTATCCGTGACTTGTAATTTTTTGCTTTAAAATGTTAATATTTGTGTATATTGTCAAGGAGGAACAGTTATGAGACGATCAAATAAATATCCCGGCATGTATCCAAAACCGGGTATTTCTTTCATATTTACGAGAGCAGAACCATGTAACACAGGCAGAACTTGCTGCTTACCTTTCCAAAGCGATAGATGAAAAGTACGACTACAAAGTCCGGTCACAATTGATATCCTTATGGGAAACCGGCAAACGTCCCGTGCCTGAGCGATATTACGAACCGCTGATGGACTATTACGGAGTTTCGCTCGAATATCTCTGTGGAATGACAGATAACCCTCTTGGCAATGAATCTGATAAAAAAATACATCATTTTCTACGTCACATGAAAATGAGCCTATAAAAATAAATGACCTTCACAATTACAATGGACTTCCTGTATTTGTTGTTTTCAAGGATTATGAGCATAAGGCACAATGGGGTATTTTGGACGAGACAAATATGCGTATTGTATTTGCCAGTTTTTTACTTTATCACTTGTCAGGCTTTCAACTCCAAAAGTTAAGATATATCCTGCAAAACCAGCGTTTATTGGCACGTCTGCTCCAAAGTCCAAATCTCTGGCGTTGGCTAATAATGCTCGCCAGCATGAACAGGTTTATATCAAAATGACAACTTCTGATACAGAGGTTCATGCCTTGTACGACGGCTGGTATAAGAAAAATGAAACCGACACCGGATTTATCAATTCTTCCGGACTGGTTCTTCCATATAGCGGATATGGGCTATCTTATGTAGCTTATTCTTAATTAATGTACGATTGAGGGCTTGCAATGCAAGCCCTGTTTTATTGCAATAATAAAAGCAGGATGTTAACATGTGTATTATTACAGAAATCTACATATGGAGGTAGTATACATGAAATGTCCTCACTGTAAACAGGAATACGACATTAAATTTTTATATGAAAAAAAAGAAATGCAAAAACTGTGGAACCCCTGCTAATCTGACCGTTGGGCAGAACAACGATGTTGCCCGTTTATATTCTGCTATTACTGATAATGCAAGTGTTCCCCAGAAAAAAAAATGCATATACAAGGGACCGACAGAAATTCTTATGCCCGGCAACAGATGATGAAATCGATGCAAAGCACTCAACAGTCTCCTCCTCCGGCTCCTTCTTCTGCTCAGCCTTCTTTTTAGAACTCCTGTCTCGAATAATAAAGGAATTGATGATGATATATCTTATAGTGATTCTGATATTTCAAGTAATCTCGAAACCGCTAATGCAGATCTTTATCAGAATAACGTGGTGTTTGCTTCTGATTCATCTGCTCCTGCAACGGCTTCCGCAGATTTTTTGAAGATAATGAAGATAAAACTGTGTCTTCTGATCCATTTGAGATTGATATTGATGATGATAAACTGTTCTCTGAAAGTTATGATTCAAACGAACCAGATGAAGATGAGGAAGAAGAATCCTATTACATTGATGAGGAAGAAGATGAATCTGATTATGCTGAATCAGATTCAGATATAATTGATACCAATACTCCCCCTATCAATTCTGATTCCACTCATAAAGAATCACTCTCTGCTTCTACAAAAGAACCCAAAACAAAGAAAAACTGTTCCGAATGGCTTCATGAGGCAATAGAAAAAAAGAAATGCTGAGCAAAGCATGAACAGTTAGAGTATCCCGATCTGAATTTAAATTACAATAAAGACGGCTTTTATGACGACACCCCTGTTGTTGATACCCTGCATGTTGATCGATTCGATTACAGGCTTATCTTAAAATTTCTGCTCATAATTGTTGCAATGATACTTATTGTCCTGTTCTTTATATGGTATGCAGATTGATTGGAGGATGAATAGTATATGCTGAAAAAAATAAGTGAAATAGATTATGTTCTTTTTAAGCTCGTTCAAGAAAACAATTGTATATGCTGTAACATTTGAGATACTTGGCATTATTGTTGCAATTGTATCGCATAACATTTATGCCGCCGCCATTGTTTTCCTTGTTTGCTATTGCTTTACTGCTGACTGTCGTTTATCGTGTCTGCAGATGTCTGACGGAAAAATCAATAAATATATTGGAAAATGCGTATATATTTACACTCCTGCTGTCATAAAAAAAAGTATCTGGATTTGAACGCCCTTATATTATCCTGCAAAATGACCAAGGGCAGAATATTAAATTTTTTATAATAAATCGCTTTCTGCAGAACTCGGCAATACTGTCACTATATTTGCCCCTTATAGCTCTGTATTTCAAGAATCCGAAAATGTATTTGTTATCTGTTCTTATTTCTATTCCTATATATCCGATTATTCCAATTTAAATAGCAATTAGTCAAAGGGTTCCTGTTTCTGAACCCTTTTTATTGATTTTATTTCTGGATTTTAAGAAATATTCGATTTATTGATATTTTCAACAAAAACATATTATACATATTATTATCAATTAGATACATAATACATGTTTTTAATAACATGTTTATGTTTCTTAATATGTTGATTCGTGTTATAATATACAAGACAACCTTAAGGAGGAACAATTATGAGTAAAATCAACATTGGACTTGATGTAGGTAATTTTGATACCAAGACTTCTGAAAGAACAAGAAAACAGCGAGCGGATTCTCATCATATTCAAAAAAAGCCATTTGCCATAGACGAATGTTTAAAAGTAAATGACATATTTTATGTTCCAGAATCTGATCGATTTCCTTATACAAAGGATAAGACCGAAAATGAAAACCTATTCATTCTTTCACTTTTAGGTATTTCAAAAGAAATACTTTCACGCGCCACGTCAGTCGATCAAAAACGTGCGGCCGCAAAAAACAAACCCGGAATTAGTCAAAAGAAATTATAGGGATTCAAGGTGAAATATCTAAATTTGACAAGTAAGGCTTGGCGTAGGACTGCCTCCCTACACACTGTGCTACTCTTTCCGATAAAACAAAAAACAATACTACTATGATCACATGGCGAATGGAGTGGACTTTGAATACGGCAAGTATCATTTTTCATATAGACTTACAAAATGTGAATGCTACCCCTCAAGATTATGCTATTATCATTACTTATAATCCAAGAGATTCTAAATCAATCATAAATAATTATGAGAGTTTTTTTACGCTCTCGATATCGGAGGAATGACCTGCGATATAATATCTATCATGGATGGCAGACCTTCTCTCCAGAAATCAGATTCTGTTCCAAACGGCGTGCTTGCGATGTATAGCACTATCGTACAACAGATCGAAATTGAAGAAGGACACCGTTTGAGCAAACAGCAGATAGAAAGCATATTACTTAATAAACCAACTATTGTTGATCAAAAAATTGTTAATGCTGTTATAGAAAAAGCCAGAGAATGGTATCATCAAATTATTGCTTCATTTGTACAATTTGGTTGCAATTTTCAAGATTATCCAGTGATTTTCATGGGTGGAGGATCTCTGCTTTTTTAAACAATTTATCGAAGAAAGATATATCATCAATGTTTACGAAATTATTGATGATCCTTTCTCAAATGCAATTGCATATAAACGTTTAATTTCAAAGGAAAAATAAGGAGTACGATCTATGTCTGAAATTGGAAACAGGCACATGCACTTCAATCTGATGATCCGCATCAGAAAACATGCTTTGATTTTTTTTGAAATTACTGAAGAAATCTTCTTCCCAATTTGTATCCGATCTGGTATGTGCCTATCTTAAAATGCAAAATATAACAGATATTGCTTCCTTATCATCCAAGGAGGCAAAGGATATTGCTGAAGGAGTGACTTATAAATTCATGTCTCCGGAGCAGTATATGTCGCAAACAAACAATCTCGCATTGCAGACTATGATGGCACTGGTTAATTCTGGTTTTTGCTCAACAACCTGCAAATCTGCAAACTGTCGTGCCAGTCCTTCAGAGCATTCCTGCCACAGATAATTCTATCGCACATACCTCTCCTACCCTGGATTCAGAATCAGATATTCCTGAAAAGCATGATTCTGTTGACAGTACAGATAAAAAATGTGCTTAAATCTTCTTCCGATATTGATGATAATGAGCTAAAGCCAATGTTCGCTGACAATGTCGAAACACCTGATAATTCTAATTCAATGGAAGAATCCGTTTACGATGATGATTCTGAGTCTCTACCAGACGGTCAAGAAGATGATAATTATATTAATCCAAAACTCGCTGGTGGTTTAAGCTTATTTTTTTAATTAACAATTGAATGCAGTAAAAAAATAGGATTATTCAACATGATATTGAATAATCCTATTTTTTTTTAATTTCAAGTCCACAGCCACTTTCTAAAAATGATGCAATTAAATTTTGTGGTTTTCTTTCTGATTGAAAATCCTTTTGTTTAGGTTCATTTTTGTCTTTTGGCTTATTATTGCTTTCTGCTACTTCTGCAACCTGTATTCGACTTTCTCTCGAACTCTTTTCATCTACGGAAGACTGTTTTTTATAAATAAAGGCTCGATATTTCCGCTTATCGCAGGTTTTATATATGCTCCTTTATTTACACTTCGTAATATTTTTTTTTTCAACTGTCTCTATTGCCTCATCTTCATTAATCAGATAATTCGTGTTCAAATCAGGCTCGATAAGCACGCCCATGTTCAATATTCTCTTTATTTTTGTTGAAACGCGCTTATCTATTTTTTTCCCATTCTTCCAATATTTCTCTTGCTTTCCCTTGTTTTGGGATATATATAATTTTACGACTATCAGGCAGGTTGGCATCTACAGTTGAAAGCCTTCCAATGTTCATATATTCGCCTGTTAATTCATAATATATTACAGCAGATAAGACAATTCTGCTTATATTACTATCTTTTTGTTGATCAAACCAAGTCTTTAATTTGCTATCCTTGCCGGATAAGTTTACCAGGATATGTCCTTTCATATTATACTTCTCCAGTGGAAATTAATTTATTTTTCCTCTCTGTTTGCTTCTTTTTTTTGCACTTCAATCTGGTTCTTTAAAACCTTATAAAGTCCTACAGAAATCGCCTGTACTGGAGAAATCATTTTTCCCATAAATTTGTACTGTGCCAAAATGACATGATCCGCAAGATTGCTGCATGGGTGTCCTTTGATATATTTTGAGATTCCTTCGTAATAAGCTGCTCCGGTGCCGCCTGCAACAACAACAATCAGCAAATACGTAACTCTGAACGAAGTACAAATGGA
>VOFJ01001587.1_pt1 | contig 19054 bp, 26 predicted proteins | sample 5384081 | NCBI WGS metagenome assembly VOFJ01 (sample SAMN12384729, study PRJNA508395) | human gut metagenome | isolation source: healthy gut I | host: Homo sapiens
GTTACGGTTGTTGTTTGTCCAGCGCCCGTGAAGCGGATTATCATGTTAAGTTGGTGGACCTGCTGACAAGTATAAACTGCCGTTGCGCGTCACCCACAACGACACCAAGCTGAACAATATCCTGCTCCGACAAAAACGACTGGGAGGGGCTGCGTGCCATCGACCTCGACACCGGTCATGCCGCCGCTGGCCGCGAACGATTTTGGCGCGATTCAATCCGTTTTGGCGCTAACCACTGCGTGCCGAGGATGAATCCGACTCTCTCGAAAGTGAATTTCAGCATGGAACTGTTTGAAATTTACACCCTCAAGGGGCTTTGCAGGCGAGCAGGTGAAGCTGCTCACCCCGCTGGAAAAGCACATCCCTGCCGGTGCCAAACCGATGACGATGGAATGTGGTATGCGCTTCCTCGCCGATTACCCGAGGCGACCACTACTTTCACATCAACTGCAGACTCACCTCAAACTCGCGTCGAACCCAGTTCAACGACCGCCGACATGGAGAAAAAGCTGGATGTTATGTGCAGAAAATCATTGGAGAAAGTACGTGCCGGATAGATATTTCTGATGCTTCTCTCTCGCGTTTTGCGTAATGCAAAATCGCGTTTCTTATAATCGCCCGCGCCTGAAAGCGCGGGCGTTTTTACTCTAGCCGTCGAGGTCAATAAGTTGAACACCGGAGCCCTGGATGCCTTTGGTGAAAAAGCACAGCGCAAGCTAAAGTACATTTTACAACAATAGTGTAGAAAGCATATGCTTGCACTGGCCACGTACGGCACTCCGAAATGGGCGATGCTAAGAAGTTACGATTGCTTTCCAGGCCCGACAGCCGGTAATCGGAGCCAGCACGGGCCTCGTGCTTTGTCTTTTGAATATGCACGTTGAAACGATATTTTTATTGTGCTGCTCAGCACCTCCTTTGAGTTTCTATATTCAATGAAACTCAAAAATTTTGGAGGTAACATGTCCAGAAAAAGCGATGCCACTAAATATTGATTTGGTGGCGCAGGATGCCGCACTGGCCGCGCAGTTTACCACGCGTATTTGGCCACGCGTGCTGAAGAAACCGCGCAGCCGGAATTCATATCCGCCATCTGAAGAAGACGATTCAAAAAGGTGGAATGTTCCCGCGAATATGTGCCAAGTGTAAAACCATTGGAATGCAGATTCCATCCGAGGAATCCTTGGAATCTGCAGTAGAAGCCAAACTGGATGTGGGAGGCTATCAAGCCCCATCGGTAAAAGTGCCTCCTCCTGGAAAGAATGCGAGGTTATGACGGCTTGTACATTGACCGGCTGAAATGCAATCAATTCACCGATGGGAGCAATAGAGAACTGCTGGCACAGGCCAAGAAAGTGCCAACCCACACCCGCTATCCAAAAACGCTGATGAGCACCCAACACCCACCCCTGGCCGCTTTGACGAAGATCTGTTTCAAACACAGGTCATTGAATTTCTGATTGCGGTTTCCAAATTTCTTCTGTATGTGAGCAGCGCGATACTTACTCTTTTCCCTCAAAGGTTTTTATTTTTGCAGAGCATATAAGTTATAGAGGGATGCCGAAACGGCCCCTCCCCTTGAGAGAACCTTGGAGAATAAATCGCACTTGGCTGGTTGCTGAGCAATCGATCTGCCGTGCAACCCGGCCGGAGAGCACGGCAGCAGACTTAAGGCGTGCAGCGGTTTGAATTAAGATAGATATTCTGGCAAACGCGCCAGAGGGGCGGAAATCAATCGCCGCCCATGCGATGAAAGGGCGATCATTATGATACGCACCGTTGCGATACACCATGAATCGGCGGTACTGCCAACAATGTGGTACAGGACGCGGGCGCTGCTCCAGCAGCCGGGTCATTTATTCCCCATATCCGAAGTGTCGAATAGATAAGCACAATTTATTCATCGGCGGTCACTTGTTTCACAGGTGACCGCCATGCTTGTGGAATAACCAAAGTAATTATTTTTGAGAGAGTTGACGTTATCATGGGAGAAACTTCATTGGAAAGCGAGAAATTTTCCTGCAACACCCTCGATGTGGACGTACCACACAGCTTTTGCGAGTTGCGCGGTTCGCGGCATCGTGAGTAAAGAAAACGGCATATCGTGGCGTTGAAACGTGGCACCCGGCGCATCGCGATCGGACGCAGCGTTACCGTATCCCTAGCGTAAATCGTAATTCGCTGTGCAGAACGAAACACCATTGTGAAAGATTGCAACACTGTCAATGCGACAATCGACGAAAGCGTGGAGTAAAAAGCGCATATCCGCTATCATAGGTGTCACACATTACCGCCGTGATAGTCGAGTGCGAGCAACGCAATGAAAATCGAAAGTTACAGGCTGTATTCACGCAAAAACACGGATTCTATTATGTCGTTCTTGAATCTGCGCCCACAGATGCGAAAAGGAAAGCGCAAACCGCAAAACGCTGAAGTGCCAGGGTTGTCTCAATTCCTGACCGCAATGTCTACCAAGGCCCGGGCAATGCTCCGACGATGATCCGCGAAGCCAATGCCGGAGAGGAAGTGCGTGGTGTAAACGAGCTGTCAAACTCAAAAAGCCAAACAAAACGGAAGATGAAAGATGGAATTCACCTGGCCGGGCATGCGTTGTGCTCTCGGGATTACCCTGTGAATTCGGGTTGCACTGGAAACGCAAAAGCTGGAAGAAATTACTTATTCCGGCTATTGCCAGAATGTCGCGTGATCGTGGATTGGCCGTCAGTGTAGCTAAACGGAAAGCGCGTTTTCGAAACGAAACTCAGCGAAAGCGCTGGATATTGAAATGCTCGTACATCGTCCACGAGGTTGGACAGCGCGTGCATCAGCGGGAACACAGCTCTCCGTTACCACGCCAACATCCGCAAGCGTTTTTCATCTGACGCGGCAAAGCTCAAATTGACTCCCTCACAACCCTGCTGCCGAAGCGAGAGCGCAAAAGCATAATCTCGTGAGCACAGCTATTATTCCTCAGCGGATGAATCTCTGATGGAAAGTGCCGCCTATGCACAGCCTCAAATGGAACTTCCTTCGGTCATGCCTGCTGCGGTTCTATGGATTGCGCTCTCGCAGCGAGGTAATCTTGGTCGGTGAAACTGGCTCGGCTCACCGATTCCTCGAACGGAAAATTCGCGTCACGATTTCACGCTACCCCTGAACGCACTTCACGTGGATGGCAATGGTGGACGTTTCCAAGTGCCGTACAAACAAGGCTGCTTTCGCAGTTTGCGCTGATTCCTCGCAGTTGGAACAGGTGCTTTGCTGTGGAAAGCCCAAAAAGCGCCAGCAACAGCAAAGTAAAACTTTGCGGCGGCAGCCACGGTACGTTAGAAAGCGGTATAGAGACTGGCCATCTGCGTGTGGACGATATGGGTCATCTTAGACCTGACTCTCGGGACTGCGTGAGTTTTCGCGCGAATGCTTCTTGAAAAACTGTTTCTCGCCCGGACTCGCCATCACGACTCCGCCACCTCCTGTGCCAGCGTCTGCTCATCAAGAACAAAAGTCACAATGAAAGAGGTGCCAGATGTGGCCGCCATTCCAGCTTTTCCACCACGGCCAATATTTACGCCCACATTGACGTGGAGCTCAGCAAGATGGAAGCTGCGAACATGCATTGCCAGCAAAATCAATCTTGGCGGACTCTCCGAAAGAAATCTCCCAAGCAAAAATAAATGCTTGACAGAGCCACTCTGCCCAGCGGGAGATTGAACCCTGCCTCGGCCGCCACTCAGTAAAAGTGGTGCAGATTGCAAATGGCAGACAAGCCTGTGGAATCTTGCCCTGTCATACATACCCAAGCCGCCAAAAGCGCTTGAGGTATGTAAGTGAATGCCGGTGATGCGTCGAACTCCATACGGTGCTCACACACCAACGGATGTGAGTCCGTCTCGTCTCCGCCACTCCAACACACCGGCGTATGTAGGTACTTTGTTGGGTGCTGTGGAATGGACTTCCTTTCCTCCAGTTTTGAAGCTCAAAAACTGGTCATGGTGAAGCGGGCGTTCCTATGCGGATTTGTTTGCGAATGCTGAGCGAAAGGAGAAGGAAGGAATCTTCTTTCTTCTTTGCTTTCAGCGATGCCTGCCTTGGTTGTCCGCGAGAGGTGGATTCCATGCGTTTCAGTTTCTTACAGGCAAAGAATCCTCTGGCAGACCTGATGGAAATTCCCTGGCCGAATTGGTAGATTTCCTTAGGGAACTTATTCTTGAAAAGTGAAACGATACCGTTTCAGAAAAAAAAATATCAACCCTCATTGATTATCATGAACAAGCTCATCATTCCTGCAATTATTGGAATATTCGGTCTGGCTCCCGGTACGGTTACTGCCAACGCGGCGGAATCAACAACAACCTCCTTTTCTGTTCAAATACTGAAAAAGAAACCGAAGGCGTTGAAGTACGGCCTGAAACACGGCCTCAAGAAAGGTTTGAAACACGGCCTGAAAAAAGGCAGGATAAACGGCGGTAAAAAATAGTCGCCGCCATCTTATCTGCTGCCGGGCCTGCAGCCCGGCAGCGTTTTCCCATCAATAAGGATGTTTTATCACCTGTAGTGCGGAAACATATCTGACTTCCGTACAGCTTTGATACATTGCCCATCATGTCTTAAAAAGTCAACATATTGAGAAGAAAGGCGTTTTATGGTAAAATGGTTGTTGTGCGGAGCCGCCATGATTTCCGGCATCGTGATCGCGGCTGAGACGGAAAATCGTTCATTCCAGTTTGGAAATTTTGAGGTGATTGCTGTTCAGGATGCTCTTTCAGCGATGCGGTTCGAATTATTCCCGGGTATGCCGGAAGAGGAGTTCCTCCGCTTAACCGGAGGCGGGAGGGTTCCTTCTTCCGTGAATGTTTTCCTGTTGAAACGCGGCGACGGAAAAAAATCATTCTGGTGGACGCAGGGAACGGAGGAAAACGGGGGCGGGATGCTCCCGTGGCGCGGTGAAAGCCCGGATGACACAGTGGGGTCCACATTGCAAAAGAGGCTGATTTTCCGGCGAATCTCCTCGGTGAAGGGGTGTCGCTGCGGCAGACCAAAATATCCGGCTGGATGCCGATGGACAGCAGCTCCTTGACCGAATGCTGGGTGGGCTTTGATTTCAGCTCGTCACTGCCGGGAATTTGGACGATGAGGGGGGACGTGAATGAACAGCACATTCCGACGGCCCTGCTCGGCTGCCACCTGGCGAATGGCCTCCAGGAAGGGTTGGCTTTCGATGTCGCCTACGGTGCCACCAATTTCCGTAATGACCACGTCCACATCGGGACCGGCCATGGAGTAGACCCGGCGCTTGATTTCGTCCGTGATGTGGGGGATAATCTGGACGGTGCGGCCCAGATAGCCGCCCTCCCGTTCCCGGTTCAGGACGGACCAATAAATCTTACCGGCAGAGACGGAGGAATTGGCCGTAAGGCTTTCATCCACAAAACGCTCGTAATGTCCCAAATCCAGGTCGGTTTCCGCGCCGTCGTCAGTGACGAAGACCTCGCCGTGCTGATAGGGGCTCATGGTACCGGGGTCCACATTCAGGTAGGGGTCAAACTTCTGGTTCCGCACCCGGAGCCCCCCGCTGCTTCAGAAGGCGCCCCAGAGAAGCGGCACAAATGCCCTTTCCCAAGCCGGACACCACACCACCGGTGACAAAAATATATTTCATACCCGTTTCCTCCGATTTATCTCTTTGGTATTTGGATGGATTCACAGAAAGTTTCCTCCGGCGCGAGGGCACCGGAGGAAACGCCCACAAATTTATTATATACGATCAGACGTAGAAAAGCAAGTCAGAGTAGGTGGGATAGGGCCAGTAAGATTTGTCCGTCAGGGTCTCCAGCCGGTCGGCGTCGGCACGGGCGGCGTCCATGGCGGGGATGACGGTCTTGCAGTAATACATGGCCTGGCTGGCCCGGTCCTGGGGCAAATGGAGCATGGTTTCCTCCAACGCATTGCAGTGGTCAAAGAGGCGGTCCGTGGCATCCGAAAGCTGGGCAGCCAGGGCCTTTTCTGCCCGGCAGGAGACGGACGCCCCTTCCTTGGCTGCAATGGTGCGGCACAGGGTCGCAGCATAGGAGGAGGCAGCCGGGAGAATTTGGCGGCGGATCATGTCCGTCATGGTCATGGCCTCAATGTGCAGCAGCTTGCAATAGCTCTCCAGGTGAATTTCATACCGGGCCCGGAATTCGGTCTCTGTAAAAATGCCATGACGGGTGACCAGGTCGATGTTCTTCTGAGAGATGTAGGCGGGCAGGCACTCGGCTGTGGTGCGGAGATTGGACAGTCCCCGGCGCTCCGCCTCCTGGACCCAGCTTTTTATCGTAGCCATTGCCGTTGAAGATGATCCGCCGGTGTTCCGTGAGGGCCTGACAAATCAGCTTTTGCAAATCGGCGTCAAAATCAGTGGACTGCTCCAGCTGATCTGCAAACCACTTCAGCTCCTCGGCCATGATGGTGTTCAGGGCGATATTGGGGCCGCTCACAGACTGGGAGGAGCCCCAGCATCCGGAATTCAAATTTATTGCCGGTGAAGGCCATGGGAGAGGTCCGGTTCCGGTCCGTGGTGTCTTTTGGAGATGGAGGGCAGGACGTCTACGCCGATGCGCATGACGGACTTTTCCAGGTCGGTGTAATTGGTGCCGTTGATGATGGACTCCACCACAGCCTCCAGTTCGTCCCCCAGGAAGATGGAGACAATGGCAGGAGGCGCTTCGTTGGCCCCCAGGCGGTGGTCGTTACCGGCAGAGGCCACGGTGCAGCGGAGCCAATCCTGGTATTCGTCTACGCCCTTGATAAAGGCGGACAGGAAGACCAAAAACTGCGCGTTCTGCCTGGGCGTGCGCCGGGCTTGAAGAGGTTCTTGCCGGTGTCGGTGTTCAGGGACCAGTTATCGTGCTTGCCGGAGCCATTGACCCCGGCAAAGGGCTTTTCGTGGAGGAGGCAGACCAGCCCGTGCTTTTCGGCTGTCTTTTTTCATGATCTCCATCACCAGCTGATTGGCGTCGCAGGCGGTATTGGCGTCGGTGTAAACGGGGGCCATCTCATGCTGGGCAGGGGGCCACCTCATTGTGCTTGGTTTTGGACAGAATCCCCAGCCGCCACAGAGCCTCGTCCAGATCCTTCATGTATGCGGCAACCCGGGGACGGATGGCGCCGAAATAATGATCGTCCAGCTCCTGGCCCTTCGGCGCCGGTGCGCCAAATAGGGTCCGGCCGGTGAAACGCAGATCCTCCCGCCTGGCGAAATCCTCTTTGTCAATGAGGAAATATTCCTGCTCCGGACCCACGCAGGCAATGACCCGCTGGGTCTCGGTGTCGCCGAAGAGGCGGAGAATCCGGACCGCCTGCCGGCTCACCTCGTCCATGGACCGCAGAAGAGGCGTCTTCTTGTCCAGAGCGGCTCCTGTGTAGGAGAAAAAGCAGGTGGGGATGTACAGGCTGCCGTCTTTTACGAAAGCAAAAGCGGTGGGGGTCCCAGGCGGTGTAGCCCCGCGCCTCAAAGGTGGGCCCGCAGGCCGCCTGAGGGGAAGGACGAAGCATCAGCCTCGCCCCGAACCAGATTCTTGCCGGAAAATTCCATCAGCACCTTCCACCGTCAGCAGGAGTGATGAAGCTGTCGTGCTTTTCGGCGGTAATGCCGGTCATGGGCTGGAACCAGTGGGTAAAATGGGTGGCGCCTTTTTCGGTGGCCCATTCCTTCATGGCCTCGGCAATGGCGTTCGCCACAGGTAGCTCCAGAGGCTTCCCCCGGCAATGCAGGATTTCAGGCGCAAAAACCTGGGGCTCCAGCCGCTTTTTCATGGTGGATTCGTTGAATACGTCGCTGCCGAAAATTTCAGGCACGTGGATGATCTCCTGATTCATGGAAAACCCCTTCCTTTCACACGGACAAAAAATGCACAGCTCGCAAAAGCAGCATAGGTACCGTCCCATGCTCTTTTGCACAAACTTCTCCAATATGTATCAAATACTATTCCACCGGCGTCCAAAATGCAACGTGGAATTTTGTATGAAATTGTCAAAAAACTCAAAAACTTTTTTGGGCAATCCGCATAATTTCAGAAGTTGCTTTTTTTGTGCACTTTCTCCAGCTATGGCTGATGATACAGGTTTTTTAAAATCCCAGATTGCAATTCCCCTGGATTTCCCATATAATGAAGGGGCAATGCCGATTTTGACCCCCTGCGAACAGGCAGGGAGAAAGGACTGTCATCATGCAACCTTATCAGAATCTCAATTCCGCCGGACTGGCCCAGGAGCTGCGTCAGGTGCGGCAGGACCTGGACGCCTGGAAGGCCCGCGGCCTGAAGCTAAACATGGCCCGGGAAAGCCGGGGCGCGCCCAGCTGGACATGGTCAGCGACATTCTCACCGTCTTGACCCGCCCGGAGCAGTGCCTCTCCGACGGCATCGATGCCCGTAACTATGGAGAACTGGCAGGTCTGCCTGCCGCCCGGCGGTATTGGGCCGGGGTGCTGGGCTGCCGGATGGAGGAGACCATTGCCGGCGGAAACGCCAGCCTGACCCTGATGTATGATCTCATTTCCAAAGCCTATTCCCATGGCCTGCTGCACAGCGAAGCACCCTGGTGCCGCCTGGAGAAGGTGAAATTTCTCTGCCCGGCCCCGGGCTATGACCGGCATTTTCGGATTACGGAGTCCTTCGGCGCAGAGCTCATCCCCATCGCCATGACCATAACGGGGACCGGACATGGACCGGGTGGAGGAGCTGGTGAAGGATCCGGCGGTGAAGGGCATTTGGTGTGTGCCGAAATACTCCAATCCCCGATGGAATCGTCTATTCCCCGGATACCATCCGCCGCCTGGCCGGTCTGCGGCCTGCAGCACCGGATTTTGTTCTGATGTGGGACAATGCTTATTGTGTACATGAATTTGACGGCCCCTATGTGCCCTTCCCGGACATTTTGAGCCTGTGCCGGGAAGCAGGAAATCCGGATATGGTGTTTGAATTTGCCTCCACCTCCAAGATTACCCTGCCGGGGGCCGGCATGTCTGTGATGGCTGCATCGGAGGCCAATCTCCAATATATGCAGAAGCTGATGGGTGTGCAGATGATTTCCTATGATAAGGTGAACCAGCAGCGCCATGTGCTCTATCTGCGGGACAAGGAACACACTCTGGAGATTATGGCTGAGCATGGGCGCATTCTGAAGCCCAAGTTCCAGATGGTGCTGGATACCCTGGGCGGGAGCTGGCGCCCCGGGAGTTGGGACATTGGCAGCGGCCCAAGGGCGGCTATTTCGTCTCCCTACTATGCACCTGCCGGGACAGCCAAGCGCACGCTGGAGCTGTGCAGGGGAGGCAGGCGTGGTGATGACTGCCGCCGGCGCTACATATCCCTACGGCGTGGACCCCCCATGACAGCAACATCCGCATTGCCTCCCAGCCTGCCCCCTGTTGAGGAGCTGGAGCAGGCCATGGAAATTTTTCTGCCTCTGCGTCCGCCAGGCCACTCTGGAAAAGCTAACCCAGGAGCGTTGAGCCAACCACACAAGTCAATAACCCAATCCTAAGGCTGGTAGAATGTTTTGACTCGCACTGGCGCGGCCCTGGCTTCCCCGAGGGAAGCCGGGGGCGCTTCCACGCCGGGATGGAAAAAGGAAATGCTGCTGCCCTGTGTTTGGGCAGCTTCCTTCTTGTCATATGTGTCGGAATATGGTAGAATTGCTCTGGTCTCTTGCGCTTTCCCCGGATAGTAGAGAAAAAATGTCGAACAATAACCTTGCCCGGTCTATAACCGGGAGAGTTCTTTTGCGGTGAGGTAACAGTATGAAATCACTTCCCTTTGGCGTTTTAATGCTGCTTTCGCTGTTGATTTCTGCGGCGGTGTCCTTTGGCATTACGCCTATAGTCAAGCGAATGGCCTATAAGGTGGGGGGCGGTGGACGCCCAAGGATGCGCGGCGAATGCACTCGGTGCCCATTCCCCGGCTGGGCGGTCTGGCCATTGCCATTGCCTTTTTGCTGACGGTCCTGCTGGTTTGCCAAGGTGGACGAGCAGATGCGGGGCATTCTCCTGGGCGCTGTGGTCATCCTGGTCTTGGGTGTCCTGGACGATTGCCTGACTCTGCGGGCCTGGTTCAAATTTCTGGTGCAGATTTTTGCGGCCTATTTGGTGACCAGCCACGGCTGCACCATCCGTTACTTTTCCAACCCCATTGTGACCAGCTCGGTACAGTATATCTGGATCTGGGCAAATGGTCTGTGCCCATTACCATTGTCTGGATTGTAGCCATTACCAATGCCGTAAACTTTATTGATGGCCTGGACGGCCTGGCGGTGGGGGTGTTCGCCATTTCGGCCGCGACCCTTTTGGTCATCGCCCTGTTAGTGGCGGAGAGCAACATTGCCATTGTGGTAGCTGCCCTTCTGGGGGCCTGCCTGGGGTTCTTGCCCTATAATTTTAACCCCGCCAAGATGTTTATGGGCGACACCGGCGCCACCTTCCTGGGCTACATTTTTGGCCACCATGTCCATCCAGGGCCTGTTCAAGTTCTATGCCATCATCTCCTTTGCGGTGCCCCTTCCTGATGCTGGGCATCCCCATTTTTGACATCTGCTTTGCCATCATCCGCCGCCTGGCCAAGCACCAGAACCCCATGAAGGCGGACCGGGGGCACATTCACCACCGCCTCATCGATATGGGCTTTTCCCAAAAAGCAGGCGGTGGCCATCACATACATGCTGACGGCCATGCTGGGCCTGGCGGCTGTGGTGCTCACCTCCTCGGGAGAGGGACGGGCCCTCATCCTCATCGGGGCGGTGTTTGTGGTAGGCGCCATTGGCTTCCGCTTGATTTTCAACCGGAACCACCAACGCCCGCCGGAGCTGCCGGAGGAAGCAAATGAAGAGACCAAGGAGAGGGCGGAGAGCAAATGAGCAATCGCAGAATCAAAGTCATGTCTGTGTTAGGAACCAGGCCGGAGGCCATTAAAATGGCCCCCTGGGCCAGGAGCTGGCCAGCCGGCCGGAGTTTGAAAGTCTGTGCTGCCTCACCGGCCAGCACAGGCAGATGCTGGACTCGGTCATGGAGATTTTCCATTTGAAAGCCCAGTACGATTTGGACATTATGGAGCGGCAGCAGACCCTCTCCAGCATCACCACCAAGACTCTGCTGGGCATGGAGCGGGTTCTGACTGAAGCGGAGCCGGACCTGATTCTGGTTCACGGGGACACCTCCACCACCTTCGCCGGCGCCCTGGCCGCCTTTCTACCACCGGGTGCCCGTGGGCCACGTGGAGGCCGGCCTGCGCACCTATGACAAGTATTCCCCCCTTCCCGGAGGAAATGAACCGGACGCTGGTGGGCGATATCGCCACCCTTCACTTTGCCCCCACCCGGGCCAACGCAGAGAACTTAAGGCGGGAGTCCGTCCAAGGAGAGATTTTCATCACTGGTAACACGGTGATTGACGCCATGAAGACCACGGTGCGCCCGGACTTTGTTTTCGAGGACGAGACCCTGAACCGCCTGGATTTCCCGGAAAAACAGGTGATCACCCTCACCTGCCACCGGCGGGAGAATTACGGCAAGCCCATGGAGGCCATTCTCACCGCCGTCCGGACCATTGTAGAGGAAAATCCCAACGTGGAGGTGGTGTACCCCCGTCCACCTGAGCCCCGTGGTCCAGGACTGCGCCCACCGCCTCCTGGGTGACCACCCCAGGATCCACCTGATCGCTCCCCTGGACGTGGCCCAAATGCACAACCTCATGGCCCGGTCTTACCTGGTGCTGACGGACTCCGGCGGACTTCAGGAGGAGGCCCCCGCGCTGGGCAAGCCGGTGCTGGTGATGCGCCGGGAGACGGAACGCCCAGAGGCCATCGCCGCAGGCACCGCAAAAGCTGGCCGGTGTGGAGACGGAACCCATCGTCGCTCTCACCCAGGAGCTGCTTCAGGGGGGAGAGGCTTATGCCAGAATGGCACATGCGGTGAATCCGTATGGGGATGGAAAGGCCTGTGGAAGAATTGCGGATGCCATTGCTTGGCATTTTTGGAGTTGTAGAAGAGAAACCGTGGAGTTTTTGGAGAATGAGGGCGTAGTACCGTGTAACGTTTAAAATTACCCATTTTCTGGCTGACGGATCTGCCAGAGGCCGTAGGGGCGCACAGTATGCGCCCGGGTAAGTTGATTCTGAGTATATGGAAGAAGTGGAGCATACTTTATGCCTGCTATGTTGGAAATATAATATTACAATTTGTCTGTGCAAAATGAAAACCGCTGCAACTTTCATCCTCATACAGGATGGAAGTTGCGGCGCTTTTTATATTTTCAAGGCTGAGTATGTCAAACGCAAAATGCGGTTTGTATATACACAGGCGCAGAAAACATGCGGGGAGTCCAGAGGGAAAATCCCCCTTGGCTCTGGGTTCCGATCGGGGCGGGCAGCATCCCTGTTGGCACACGGCTTTCCATCATGAAAGCTTAGTGCGTTATTATACCTTTGTAGAGCAGATGGCAACCGGGAATGTAGCCCACCATTAGATTGGTGCTACATTCCCGGCATTTTGGTGGGAAGACTGCCCCATAAGCACAAGCACTATATAACTGTCCTACAGTAAGAAAAACAACGCAATCGTCAACAGCGCCGTTGGGGCATCCTCTGACCCGTCTTGGATGAGGAGTAGGAGGATGAGGAGCATCAAGAGGTCCCCGGTGTCCATGTTCTTTGGAAGCAGGCTCTGGAGGAAGCTGACGGCGCTACAGGGTTCCTCCCGGGGAGGGGGGCGGTGGCCGCAGGGGGCTCCGGAGGGGGGCAGGGGACCGGTGGTTTGGGACGGTCCGGCGGACAAGGCTGCTCTGCCGGTGGATCGGGGCACTCTGGGGGCATGGCTCCTCCGGCGGGGGGGGCATGGGGGAGGAGCCGGTTTGGGTGGCTCCTGGTGGTCTGGGCCGGGGCGGCCGGGGTGGACGGGATTCCGGCAGGCGGCTACGCTGGTAGGTGCCGTCGCCCTGGGGAATGTAGCGGTTATACATGGAACTCACCTGCCTGAAAAGGATTTGTGGGCCCAGCTTTTTGCAGGGCGTTTCCTGCAAGGCGGGATATTTTTTGCCACCTGGATGGCCCGGTCCAGCTTTTCCGCCCGGTCCGGGCGGACGAAGGGCTTCAGGGCCTGGAAGAGGGCCAGCTGCCGTTCGTCCCCACCCATTTGCTTGGACATCTGCAGAAAGCCCTGAAGGAGCTGCATCGGGTCCGGCTGGCTTGGCTGCTGGGGCAACTGAGGGGGGGTGGAGGAGGGGTGGGAGCGGACTGCTGAGGCTGTCCGCCCTGTCCCTGTAGGCCCAGACTTTGGGCCAGAGCCATCATTTGCTGCATGGCCTGAGGATTGCTGAGAATGCCGTTCAGCATTTCGCTGAAATCTGCCAAATTTATCGCCTCCTGTTGAGCTGCTCAAGAGGGTCGCCGCTTCCGGCGTACCCAAAATGGGCTGCAATATGGCTTTTGCGCCTTCTGCGTCACCGGCGCGCATGGCGGCCGCCGCCTGGCTCAAGGCGTCGCCCCATCCCGGCGCAGCAGCGCCAGAAGCTGTTGCCCCTCGGCGGACGCCAAAAGCTTTGCGGCTTCGGCCATAGAAAACCGGAATTTTGCTGCATTTTGATTGCCTCCTGTCCGGACTCCTGTTATAATAAGCGTCACAGGGTACCGTTCTTTGGTACACTATATGCAGGGAAGGAGCGAATGGTGCAGCCATGAAAATTTTGATTCTATCCGATTCCCACGGCTGTGTAGAAGCCATGGAGACCGTAGTAGCCAGGGAGAAGCCCCAGGCAATGGTCCATCTGGGTGACCTGTGGGCCGATGGCAAACAGCTGGGGAAGCTGTTTCCAGACATCCCATTGTATCAGGTGGCGGGGAACTGCGACCGCTATGGCTGGGAACCGGGGCAGGACCAAATCCGAACCGTCTCCCTGGACCATGTGGTGATCTACATGACCCATGGACATCTCCACGGGGTGAAGCTGAGCCTGCTTCGCCTTCGCCTGGCGGCCAAGGAGGCGGGAGCTCAGGTCGCCCTCTTTGGCCACACCCATCGGAGCTTCTGCCGGAACCAGGGGGATGTGCTACTGATCAATCCGGGAGCTTGCGGAGGGTCCAGCGGGACCTATGCCGTCCTGGAGACGGGGCATGGCGCGCCCACCTGCGAAATCAGGCCGGTGCAGCCACAAGAATAGGGGGAAAACACGTTGATTTTAGCTGTAGACATTGGAAATTCTAATATTGTGCTGGGAGGCGTCAGAGAGAAGGAGATTCTCTTTCAAGCCAGAATTGTCACCGATCACATCAAAACCTCCGACCAGTACTGCGCCGAGCTGAAGACCATGCTGGATTTATTTGGCGTCAGCGCCCAGGAGATCGAGGGGGGAGCATTGTGGCCTCCGTCGTGCCGCCGGTGCTCAATTCGTTCCGCACCGCCATCCGCAAGCTGACGGGGAAGAGCTGCCTGGTGGTTGGGCCTGGCCTCAAGACAGGCCTCAACATTCTCATTGACAATCCCGCCCAAACCGGCGCGGATCTGGTGGCAGGCGCCGTGGCTGCCCTGCGGGAATATCAGCCTCCCCTGATTGTGGTGGACATGGGGACCGCTACCACCATCTCGGTCCTGGACCAGAACGGCAGCCTCATCGGCGGCTGCGTCTGTCCCGGCGTCAAAATCTCCCTGGAGGCCCTCACCAGCCGGACTGCTCTGCTGCCGGGTATCAGCCTGGATCAGCCTAAGAAAGCCATTGGCCGGAATACCATCGACTGCATGCGCAGCGGCATCATGCTGGGCACTGCCAGTATGCTGGACGGCATGATTGCACGGATGGAGGCAGAGCTGGGAGTCAAAACCACCGTCATACTCACAGGTGGCATTGGAAAGTTTATCCTCCCCCTGTGCAGTACCCAAATGATTTATGATGAGGATTTGCTGATCAAGGGGCTGGCGTCTCTGTATCAGGAAAACCGAAGATTGGCGGAATAGGCTATGGGGCAACCGGGAATATGCTTTTTGATAAAACCTTCTGCTCCGCTGCCCTGCTGCGCGCATTGGCAGAGGAGTATGGAACGCCGCTTTTGGTTTATGACCGGGAAACCTGGCTGGGCCGTGTGAAGCTTCTGAAGGAGGCCTTTTCCTGGGCGCCGGGCTTTCGTCAGTTTTTTCCCTGTGAAAGCGGCGGCCAATCCGGCCTTGTGGCAGTTGGCCCTTCAGGCAGGCTGCGGCCTTCTGTGCAGTGGCGAAGTGGAGCTGTCTCTGGCGGCTCAGGCTGGCGGAACCGGGCAGTCGCTTTTGTTTACCTCCTGTTTTCCCGGCAGGGGAAGACTGGGAGGCCGTCCGAAAGACCGGCGCCCAGGTGATTTTGGACAGCCCGTCCCAGCTGGCGGAAGCGCCCCTGCCGGAGGGCAAAACCCTGGGGCTACGGCTGAAGTACCATCACGGGAGCGGGAAACGGGCGCTTTGGTCCCGGTTTGGCATGGACCGGGAGCAGCTGCTGGATGCGGCAATCTTGGCATCCCGCCGGGGCGCAACCAGCCTGGGACTTCACGTTCACAGAACCGGTCTGTACCGGCCAGGGGAGTGGTCCTCTTCTGCTGAGGCGATATTCGGCTTGGTGGAAGAGGTGCAGGAGGCGGCGGGGCTGCCTGTGGCCTGGTGTGACTTGGGCGGGGGACTGCTTTGGGACCAAAAAGGAAGCCTACACCCTGGATTTGCCAAGGAGGCAGCCGCCATTCGGGAGGCTTTTGAACGCACGGTACCGGCGGCAGGGAGAGAGCAAATGGAAATTCGCACCCAACTGGGCCGCTTCCTGGCCGCTCCATGCGGCCTGCTCCTCGCCACAGTCCGGGGAGTGAAGGACAGCTGGGTGGGAGTTGACGCCTCCATGGCGGACCTGCCCAGGGCCTGCCTGGCAGGCGTGCAATACCATGTTTCCCTGCTGGGCAGCATCGGTTTGCAGGGGGCGGAGCAGCCGTTTTCTCTCCGGCCGGAGCACCGACAGCCCTGGATCATTTCGGCCGCCGCCTTCTCCCGCCGGTTTCCCCGGCGATATTCTGGTCTTCCACGGCGCTGGAGCCTATAGCCGCTCCATGGCCAGCAACTACGGCGGCTCGCTCCGCTGTCCGGAAATTCTCCTGGAGGACGGCGTTCCCGCTTGATTCGCCGGAGAGAGGTCTTGGAAGACCTCCTCCCCGGCCTTCTCTGAAGTGAAATGCTGCGAACGAAAAGTGAGAGAAAAATGATTCGGCATTACCTTGGATCAGAAGCGCCCCTGCTTTCCGCCGGGGCATGCGCCCACAGCCAGGGCAACCCCTGAAATCGGCCAGAGCTGCTACAAAATAGCTTTTTATAAAATTGTCCCAAATATTTTAGCGGGAGAAAGCACGAATTTCCGTGTTTTCTCCCGCTATCTTCAACTTTTAGAAAGGAACATGTTGTAAAAATGCATTTTAAGCAAACCACAAACCGGTCAGTCCTTTCTGCCGGTGGGTACAGGAGGCTCGCGTCCTACGCCAACGCCTATGGGGTCAGCGGGCCATGCGGATCACCACGTCGCCAGAGACGGAGTCAAACTGAATGTGCCGCCCCCCTGGCCGCAATAGTAGATATCGCCAGTTTTGGTGGAAGAGAACTCATTGTCCAGCTTGCCGGAGGCAGAGTCCAGCTCCACAGAGAAAGCCGCATCCTGGGGGAGGGTCAGGTGAATACTGCCGGAGATGGTGTCGGTGGAGACTTTACGGGGACCTGAAGCAGCGCCAGGTCCATGCCGCCGGATACGCCGTCGAATTCCACGCTGCTTGCCTGCCCAGACAGCTGGAGGCCGCCGGAGACGGTGTCCATTTCCAGCTCTCCAAAGGAGCAGCCTGTGAAGGTCACATTTCCGGAAACACTGTCCACCTCGCAGTCCTGGGCGGTGAGGCCGGTGGCGGTTACCGGTGCGCTCACCGTATCCACCTGCAGCTCCACAAGCTGCCCTGCCAGGGTGCGGGGGATCTCCACGCTCAGGTGCTTGGCCGGTTGGGAAGCATGAAAGCCAAAAGCCCCACCTGGGCTTGGAATACTGGATGATCAGCCGGTCTCCTACCACCTGGAAGCGGAGCTGATCCTCCTCGTCCAGGCCGTCAGGCTCCCGAAACACCACGGAATCGCCATCGGTTACCTCCAGATGGACCGAGCCGTCTACCCAGTTGACCTCCAGGGAACGGAGCCCTGCGGCGGAGACAGAGCCGCTGCCCACCTGGTACTGTGCGCTGTCCTTATAATGAAAGTCCCAGCCCCCAAAGGAGAGACCACGGATCGACAAGCCGGGCAGGAGCTCCAAGCCCCAGAGCAGGACGCCGAGAAGAATCAAAGCGGTAAGCGTCCACAGGATGATGCGTACAATAACGCTGTTTTTATTCTGTTTCATGGCAGTCTCCTCAATCCTTCAAATCAAAACAGGCTTTCACGATATTTTGAATGGCCGCCGAGAGGGGGAAGATGACCCAGGTGATGTACCAGGCCATGGTGGCAAAGCTGATGATGAAGTAGAAGACCAGGCATAGGGTGGAGATCAAGGCGTTGATGCTCTTGCGGAGCTTGGTCTTGGGATCATCCGGCGTTTCATCCCGGGATTCCTGGCCGTCTGTCTGTTTCCGGGAGCCGGTGCGCAGGAAGGTGCCCTGAAAAACAATGAGGCCTGTGGCTATGGCAATCATGATGAACATCATCACCACACCGTCTTTTTCCCCGGCGATGACGGGAATGACGCAGCAGATGTAAAGCATGATGGACAAGGCCAGCAGCAGACTGGAGAGCCAGCTGGGCTGGGCCCGGGGGAAGGGGAGGGAGCCGGGGAGCTTCCGTCCGGACACCCCGGGTGAGAAAGTCGCCCAGGTCACCGATGCCGGACACGGCCAGGGAATAGGCGGCCTCCGGTGTTTTCCCCCTCGGCAATGAGGTCGTCGTATTTGTCCAGGGTGTTTTGCAGAATTTCCGCTTTGGTCTCCGCCGTGGCTGCGGTCTGGGGAGCGCCGGCGAAGAGATAGTCGATGTAGGTTTTCAGTTTGTCTCTCATAAGGATTTCTCCACCTCCAGTAGTTTGTCCATGATTTCCTTGGTCTCTTCCCACTCCGCCAGCAGGCGGCTACAGGCCTCCCGGCCCTGGGGAGTAATGGCGTAGTAGCGCCGCCGCGCGCCGCTGGCCTCGCCGCCCCAGTAGGGAGGCCACAAGCCCCGCCTCCTCCAGCCGCCGGAAGGCGGTGTACAGGGTGGCCTCTTTTTCAGCTCCAGCTTCCCGCCGGACAGCTGGGTCACGGTCTTGTTGATTTCATAGCCGTAGCTGTCCCGCAGCATCAGCCGGGCCAGAATGATCGTGTCTGTGTGCCCGCGGATCAGATCTCCGGCAATGGACATGAGATCACCTCCTGTGTTTTGAGCCATTGTACACCAATATACATCGCCTGTCAAGGTATATGCTAATTTTTAAGTAAGTGTTTTGGGAGATATATTGTAAAAAAGCTGAGAGGCCAGGACTTCTCCGCTTTTACAGGTGGGCTGTGAGGCGCTGTGCGGCCTGTAGCCGGATGAAATTATTTGTGGTACTTGGTTCCCGCTTGGATGGATTCGGCCCGGTAGAGCTGTTCCAGGACCATGATACGGGCCAGATGGTGGGGGAATGTCATCTTCCCCATGGACAGGAGCAAATCCGCCTGGGCCTTCAGCGCCGGTTCGATGCCATAGGAGGAGCCAATGAGAAAACAGGCCGAGGAACGGCCTGAGAGCTTCACCCGGGCCAGCTGACCGGCAAAGGCCTCGGAGCTCAGCTCCTTCCCCTCCGGGGTGAGGACGCAGAACCAGGCGCCCTTGGGGATTTTCTGACGAATGAGCTCCCCTTCCTTGGCCAGCCCCATGGCAATTTCAGCCGGCTGTGGGGACTCCGGCAGACGGCATTCCGGCAGCTCCAGCAGCATGAAACCGGCAGACGCCGGACAGGCGTTTCATACCCGCAGCGGCGGAGAGATAGAATTTTTTCCTTTAGCTTGCCCATGGCAAGAGATAATGGCAGCGATGACTCCTTATATAG
>VOFJ01001709.1_pt1 | contig 19042 bp, 18 predicted proteins | sample 5384081 | NCBI WGS metagenome assembly VOFJ01 (sample SAMN12384729, study PRJNA508395) | human gut metagenome | isolation source: healthy gut I | host: Homo sapiens
TATCTTTTCGATCAACTTGGATATGCTTGATCCCCGCCATCGGGCTATGCTGCTGAAGGAGAAATACCGTCAGCAGTTGACGGAGCGTCAGGAACCGGAATCAGATAGCGCGGAAACGCAGGCTGTCGATGAAGTAGAGGGCGCGGCCAACTGGGCGGTGGACACGGTGCAGGATCGTGCAGCGCAGGTGCCGAGGGCAAGGCAAAAGCCACCGATAAAGGAGAAATCGTCTGCGAGTATCCCGCGTGAGCGCAAAGCAAATGGGCAAACCGCCGCTTCGGGGAGAAATACCTCAAGATATATAACACCTGAAAATACAGTCCTCTCGGAGACTTCTTCCGCTGAAAAAGCAAGGCCACTGGATGAAAAGCAGCAGTTTGAAGCCCGTCGGCAGTTCGTAGTGGACAAGCAGAAAAACAAGCGGCTTTCGGAGCGGCTGGCCGTTCATTCTATGGAGGAGCCGCCTGCTTTCTATGACGCAGAATGGGAGCCGGTTTCGCCGTCAAAGACGGATACGCTGAAGCACAGCGCTTTCAAAGAGAAGAAGCGTTTTGCCGTGAACGATCATAGTAGGAGTAAGCCAGAAAAGCCGCTGCCTGCTCCAAAGGTTAAGCGTACATCCTTCAAAACTGCGGCAAAGCCTATATCAGCAGCGCAGAAAACCGCTTCGCAGCAACAGATCCACCAGACTGCGGCACAGGCAAAAAAGGCCGCCAAGACAGCGGTAGAGCTGTTCAAGCGGGCAGCTGGGATGCTCCGCCGTGCCGCCGCTGCCTTGATCTCCGCACTGGCCGGTTTGGTAGGCGGGAGCGTTGTCCTGGTGGCACTGGTAGTCATTATCATCATCGCGGCTGTGGCAAGTTCCCCCTTTGGGCTGTATTTTGCGGCAGAGCGTAACGCACCGGATACTGTGTCGGTAGCCGAGGCCGTGGCGCAGGTGAATATCGCCTACAACGCCAAGTTGGAGGAGTTGCAGGCCGGGGACTATGACAGCATCGAGACATTCAAGGGCAGGCCCCGGACTGGCCGGAGGTGCTGGCTGTCTTTGCAGCCAAAACCGCAGGTACGGATGATGGCGTGGATGTGGCCACGCTGGATGCTGACCGGGTAGCCCGCCTGACCGCCGTATTCTGGGATATGACGGAGATCGCCTCTTGGGTGGAGACGATAGACCATCCCGGAAGTGGAGACGATGATGGTTGGACGGAGTACATCTTGCATATCACCATCACGCCGAAAACAGCGGATGAAATGCGGACGATCTACTCTTTTACCCGGTATCAGAATGAAGCCTTGGACGAGCTGTTGGCAGACCGGGCCACGCTGGCCTCACTGGCCTCCAGCCTGACGATCACCAATGCGGACGCAGTGCAAGTGCTCCAAAGCCTTCCGGCAGACCTCTCCCCGGAGCGCAAGACTGTGGTTCAGAACGCATTGACGCTCTACGGAAAAGTTTCGTACTTTTGGGGCGGAAAGAGCCTCGTGATCGGCTGGGATTCCCGCTGGGGCGAGCTGCGGCAGGTCACGGCGGCAGGCAGCTCCACCACCGGCACCTATCGGCCCTACGGCTTGGATTGCAGTGGATTTGTCGATTGGGTTTTTTACAATGCCACAGGCGGCGGCTACATCATCGGACATGGCGGCGGAGCCACCATGCAGCACGCCTATTGTACCGATATTTCGTGGTCGGACGCACAGCCCGGTGATCTGGTATTTTACCCGGATAATTCCCATGTAGGTATCGTCTGCGGCAGAGCCGAGGACGGCAGCCTGCTGGTGATCCACTGCGCCAGCGGTGCGAACAATGTGGTCATTACCGGCATGAGCGGCTTTGTTTCTGTTGCACGACCAAACTATTACGGAGAATAACTGCTGTCGAAATTCGTCTCAAATTGAGACACATTATTTTAGGCCCACGCTGCCCATTTACCGGGGAGCGTGGGCCTGCTTTTTCACGCAAAAAAAGATGGAAGCGGAGCAACAATGCTCCGCTTCCGCAGTTTAAGCATAAAGTTGAGTGTCTCACTCTTTCGAGCTGACAAGATAGACCTTTTTTGCTACTTGTATTTTAGCAAATTCTCTATGCTCTGTCAACGTCTATCTGCAAAATATTATATGCAGATTCAATCGCTTTGTTTCGCCCCTGCGGAAGAGAGTTCTTCCAGTTGGGCGGTCAGTTGGAGAATCCTCTGCTGTGCTGCTTCGAGATCGATTTGCAGTTCTCCGATTTTCTGGTGTTGCTGACGAATTTCCGTGTCCTTCTGCTGCATTTGCGGCTCTGCAAAGAGATATGCCATCTTAATGCGAATACAGTCCAGCAAATTTATCCCGTCTGAAAACGTATCCTTGCCATGAATTGCATTCTGACGAGCAATTTCATCCTTGCTGACAATATAGCTTTTTACGTTGCAGCGCAGATTGCTGATAATGCGGTCCTTGTGTACGGACTTGACCTGGTGAAGATTGATGGTGGTATCTTTGGGGAACACCGTGCCATCTTTTGGCGTTTTGATGATTGCTTCTTCTATGTCGGCGGAAAAGCTGTTGGGACTGTCATCCGAGGTGGTCGGAGCGACGATCACAGTGTTGGCGAAGTTATAGAGGACGATGGCCGGATGCGGGAAGGAGAGCTCGGTTTGAATATTGCCGCAGCCGAAGTCCACAAAGACCTTATCGCCCCACTTATAGCGGTAGGCTTTCTTTTTGCTTTTCGGTGCAAGGATACCGGCGGCATTATAGAAATCATTCCAGAGGATAAAGGGGATGGCCTGAACATTTTGGCAGGATTGTACCAACGCATCCGTGTCTGATAGCGTAGAGGCTAAGGCCGCTACACTCTCTGGGGTATCCGCACATTTCTTGTATTTTTCAGTAGCCAAAAGCTGCCGTAATAGTTGCTTATCAATAGGCATGATCTTCCCGTCCTTTATGTTCAATGCTTGGCTTCATTATATGAAATTTAGGTTGCCGTGTAAAGCTATTTGGCCTAATTGTCGATGATTGTAGAAAAATGTGTCTCGAATTGAGACGCATTTTTGCCCTTTCATTTGGCTTCCCAGTATGCTACAATACCCCTCGTGTGTGATTGGGGGTATCTATGACTTATACAGAGGAAGAAGCTGCTATTCTCTGCGGTTTTATAGGCCGGTATCTTGACCGTGCCTCGGTTTGTGAGCCTGTCCGTGCTGGCTACTCCCGGCTGTGCAAAGGACTGGAACAGAACACTTTGACCCATCAGGATTACCTATGGACGGAGCGGACACTACAATTTCTGATACCCCAATGGTGGGTAGAGCGGGAAGATCACCGTGTATTGACATCGCTTTTGCTGAAAACACAAACACTGATTAGGACAACAAGATAATTTCAGATGGGCGGATAGCTGTATAGCTGTCCGCCCGTTTCTTTTTTTGTAAAGCAATAGCGACCACCGGCCCAAATGCCAGCAGCCGCTATTTGAAAGATACAACATCGTTCGGAGTACAGCCAATGATCTTGCACAGCTTCTCCAAGGTAAGCATGGTGATGTTTCCGCCCTTTTTGAGGGAGTCGAGCGTGTGATTATCAATGCCGCTCTGCAAAAGCTGGTATTGCGTCACATTGTTTCGTCTCATGGTTTCCCACAGCGGCCCGTAATCGACTATCTCCATCACCACATTTCCTGTCTGATAAAGAAATTATATGTGGTATTCTGAGAAAACCATATTGTGATTATACCCACAATACAGTAAAATGAGAGATAAGTCAGATACGGGGCTTGGCGCACAAATCGTCGAAAAATGCGTCTCAGTTTGAGACGCATTAAAAGCTATTTCGATTTTATGATCCTGTCCGGGAATACGGAAGCGTTGATAAGGTCAGCGGGATCGACCTCCAGCGCATCGGCAATATCGAAGAACACATCCAGCGAGAAGCCGTGAGCCATGTTCGGCGCTTCAATCGTGCTGATGAGTGAGCGGCTGACACCGGCCTTCTCGGCCAGCTTTTCCTGTGACAGACCACGCATTTTACGGAGCGCCGCAATAGCGATCCCAAGCTGTACGAAACGGTCACGATTTTTGAAGGAAACTTCTTTGCTCATGCGGTGTCCTACCTTTCTGATGATAAGCAAATTATACGGTTTCCCAAATCTCTTTTCTGTATGTATCAGAGTGCTATTGATTTAATTAGTGAGCAATATTATAGTATAGGAAAGCACATGACGGAATCGGTGAGTTATGAGATAGAGAGGGCGCAGTTATGGAGAACTATCGTTGTGCGATTATAGGTCAGCATCCCATGCGATTTCCGTGGGGCTTTGACGAGGAAGATACCCAATGCCGCCGAATGAAACTGGAACTGGCTCAGTGTATTATGGAACTGCGTCAATGCGGAGTGGTGGAATTTCAAGTTGCCTGTGACCCCGGTGTGGGGCTGTACGCCGGGGAGATCGTCAACATCACGAAACAGAATGACGAGGCCATGCGCCTTATTTGCGTGACGCCCTTTGAGGAACAGGCTACCAAGTGGACACCGCAGCTGCGGGAACGTTATTTTGATATGTTGGTGGACTGCACTGACCTTTCCTGTATTGATTATCAGGAGAAGCCCAACGCGCAGTTTTTAGCATATCAACGGATCATCAAGCAGTCTGATATACTGATGGCCGTATATAACCCTGAACTTGCCGGTGGCAGCGCAGAGGATAAGGCTATGGCCTATGCTCTTGCATTGGGGAAGCCAACCCTGCTGATCCACCCTAACACATGGAAAAAGAAATGGCTGAATGTTGTAAAACGTGAAGGCGAGTAGCATATTCAAAAATTTTATCCATCCTCATACTTTAGAACGATTTACATTTTGCGAAGTTGCGGATATAATTACTATGAATCAATATGAAGCGAAAAACTTATGATGAGGGGCGCGCCCCTCATCCCGTGGTACCACGGGATGAGGGGCGCCCTCATCCCGTGGTACCACGGGATGATATCTTTCTGCAAACCTGTAGACTTTGCCCGCTATGGTCAGGCTGGCATGAATAAAATTTGACCATCATGCAAAGGAGGACATCTATGAAAAAACGATTTTTAAGCTGTTTCATGGCGCTGGCCCTGTGCCTGAGCCTGATGCCCACGGCGGCGCTGGCGGCGGAGGACACCACCGAGCCGAGCACCCAACTGACCGAACCCACCCCCGTCCCCGAGGAGCCGGAGGAGCCAGAGACCCCGGACCAGCCGGAGGAGACGAAGACCCCCGACCCGTCGGAGGACCCTCCCCAGGACGAGGAACCCTCTGCGGCAGAGGAGTCCGCCCCGGTCGGGGCGATGTTATCTGCGGCTGCGACGACGGGGGAGGAGCATACGCACTACCTGTGCGGCGGTGACACCTGCAATAAAGTGGGACATGACGACGAGGGGAACAAGAAGGTCACCTTCCAACCGTGGGACGGGAGCAGCACCAACGGCACATTCTATTTGACCAAGGATTGGACTCTGACCAGCACGATCACTGTGCCACAAGGCAACAGCCTGACCCTCTGCCTGAACGGCCACAGCATTACGCTGGGTAGTCAGACGCAATCTGTTGTGGACGGTAGCCATGATGTTTTCTCGGTCCAGCGGCGCGCGACCTTCACCCTCTGCGATTGCAAGGATAAGAACGGTAACTATGGCACGATCGGACACTACAACCCTACAGAGAACCAAGGCCCCGGCGTAAACGTCGCAGGTACATTCAATATGTACGGCGGCAAGATTTTTCAGAACCAGGTCAAATTTTATGATGGAAACCCCAGAGGCTACGGCGGCGGTGTGCTGGTTTCCCGCACAGGCACCTTTAATATGTTCGGCGGCGAGATCACCGGGAACACGGCAAAGTCCGGCGGCGGCGTGTATGTAGATGGCACGTTCAGCATGAGCGGCGGCACCATCTACGACAACGCCGGAGAACGCGGCGGCGGTGTGTATGTCACTCCCTACGGCATGTTCAACATGAGCGGCAGCGCGGCTATCACCGGCAACACCGGAACCTACGGCGGCGTGTATGTAGACGGCACGTTCAGCATGAGCGGCGGCACCATCTGCGGCAACACCGAAAGCTCCGGCGGCGGCGTGTATGTCGACAGCGGCACTTTCAACATGAGTGGCAGCGCGGCTATCACCGGCAACACCGTAACCGGAAACGGCGGCGGCGTGTATGTACGCGGTATCGCTAAAAAGATGAACGTTTCCGGCGATGTAAAGATCGAGAACAACTGGAAAGGCGGCACCCTGAATGCCGACACCGGCCTGTATGAAAAGGGCAACGGCAGCGCCAACAACCTTTATCTGGACACAGGTAAAATTGTCACCATCGACGATTCAGACGGTCTGAGCAGCAACGCCCGTATCAGCATCACCACGGTTGACAAACCCAAAAACGATAAGAATGTCCAAATCGCCTCCGGCGCGAAGGATGGTGTGGATTATACGCAAATCTTCACCCCGGACGAGGCGGACAAGGGCTACACGGTCTCCCGAACGGCCTTCGATAATCTCAACCTCCACCAGCATAGCTGGGGGTACACGAATGACGGCGCGGATACCATCAAGGCCACTTGCACAGACCCGACCTGCTCCAGCCCGAACGGCGGCAGCGTGACCATCAAGGCCCCCGAAGAAAGCACTTTGACCTATACCGGCCAAAAACATCCCGCCACGTTTGAGAATCGTCTCACCACTGGCGCTCCGGATCCTGCAATTACCTATACGCAAACCGCACCGGCATGGCAGGCGCTGAAAACCGGTGCCGCCCCCACCAACGCGGGCACCTACAAAGCCAGCATCATCGTGGGCGGAGCCACCGCCAGCGTGGAGTATACCATCGAAAAGGCCACGCCGAGTGTTGTGAGTTGGATGGGATACCCGCGCGGATGGACGTTTACGGAAAATACCCCGATCGCCAATCCGACGGAGCTGATGATTTATCTCGACGGCAAACCCAGTAATCTGATTCCGGTTAACCAACTTAAGTTTAATTGGTATAACGCCACGAAGCACGGCAATGATTATGTCAAGAATGGCGATGCGCTGGGCACAAAATCCCACTGACGCGGGCGATTACATCATTGAAGCAGTCTTTGCGGGAGACGATAACATCAATGCGGCCACCAGCGAACTGGGCCTGACCATCAGCAAGGCTCAGGCCGCCAACAACGGCGTCAGCATTGAGGTACCGCTGACCGTATATCCGGCATCGGGAGAGTACACATATGATGTGGATATTGCCAAGGCGCTGGAAAATATTCCGCATGGCGGCGGCTTAGAGCAGAATACGGCATATGGCAGCATCTCTAAGCCGGAACTTGTAAGATCGACTAGATGGGACAACGGCAAGCTGTACGTTACCATGAGGCCGTTGGCGGACATCTCGGGAACAACGCTGGGACGCATCACGGTCAATCTGACCAGCAAGAACTATACGGTTGTTCCGGTAGTTGTGAACATTACGCTCCAGCCCAAGCAGGAAGTGCAGGATATTTCCGTCAGCATGGACAACTGGACCTACGGCGAGAAAGCAAAAACACCACAGTACGCTGTGATGGCGGGTGCAGAGGCAACGGTCACCTATGCCGCTCAGGGCAGCAGCGATTTCAGCACAACTGTTCCCACCAACGCGGGCAACTACACCGTGAAGGTGCAGTATGAGGCTGCCATCATGATCCACACCGGCACGGCGAATTTTACCATCGCACCCAAGACGCTGACGAAGGATGATCTGATCTATTCCGGCCCGATCACCAAGGTCTATGACACCAATACCAATGCCCCCAGCGGCCTCACCGTTTCTGTGAAGCCCGATTCTCTGGTGGGCAGCGATACCCTCACTGTCAGCGGCACGCTGACATACAACAGCGCCAATGTCAATGAGGCAAAGCAAATTATCTTTACCCCCACTGCCATCACCACCGGCAACTATGCGTTGGCAGGCACCGAGGTGCTGACGATCACCGGGGCCACCATCACCAAGGCTGCACAGGCTCCGCTGACCGTGACCTCTACCTCTGCAACCTACGGTGAAGATCTGGCGCTGACGGTCTCCGGCGGAACCGGCAACGGCGCGGTGACCTACACCGTGACGAACGGCACCGGCGAGGCGACGATCGTTGACGGCAGCAAGCTGCATCCCACGAAGGCGGGTACGGTGTCCGTCACCGCGACCAAGTCCGGCGGCGATAACTATGAGGACGTTACCAGCGCCGCAAAGGAAATCACCATCGGTCGGGCGGACTATAACGGACCGGCGTCCAAGACCGTAAACATCGTCAAGGGCCGCAGCACTGCGCAGACCGGCACCCTGACGGCAGCCGATTTCTTCCCGGAAGGGCAGATGCCTGACGGGGCGAAGATCACGGATGCGGTTCCAGATTCTATCCACAGCAATATGATGAGCACCGCAGGTGCGGGTGCTTCCGGCGATTTCATCTACGCCAGCAAGATGAACATCACGGCTGCATCGAATGAGAACTGGACCATCACCATCAGCAGCAAGAACTATACGGACATCACCGCCACGCTGACCTTCCATCCCACAGATAAGCTGGTTCAAGACGGCTTCAAGTTTGAGAACGGCAGCGTGACCAAGACCTACGGTGACGCGGACTTCACCCTCACCACTACCGGTAAGGCCGAGGGCAGCACCGTGACCTACGAGAGCAGTAAGCCTGCGGTTGCCACCGTGGACAGCACCGGCAAGGTCACCATCAAGGGCGCTGGCACGGCGGTCATCACCGCCAGGGCGTCCGCCACGGCGGAGTATGACGAGGCAGCGGCGACCTGCAACCTGACAGTGGGGAAGAAGACTGTTACCGTCAAGGCCAAGGATCAGACCGCCTATGTGGGTGACAAGGCCCCCGTGCTGGGGACGGACAGCTATACCGTTTCCGGTCTGGTGGGCGAGGAGAAGCTGACGACCCAGCCGACGGTGAAGTATGTTGACGCAGACGGCAAGGAGATCGCCCCCGACATGACCAAGACCGGCGAGGTCAAGATCTCTGCCAGCGGCGCGGTGGCCTCCGGCAACTACACCATCCGCTATGAGGATGGCAAGCTGACCGTCAGCACCCGTCCCTCCAGCGGAGGCTCTCACGCTTCCAGCTACACTGTTTCTGTGGATAAGACCGAGAACGGTGCCATCACCGTTTCGCCTAAGTCTGCCTCTAAGGGCGATACCGTAACCATCACGGTGAAGCCCGACAGCGGTTATCAGCTGGACGACCTTACCGTGACCGACAAGAATGGTAAGGAGCTGAAACTGACCGACAAGGGCAACGGCAAGTACAACTTTACCATGCCCGCCAGCAGGGTTGAAATCAATGTTGCCTTTGTCAAGGAAGTTGAGACAAGCCCGTTCAGCGATGTGTCCACCAGCGCCTATTACTATGAGGCTGTGAAGTGGGCGCAGGAAAAGGGCATCACCGGCGGTGTCGGCAACGGCCTCTTTGGGCCGAACCAGCCTTGCACCCGCGCACAAATCGTCACCTTCCTATGGCGGGCCGCCGGTTCTCCAGCCCCCAAGGACATGAGCAGCTTCGCGGATGTTCCCGCTGACGCCTTCTATGCCAAGGCTGTTGCCTGGGCTGTCGAAAACGGCATTACCAGCGGCACCAGCGATGGTAAATTCAGTCCTGACGCCACCTGCACCCGCGCTCAGAGTGTAACTTTCCTCTATCGCGCATCCGGCGCGCCTGCTGTCAGCGGCAGCGCGGCCTTCAGCGATGTGGTGGCTGACGCTTACTACGCAAGCGCGGTCAAGTGGGCGGAGAAGAGCGGTATCACTGGCGGCATCGGCGGCGGTCTGTTCGGCTCTGACAACAACTGCACCCGCGCACAAATCGTTACTTTCCTTTTCAGAGCCTATCAAGGTAAGTAAGCTAAGTCCCGAACGAGTGTGCGTGGAATAGCCAAAAAAATATTGTTTTTAACCGCAAGGCAGTTCCTCTTTGGAGTTGCCTTGCGGTTTTTCTATAATATCGTCCAAAAGTTCAAAATTCGACTGTAATCGAACAAAATCAGGCGATTGCCGCCGGGCATTGTAGAGCGATTGTATGACACAAAGCGGCATTTATCGTGTATGATTGAGATACGGAGGATATGGATGTTTACACGGAATTTTTACCTGGCGACCGTTCATACAACAATCCCCTGCCATCCCATTTTTACAGTGAAAGCAGAAAATTGGGGTATCCCTAACGGCTGGATTTAGTTCCGGCATAGCAGAGGTCTTGTGCCAAGACCTACCGCTGGCCGAGAGGCCCGCCCCTGCTGCCCTTTCTCTGTTCTTATCCTAATTTCTAACAGGAGGGGTATCAAATGCCTTTAGTTTATTATGTGCCTGAGTATGAACGAGACGCTTCGCAGACCCCGTTGGATGCCGAACGCCTGTTGAGGCTTCTCGGTGTGAGCGGTAAACTGACGGGTTTCCGCTATGCGGTCTACATGGTGGAGCAAGTTCGGGATCAGCCGGAGAATATGATTCTTATTACCAAGCGCCTCTATGCACAAACGGCGGCGCATTTTCAGACCACGCCCAGCTGCGTCGAGCGCAATCTCCGCACGCTTATTCAGAGCTGTTGGAATTATCCTGACCACAGCTTTTTGAACCTGATTGCCGGGGCTGAATTGCGACAGCCGCCGACCAATTCCCAGTTTATCGACATTCTGGCCGCTTACCTGCGAAATTGACCGACAGGGAGAAAGGCGGCGCTGCCGCCTTTCTCTTTTGTCTGTCACCGGAAATGTGGCTCAATTTGAGACAGATTTCGACACTCGCCATTCGGCACGAATGTACCGGCAGCGGTGCATCCGTGCGGGCTGGCGACAGTCCGAGAATTGAATAGGTCTATTGGATACATCCGATATGCGCCCGAAAGGAAAGCCGTGCGGGATTGAGCAGGCCATGATCCCAACTTGAGAAAGGAGGTATAGGGGGAGCAGCCTTCTGCGCACAAACAAGCCGTGGCTGGTTTGAGGGCGATGACCCGCATATCGGGGAGATACGATTGTCCAGCCTCAGTCCGAGCGTTGAAGCGGCCTTGACAGGTCGTGAGCCGTCGCAGGCAAAGGGGGCAACCTGTGAGAACCGCAGGGGGTGAAATTCCCGTGTAAGGTGTGCCAGCACCGTCCAATATGTTCCTGAAATGTACCTGCCAACAAACAAGACTACATCAAAGGCCGCGCCTGCATGAGGGCGCGGTTTTTGTCGATTTTAGACTGAGAAAAAAGTGCCAGGCAGCCCTGCTGCCCGGTTAAATTGTTTTTAGATGGAAATAATGCTTTTAGGGAGGTGCAACCTTGAAAAGCAAGAAAAGCAACACAAAATTGGAGCTGCAACCTATGTAATCGAGAGAGTGTTTACCAGCAGCAAAACGCCGCAAGAAGTGGTGGCGGAGGAAATCATTACCACGGCTAAAAAGTCGATTTTTTTGACCACTCAGGGAAGAAAAATGGTATAATATTAGTGTAAATGAGTGGTTCCAGAAAGGAGGACATCATGCGGAACCACATCAAACTCGCTGATATTTACTGCCGCTTATCCGATGAGGAAAAGAAACATAAAAACGAGTCCGAGAGCATTACAAATCAACGTGCAATCATTAGGGACTATTGTGAAAAGCACGATATTATCATCGTAAAAGAATTTGTAGACGATGGCTATTCTGGCGGCAATTTTGAGCGCCCTGGCTTTCAAGCGATGCTGGATCATCTTTCGACCGGAAAGGCCAACATGGTCATTACAAAAGACCTTTCTCGTCTTGGTCGTGACATGACGGAATCAAGTTACTACGCAGAACGCTTTTTCCCTGAAAACGGTATTCATTATCTGGCTCCCGGTAATGACTTTGACTCCATGGGAGACAACCTGATGGCACCGTTCCAATTTGCCATGAATGACGTGTATCTGCGTGATACCTCCAGAAAAGTCAAGCAGACGTTAGACATGAAACGGAAGAAGGGCAAAGTATGCAGCTTGTCCGCCATACGGCTATAAAAAGGCGGAGCGTACCACCGATCAGCTTGTTCCCGATGAAAATACAGCACCGATCGTCCGACAGATTTTTGAATGGGCATCAACGGGACTTTCAACGCGGACGATTGCAAACAAGCTGAACGAACAATGTATCATCCCGCCTTTGAAATACAGGGTTGAATATCGTGACAAATTCACCCCACAGGGAGCATCCAGAGCGTCAGACTACTGGAACTATACTACGGTTAAGCGTATCCTGCGAAATCGCGTCTATTTGGGACACACCGTACTTGGGAAAACCCGTAAGGTCAATGTGAAGTCCAAAAAGAAAATCTCTATTCCACAGGAAGATTGGTGCTTTACAGAAAATACCCATGAGCCATTGGTAACACAGGAGCAATTTGACCGAGCAGAACATTTCCTCGGAGAAAACACAAAGTCCCATGCGGCCAACCCTGCATTTCGCCACAGTATTTTTGGCGGGATCGCATACTGCGCACATTGCGGCACGGCAATGTGCTCCGGCGGTTCGGTCTATAAGGGTGAACGAGCGAAGTATTGGTATCTTGTTTGTAACAATCTGACAAGTCGAACAAGAAATCGCTGTGAACATGGAGCAAGAATACGATACGATGACCTAATGGAGATCATTCGCCGGGATCTGAACGAGTTGCTATCATTTGATGACGATGATATTGAGGCCATCACACAGGCAGCTGTTCAACAATCCAATGCTTCACTTGGGATTGGCGAGGACAGGGAAAAGTCATTAGCCGATATAGAAATAAGACTGAAGCGTATTGTCAAGATGATTGAACGAGCGTACCGTGATAACGCAGCCGGAAATTTAAGTGATGAATTACTGGATCAAATGATGGAGCGATTTGGAAAAGAGCGTCAGGAGCTTGAAAAACAGCGTGACAGATTGATTGAGGATACTTCGGAAGAAAGCAATATCCGCGATGCGTATGACTTGTTTTTTGACCTCGCCAGACGCTATTCCCATATCGAAACTTTAGATCGAGATATTCTTCATACCTTCATTGAGCGCATCGAGATTGGTGAAAAAATCTTGCCAGACGGTTTAACGATTGCTGGGCCGCGAACTCCCTACCGGCAAAGTATTCGTATCTTTTACCGCTTTATTGGAGAAATCGCAAAAGACCCTGTGCGGAATGTAACAAGGGTAGCAAATCTTTAAGAGGTCAAAAAACATCAAACCACCTTGATGTGTATTGACTTCAAAATAAAACTGATTTTTTGTGGTGAATACACACCAAGGGAGGTCGGCGTCAACCTCAAGCAGGGCTACAACGGCGATCTGACCTCCCGCGAGGCCGGCTCTGTCGGCGGCCAGATGGTCAAGAAGATGATCGAGAGCTACGAGAAGAACCTGTAAAAAAGGCTCTTTCGCAAATCGCAGACAAAGGGCGCGGCCAACAGGCCGTGCCCTTTTTGCTGTGATGGACGAAATGACAGAAGATATTCTGCAAAGCCTTCCGGCACGCTCGCTCCGCGCGGGAATATTTTCCATTCCCGCGCGGAGGAGACAAAAGGGCAGGGGACTTGCCGCCCTTGGTGCTCATTTTGCGCAATTTATTTGCAAAAATACCTTATTGCATTTTCTGCTGATTTGATATAAAATTTCGATAACTGTGCATGTATTACTTCAAACGGAAACATACGCGCGCGGGAAAGCGGCGAACCGCGGCGGGCGGCCTGCCGGAATACGCAGGGAGGTGTCCGGATGCGCGCCATCGAGCACTTTAAAACCATCACGCATCATCGCCATCTGGTGCGGCAATACTGTTTTCGCCTCGGCCTGTACTATCAGGGGTTAACGCATGACCTGAGCAAATACAGCCCCTCGGAATTCTGGCGCGGCGTCAAGTATTATCAGGGCTACCGCAGCCCGAACGACGCTGAGCGGCGCGAAAACGGCGTGAGCCTTGCGTGGCTCCACCACAAGGGGCGCAACCGCCACCACTTTGAATACTGGATCGACTACTGTATTGCCGACGACGGTAAGGTCTACATGGGCGGGTGCAAAATGCCGCTCAAATATGTAGCCGAAATGTTCTGCGACCGCATTGCCGCCTGCAAGGTCTATCAGGGCGACAAATATACCGACGCCTCGGCCTACGACTACTACGAAAAGTCGCGCGGCCATATCCTCATCCATCCCGAGACCGGCGAGCTCATCGGCAAGATGCTGCTCGTACTCAAGGAGCAGGGCGAGGACGCGGCGTTCGACTATGTGCGCGCTCTTCTGCGCGAGGAAAAGCAATGTCCGACAAAATGAGAAAACTGTCAGAAGATCGCTTGCAATCCTGCATATTTCAGAGTAAACTATTTTCATTATAGAATTTTAACAGAGGACGGACAAGAACCAATGACTCATCCCTACAAGACGCGCGAGGGCGGCGCGACGGTAACGATCTTTGTACCCTACGATTGCCGGAACCACTGCCCGTTTTGCGTGAACAAGCAGGAATACGCCCATGCTGAGGGCTTCAGCGTGGAGGCGATCCTCAAGAGCATCGCCGTGATGGACGAGATCACGCCGCGCTGCGACTTTGTTTTCACCGGCGGCGAGCCGTTTGCCAACTTAAAAGCGCTCCAGCGCATGCTCGACGCCATCCCCACGACCCACAAGGTCTATATCAACACGACCTTCCCCGTGCAGCCCGGCTGCAGCGCGGAGGAGATGATCGCTTTCACCGAGCGCAACGCGGACAAGATCACCTGCATCAACATCTCGCGCCACCTGACGAAGTATGTCGAGGAGTCACCCGACGAGGTCGTCGCCTGTATCGCAACGCCCAAGCGTGTGAACTGCGTGCTGTACATGGACTATCCCGCCGACGAGCTTGTGGACTACGCAGAGCGCTGGCGCAAGTACAACATCCCCGTGCAGTTCCGCTACGACTACACCGAGACGACGCCCGAGAACCTCTATCAGGAGGAGGGCGACAGATTTTGGCAGACCTTAAAAAGCGCTTCACCTACAAGGGCCTCGACGGCTGCCGCATGCGCAACGGCTTCCACTTCGAGTACAAGGGCCTGCACATGACCTACCATAAGACCCTGCCCTATTCCACCATCGTGGAGACGGGTGACGACGGCGTGACCTACGATATCCTCTATGATATCCTCATCAAGCAGACCGGCGAGATCCATTCCGACTGGACGGGTGTGAAGCTCGACGTGGACGCGTACCGCAAGGTGGTCTACGAGCCCTATGATCTGCGCGTGCGCGAGGGCACGATCGACTTTTGAGAAAGGCGGCAATGCTATGAGCTATCAGGCGGCAGTCATCACCGTGAGCGACCGCGCGTCCGCGGGCGTGTACGAGGACAAGAGCGGCCCCGCTGTGGCCGCGATGCTGAAGGAGGCTGGCTACGAGGTCGTGTACACGTCCATCGTGCCGGACGAACAGGAGAAGATCAGCGAAGAGCTCATCTCCTGCGTGGATGAAAAGCACTGCGACCTTGTCATCACGAGCGGCGGCACGGGCTTATCTCCCCGTGACGTGACGCCCGAGGCGACGCGCGCCGTGCTCGAGCGCGAAATTCCCGCGATCCCGCAGGCGATGATCTATTACAGCTTGCAGATCACGCCGCGCGCGATGCTTTCCCGCGCCGTGGCCGGCACGAGAAGAAACAGCCTCATCCTGAACCTCCCCGGCTCGGAAAAGGCTGCGCGCGAAAACCTGAGCGCCGTGCTCGGCGCGCTTGACCACGCCCTCAAGATGATCGCCGGCGGCGGGCATTGTAAAGTATATAAAAAAAGTTCCCACGTATGAACGCGGGAACTTTTTTTTATACCTTTTGCAGGGGGATCATGATTTCAGTGACGAACTTTTCCGTGTCGGGCGTGAAGCCGTAGTCGATGACTGTAATCTCGCGCGAAAATCCGGCGGCGGTGTAGCCTTCCTCGCGGATGAACTGCATCAAGCGACGGTACTGCGCGGGGCGACTCGGCGTGGTGTCCGCGGAAGCGCACGCATGCGCAGAGCGAAGCGGGCAGATCAATGACGTCGCCCGCAAAGCGGTCGGCCTCGTCAAGCACGAGAAATTCGCCGTCGTACTGCCCGAAGCTGCCCTCGTTCAAAGTGCTCCTGCGACACGCTGAAGCCCACCTTTACCGAGGAAGACCAGCGCCTCGGCCTGCGCGGCGGCAAGGCGGCTCGTGGAGAGCTCGAGCGCGGAGTAGTCCGGCGCGGTCAGCGCTGTGTCGATCCAGAAAAGGCGGAGCGCGGGGGAGTGGATGAGCACGATATCGCCGAGCGGCGCATGCCGAACCTCGTGCAGCTGGCTAAGGCGCGCGTCGAGCTTGCGCTCGATGCGCTTGAGCTCCTTTTGCTTCTGTACGACGGCGGCCTTCTGCGCGCGCAGCTTTTCTTCGATCGTCTCCACGTCGCGGTTTTGCAGGAAATCGGCGATCTCGGTGAGTGGCATGTCCATCGCGCGCAGATACCGGATGGTGTTGAGCGGCTCGAACTGGCGGACGCTGTAGTAGCGGTAGTTCGTCGACGGATCGACGTATTCCGGCGTAACAAGGCCGAGCGCCTCGTAGTGGCGCAGGCTGCTCACGCTGAGATGGAAAATTTTTGCCATTTCGCCGATGGAGAAAGCTGGGGAAGAGCCATTTATGATGCCTCCTGCGCACGTTTTTCCCGCCGCGTGAGGATGGCGTAGGCGATCACGCAGACGAGGATGGAGAAAAGCGACCCCGCGGCGTTGGCAAGGCCCATGGGCAGCAACGTCTGCGGGAAGTATTTGGACGCAAGGTACGCCCCCGGCACGCGCACGAGCAGGATCGAGAGCGAATTGTGCAGAAACGAGATGCCCGACTTGCCGCAGGCGCAGAAATAGCCGCTGAAGCTGAACTGCACGCCGGCAAAGAAGCTGTCCCAGATGTAGCCGCGCAGATATTGCCCGCCCGCGGCGGCGACGGCGGCATCAGGCGTGAAGAAGCTGACGAGCGGCTCGGCGATAAACAGGGTGAGGATGACGACCGCGATGCCGAACGAGCAGGCGATCATCGCGGCGTAGCGCAGCGTGAGACGCGCGCGCCCGGGCTTGCCCGCGCCGATATTCTGCGCGCCGAGCGCCGAGACGGTCGAGAGCATCGACGACGGGATGAGGAAGAGGAAGCCGATGATCTTTTCGACGATGCCGACGGCGGCCGCATCCGTCAGACCGCGGCGGTTGGCGATGATCGTGATGATGACGAACGAGACCTGAATAAAGCCGTCCTGCAGAGCGACGGGCACGCCGATCTGAAGGAGCTTACCCATGACGGCGCGTTGCGGGCGAAAGTCCGCGCGGCGGACGGAGATGAGCCTGCGCTTCAAGATGACCGCGAGCGAGACGAGGACGCTCACCGCCTGCGAGCCGCCGGACGCCGCGCCCGCGGGCCGAGGTGCAGCGTGCCCATGAAGTAGTAGTCGAGCGCGATGTTGACGACGCAGGCCACGGCGATGAAGTACATGGGGCTGTTGCTGTCACCAAGGCCGCGAAAGATCGAGGCGATGATGTTGTACGCCGTGATGAACGGAATACCGATAAAGCAGACCGTGAGATAGGCGAGCGTGCCCTGCACTACCTCCTCCGGTGTGGGATTACGGAGACGATACCCCTGAGGCAGCGCGAGCAGCAGTGCCGTCAGCGCAAGGAAGACAGCAGCAATGCAGCTGCGATCCGGAAAGCTGTTGATGGCAGAGTGGTGCGCTTTTGTCGCCGTCGCCGGCGGCCTGCGCGATGCGCCGACCGCCGCGCCCAACGCGCCGACGAGACTGTGAGTACGCATCACCCGCGAGCCGATGGTGGAGACGGCGGTCGTTGGAGACGCCCTCAAACTGGCCGATGATGAAGTGTCGGCCATGCCGCAGAGCGCCCTGTAAAAAGTAAGAGAGCAGATGCGCAGCGAAAAGGATCACCAACGTTGCGAAAAGACGCTGCCGGTGGTGAGATGAATGTTTTGCATCGGAAAGGACCTTATCAGAATAGCATGGAGTCATCATAAACTCTATAACAATTGTAGAGTCGCTGCAGATTTTTCCGCGGAAAGTCTCACTTTCCCGGATAGCCCAGTGCGGCGAAAGCATCTGCCCCGCGGCGACGACCGCGCGCTCGGCGTGCGCGAACTCGTCCGAGTGCACGGAGCGGGAACATCCCCAGTACGCTGACGACATATTTGAAGCGCGCCGCCGCCGGTGAACACCGGCGCGAGATGGAGCGAAGACCGATCTTATACTCACCGTTTTCCACGGCGAAGCCCGCCTCGCGGTAGGCGTAGAACGATGCAGCAAAAGCACCCGCATCCGTTTCAATGATGCCGGGTGTAGGGCGTGAGCGGCACACGGAAGGAAGTCGCCGCCACCAGCTTCCTCATGCGAGGCAGCGACAATCTTGCCCTGCGAGGTGCAGTGCAGCGGCAGCCGCGCCCCCGGCGCGCGCTCGCTGCGCCCCTCGGCCTGATCGGAGGGGGCATTACGCCCGTTTTCATAGGTGGAGAGGGCGTGGAGGCGCCGGTCGCTTCTGCCAGATGCTCGAGGTAAGGCCGCGAGGGACGAGATGCGCGGTTAAGTTTATTCGTGCCGCCGCAGGTCGAGGGCGTATTTGCCGTCTCGGTGTTGTGTGATGACGCTGTCATAGTCGCGCATGGTGGTCAAAGGCCGAACACTGTGTTTTGGCAGCCTCTTGCGCGCCTGGCGACGAATCGTGCGTGAGCGTCAATCGCCTCGCCCGCGTCGCCGAGAGCTGCAAAAGCCCATCGCCGCCACGGAGCGGATGGTGCCGTCGTCACAATCGGTCTCTGGTCAAAATCGTTGCTTGTATTCTTTCAAAAATACTTGCGAAAAAGTCAAGATTACGATAATATAAAAAAATATAGTTCGACATTATCGGACAACAGGTTATAAAAAAAAGAGCGTGGATATTTGCTAAAATATCATGCTGTACCATGGAAGAAAGAGTGTGTTTCGGATGCTGACGGCTTTACCTGCGCATCAGCTGGACCGCTGTAATTATCGCTGCCGCTACTAATGCAG
>VOFJ01002409.1_pt1 | contig 18970 bp, 32 predicted proteins | sample 5384081 | NCBI WGS metagenome assembly VOFJ01 (sample SAMN12384729, study PRJNA508395) | human gut metagenome | isolation source: healthy gut I | host: Homo sapiens
CTAGTTACGTATTGCTCCTGCCTGTCCTGTTCATCACAAAGATTTAAACGGATATTTGTATTGATGATTTTCCCGTTCTTTTCATAAGCATCCTCCGTTTTCTGATTTTCCCTTACGGTCATTGTTTACATAAGCAATCCTCGCTGTGGTGTTATCCCAGTGCCAATCGTTACTCCGACTCTTTGCCTGTTATTCTCCAAAAATTCTGATCATACAACCGCCACCGCCGACCACGTACAGACGCATCAGTTCTGGATTATATTCCTGTTCTCTCAGCTTATGGAAGATTTCGTATAATCTCCGGCAGCTCTACGGAATGACTGACTGTCAGGATATTTCTCACCAATATCTGCTGTCCTGGTACGACTCCACCTGCTCAATCACCAGATACGTCGTGGGCGAAGAGCATCATTGTCCGGCCCTGTACGACCGGGTAACTGATGTCGAGAGCTTCAATATAAAGCCATCCCTTCACATCCGGGTTAATCGCTTTTTAAGGATTCAAAATCGACGGCAAGCGGCGGTTCTGTCGGATACGACAGTGGTTCTGGCTCCGGTTCGGAAGGCTCCGCCGGTTCGGATTCCGCCTGCGGCTCCTCTGTTTTTCGTCGGTGCCGGTGTCTCCGGTGTTTTTGTAATTTCCGTCGTATACTGCTGCAGATCGGTATTCATCCGTGCCGGTCTTGTAATCCAGGTAAATGCCGATCAGCTTGTACCCGGAAAAAGCGAAAACAGCAAGTGCCGCTAAAAATACCAGAGTCCAAAGCGGATTGCCGCGTTTTTTCTGTTTTCTTTTTCTGTTTTCCCATGCGTCTCCTTTATCACTTTTTACTGTCTGCGCTGTTTTCTGGAAGCGCTCTGAATTTGTCTCAATTATAAGCGTGCCCCTTTCTTTTTTGTCAACTTATGCCCCGGAAAAGGATTGCACCCGCCCCCATCTTATGATAGACTAAAAAGTCGACTGACAAGTCACTTGTGAATACAGTAACACACCACATACATGAGGAGGAATTCCATATGCGAACAATCAAAAAGTCGCCTCGCACATCTTCATTGATGGCTTCGGCGGCATGACGCAGGGTCTTTTTTGCAACCCTGATTATCGGTACGATGATTCAGCAGATCGGTCTTCTGATCGGCGGTTCGACCGGAAATGTGATCTATCTGCTTGGAAAAGCTGCCGCAGCCCTGACAAGTGCCGGTATCGGTGTCGGCGTGGCAGTGAAATATGGGGGAAAGCCCGCTTGTCACGGTTTCTGCAGCCGTCGCCGCTATGGTCGGCGGTTATGCCGGCAAGATCACCGGCGGCACATTCTTTGTGGACGGAAATGCCGTTCTGGCAGGACCTGGCGAACCGCTCGGCGCTTTCATCGCAGCTTTCGCAGGCATCACCTGCGGCCATCTGGTTTCCGGCAAGACCAAGGTTGATATCATCGTGACACCGGTCATCACCATCGGAGCCGGTTCCGTTGTCGGACTGCTCGTCGGACCGCCGATCTCCCCATATGATGACAGGCCTTGGAAGCATCATCAACTGGGCAACGGAACAGCGGCCGTTCATCATGGGCATCGTTGTTTCGGTCGTCATGGGTATGGTTCTGACACTGCCGATCAGCTCCGCTGCACTCGGCATCATTCTGAATCTTTCCGGTCTTGCCGCCGGTGCCGCAACGATCGGCTGCTGCTGCAACATGGTCGGATTCGCGGTTGCAAGTTATCGGGAAAACAAATTCGGCGGCCTTGTCGCACAGGGTCTTGGAACCTCGATGCTTCAGGTGCCGAACATCATGCGTCATCCACTGATCTGGCTGCCCGTCATCTTCTCGAGTGCGATTTTAGGACCCGTCTCCACAATCCTCGCCAATATGCAGAATAATGCAACGGGAAGCGGCATGGGTTCCGCAGGTCTTGTCGGACAGATCACAACGTATCAGACGATGATCGCTTACGATGATCCGAAGCTCGTCATCATCAAAATCATTCTGCTCCACTTCGTGCTTCCCGGCTGTGATCACCTTGTTCTTCTCAGAGGTATTCCGCAAGGCAAACCTGATCAAATCCGGCGATATGGCTTTGAATCTGTAATCTGTATTTTTAAAGGGAATGGAACTGCGCATCCGGCAGCTCCATTCCCCTTTTTATCCACATTTCTCTTCTGATTTTTTCTGTTTTTACACCGTTTCTTCTGCGTTTTCCGCATTTTCCACTGCCGCGGCCGATTCAGCTTCCGCTGCCGCTTCTTCTGTCTCCGTTTCTTCCCCGGCCGCACGCGGTGTGCCTCTACCATTGGCTCAATGGTCTGTGCCATCAGCAGATGGATCATGTCAAGGCTCCGCTCGCGGAACCGCGACGGCAGAAGCGGCGCGATCGCCACATCCGTCACGAGGGATTCAAGGCCCTCGATAATCAGATCCTTGCCCGGCGTCTCATTCCATTCCAGTCTGATCCGCTCGAAATCACGCTGGAAAATGATTTTGACCCTCCGTCTTGCGGCCTCTTCCAGAAATGCAAACTCAAGCTTCAGCACCAGTTCGCCGTCTTCATTCTCCGCAAACTGTCCCGTCGTTCCGAACAGATACGATTCCTCGTTTTCCACCCATTCTACAACTTTGGACCCCTGTAAGACCGATCGCAATGCGCTGTGTTTTTTCTCCCTCGGTCAGCTCGACAAAGAAACGGCCTTTTTCATAGAAGAAACCGATGCGGCGGATGCCGTCGGAAAAGTTGTTGTGGAAGACCTGCAGCGTCAGCGGAAACATGCCGACATGCGTGTCCTCCATTTTATATTCTTTTTCCGTGCAGAAGCTGCGCCATGTCGATCTGACGCGGTATTCCGCTGTTCCGCGGCCCCGGTGTTCTCCGCTTCCAGCCGCCGCGCAGGATTCTTCCCGGTGTCTCTTTTCGCACCCTCCAGATCACGGCAGGTCTGCACCAGCTTCTGATATGCCATCGGGCTTTCCGCCTCGCCGGATTTCAGCTCTGCACCAAATTCCGCGCCGAAATACTTCCGCACAATGTCGAGCATCTCACACGTCTGGAACAGCTCGTTGCTGCCCGCATTCGTCACAATCACCACGCCGGTATCCGGGTAACCGAGCACGTTCTGCCCCAGCATGCCATTGAACGCAAAGCTGCCCGGCCGCTCCTCCATCCAGACCTGGTAACCATAGCCATATTTTCCCATCTTTTCCGGCGGTGTCGCATGAACGGAGGTGGACGCTGCGACCCATTCCGCCGGGACGATCTGTTTTCCTTCGAATTTTCCGCCGTTCACGTACATCACCCCGAGCTTGGCCGCGTCCTCCGGGCACAGGAAGAGGCCCCAGCCGCCTTTCGTAATCCCTGCCGGGCAGCTCTCCCAGAAGACTTTCCGGATGCCAAGAGGCTCAAACAGACGCGGCCGCAGGTAATCTACCATTTTCATGCCGGTGCGCTCCTGTATGATTGCAGACAGCAGATACGTGTTCATACTGTTGTACTCAAACGCTTCGCCCGGCGTTCTCCCTTGACCGGCGCATTTAAGAAGCTGTCCACCCAGTCGTTGCCGGAAACAACGCCCATCTCGTTGAACTGTACGCCGCTCTTCATCGTCAGAAGATGCTCCACGGTCAGATTCGGGCGCAGGATCTTCTGCAGCAGACCGTTTCGTTTTTCAAAAATATCATAGACGTTCTCGTCCAGGGAAAGTTTTTCCTTCACTGATCAGAAAAGCCGACCGCCATGCCGGTGATGCTCTTGCACATCGAATACGTCGCGTGCCAGATGCCGCTGCGGTATGGGGCGAAATTGCATTCGCAGATGACCTGTCCGTTCCGCAGGACCAGCAGGTGATGCATGTCCGTATGGCGGGCGGCGGCGAGCTCACGAAGCATCTGCGTCAGCTTTTCCGAGGAGATTCCCTCACTCTCCGGCGTCACACGCGGAAAATATGTCTCCGGAGATGCAAAATCCCCGAACGCTTCCTTCTGCGGCGCAAAGTCCGTCTTTCCCATATGTCCTGTCGTCCCACTCATAAATCCCCAGATCATTTCCATTGCGGTTAACTGTTCTTTCGCTGCCATGTACGATGCCTCCTGTCTCATGCGGTTGGATTTCCCTGTTTTTCCAGTTTTCCTCATTATATCCAGATTCCTTGAAAATCGCAATGCTTCTTCTGATAAAAAAAGAACCGACATAGAAATCTGTATTTCGATTTCTGCCGGTTCTTTTCCGTGTGTGATTTTTTTATTTTACTTTAGCTTACTCATTCCAGAGTTTCATACGCTCCTGATAATTCTGTGTGATAACTTTTTCTACATCTTCCAGTCCTGCGTCATTCATTTCGGTAATCATCTTGTCGTACTCTTCCATTGCCGCATCGTGGCTGTCTGCATTCACAATCTTCGGATATTCCTGATCGTAGATATCCTGGATTTTCTGCCATTTCAAGCCATCCGGAGTGCTTCCTGCCGGGGTAAGGCCTGCAAACTCTGCGGTATCCCATCTGTCGTTCTCACCAAAAGTGATTCATAGCCACCTGCCGGGTCTCTTTTTACTTTATACTGTGTTACATCGTATGGAGTTCCGTCTGTACCATTTCCGTTCTTTACAAACCAGGTCCATTTGCGGACGCCGGTATCCAGTTTTGTTTTGTCAAAATCCGTCTGGAATCCTTCAATCAGATCATCGTTCGGAACGTGTTTTCCATCTTCCATATTCCAGTTGGTTCCCTCAATACCCCACATCAGAAGATACTGTCCTTCTTCGCTTGCAAGGTAGTTGATCATCTTCATGGCTGCTTCCGGATTTTTACAATTCTTGGTGATCGCGATTGCATCCCAGCCAAGTGTACTTCTTCCGGAGTAAGTAGTTTCATCTGCACTGATTCCGTTTCCAAGGATTTTTATAGGAATAGAATTTTGCATCTTCTCCTACAGAAGAAGCAAGTGCTGTATTTGCTGCATCGGTATCCCAGTAGGAAGCAAAGGTACTGAATACGTTGCCTGCAGACAGTTTCTGCGTGTCCACTGATTTTTTTCTTGTTGACAACCCACTCTTTGTCCAGAAGGCCTTCGGTATACAGTTCATTGGCAAAGGACATCATCTCTTTGAAGTTTGGTGCTTTGGCAACATGTTCCAGATTGTCCCCATCCTGATAATATGTTTTCAGACCATACATTCCTTTTAATGTTCCATCGTAGTTTTTGGATTCTGCATCAAAGGTAATGGCAATACTCTCTTTTCCGTCAATGGTCGGATGAAGTTCTTTGAATTTCTTACAAATGTCAATATACTCTTCCTGTGTAAATGGCTCATCGCTGTCTGCGCGGTCTTTTCCAACGATTTCGCACAGATAATCATAGCGCATCAGAACACCGGCTACCGGATCGGATCTTCTCCGTACCAGTTATTCAGATAGTAATTTTTTTCCATCGGTATAACGACTCTTGTTTAAGGTTTCCCCGTACATCTCTTTTTACATCCGGGCCGTACTCATCGATCAGATCATTCAACGGAAGCAGTGCGCCTGCCTCAATGTAACGGTTTACAATATCATTTCCACGATCCATCAGGACGATATCCGGGTAATTCTGACCGGTCAGCATCAGGTTCAATTTTTCCAGCGGATCTCCGGTTGGATTTTCTACCTGAATTTTGACACCTGTTTTTCCTCAATTGCTTTTGCAACTGGATCATCAAAGGTATTGCTTCCGGAGTTTTTTGTCAAAGATAGAAATCGTAACTCCGTCTGTTGATACCTCGCCCGATGCAGATGATGCACTGCCGGATGCAGTACTTGATGATGTACTGCCATTTGATCCGCATCCTGCAAGCATTCCCGCTGCCATCAGGACACTCATCGCCATTGCGATACTTTTTTGAACTTCATTTTCTTTTCCTCCTTCTATCATCAGCTCTTTACAGATCCGAGCATGATTCCTTTAACAAAATATTTCTGAATAAACGGATAAACCATGATAATCGGAATGGTCGCAATCATCGTAGCAGCCATTCGAATGCGTGTCCGGTGTAATGGTCTGTGACGCCTGATTTGCCGCCTGGTTCGCTGATGAAGTCTGATACTGATTCAGAATTTCAACCAAAATGGACTGCATTGTTTTTAAAGACTGTGCATTCGTAAACAAATATGCATCGAACCAAGAATTCCAATGGGTAATTGCAACAAACAGTGCAATAGTCATAATAATCGGCTTGGACAATGGAATTACCATTTTAAAGAAAACTGTCAGATCGTTTGCTCCGTCAATTTTCGCCGATTCAAAAATCTCTGCCGGCATTCCCTCTATATAATTCTTTACCAGAATCATATTATAAACACTTACCAGGTTCGGGAAAATAAATACAATGAAATTATTCAGCATTCCAAGGCTCTTTAATACCATATAATACGGAACCATTCCGCCGCCAAAATACATGGTGAAGATAAAGAACAGGTTCAGCTGTTTCCGGAACAGCAGCTCTTTTCTGGAAAGCACATAGGCAAGTGCTGTCGTGACAAGGACCGCCAGCGGTGTACCAATTGCAGTACGAAGTACAGTGATCAGAATGCCATGCAAAAATGTGGCACGTCCCAGAATATCTTTATAACTTGCCAGACTCAGTTTTCTCGGCAGAAAGTAGAGCCCGCCGCGCAGTGCATCGGTTGCATCGTTAATGGATACCACAAAAATGTTCCAGAACGGATACACACAGATCACAGTAACTAACACCAGAAAAAAACCACTTTGAAAATATCAAGAAACCAGTCACTGGCACAACGTTTTCTTTTGATTTTAATTGCTTTTTCTCTCATTTTCCTTCCTCCTAAAACAGTGCCGTATTATCATCACTGAATTTCTTCGAAAGTGCATTTGCACTGATGACCAGAATGAAGGAGACTGCGGATTTAAAGAATCCTACTGCAGTACCGTAAGAATACATTCCGTTTTTTCAGACCATAGCGGTATGCATACGTATCAAGTACATCAGAATAATTTAAAATAGCATCATTAGACATCAACAGCTGCTGCTCATATCCTGTATTCAGAACACCTCCGATTGCCAGAATCAGAAGAATCATAATGGTCGGCTTTAATGCCGGAAGTGTGATATGCAGAATCTTCTGCATTCTCGTCGCACCATCCACATCCGCTGCTTCATACATATCCTGGCTGATGCCGGAGATTGCCGCCATATAGATAATCGCATTGTATCCAAGTACCTTCCACGCATTTGCGATCGCGATGATCCACCAGAAATATGGTCCTTTCTGGAAAAACAGCATCGACTCATCCGTTAATCCGAAGAATTTTAACAGATTGTTGATGACGCCGTCTGAAGAAAGGAATGTAAGGAAAAATGTTTGCCGCAATAACCCAGGAAATAAAATAGGGAATATAAGATGCGGTCTGTACAAATTTCTTTGCCTTCTGGTTTCGAACTTCATTCAGGCAAAGCGCCAGAATGATTGGCAGCGGGAATGAGAATAACAGTGTCAGTAAGCTGGTTGCCAGTGTGTTTCTCATGATTTTTGTGAAATCTGTGGAAAAGAAATACTTGAACCAGTCAAGACCGACAAACTGCGAATTCGCCATATCCGCAAAATAGCCGCTACCCTGCGGCGTGTAGTTGATGAAGGACATATACAGTCCTGTCATTGGTGCATAGCAGATCAGAATGACCCATACCAACGATGGAATCAGCAGTAAAAAAACAGATATTTCTGTTTCCAGAACCGTTCCGCGAGGCTTTTTTGTGCTTTGCATGCACGTTTTCTTTTTTCATGCCTTCTCCTTCTTTCTTCTTTTTTGTTCATCTTGTACACTCTTGCTGTCTATGTTTCCATTCTAATGGATAGTCTGTCCTGCAACAATCTCACTTTTTATGATTTCTATCTCGATTTAACGGAGTTTTATAATTCTCTTTTTTATTCTGTTGTTTTCTTACGATTTCTGTCAATATCTAACGAAACAGAAACCGGCTGACGGGCAAAATCACCTTTATCAGCCGGTTTCTGTTTCCTTTTCTATGCAAACAATACGAAGTTATTTCTGCTTTGTTGATTTTTTATTCGTTTACTGGAATTCTGACAGAAACTGTCGTTCCATATCCTTCCTGGCTTTCTATTCGGACACCATAATTCTCTCCATAAGCCAGACGAACCCTGTTTGCAACATTTCTCAGTCCATATCCTTCCTCTGAGCGCCGCAGAGAACTTCGCAGTTTAATCAGTTTTTCCGCCTCGATTCCACATCCATCATCTGTCACCTGGAATACCACATCCCTTTCTTCTTTTTTGAATTCTGACCGCAATGTGGAGAACTTCTTCCTCTTTTTCTCGCATGGTGAATGGCATTTTTCAACCAGCGGCTGCAGGAAGAAGTTTAATGGTTCGATATGTCAGTACTTCTCTTGCAATCTCATACTCCACCTGTACGCTGTCCCGAAAACGCATCTGCTGGATTTTCAGATAGCTCTGCAGCAGTTCCACTTCTTCCTGGATGGAAAGCACCTGTTTTTCCCTTATTCAGGGAAATCCGGTAGAAGCTGGACAAATTTTTGACCGCCTGCATCGTCTGTTTTCCACCTTCCCGCATCGCCAGTGCTGAAATAACCGCAAGTGCATTGTAAAGAAAGTGCGGATTGATCTGTTCCTGCAGCAAATTCAGTTCGCTCGTCTGAATCCGGATTTTCTTTTCGTAATTTTCCCGAATTAGCTCCTGAATCTGATCACTGAGCTGATTAAACGCCAGCCCGATCTGTCCGATCTCATCTTCTCCCATATTTTCCAGACGGTAATCAAATTCTCCCTGTCCCATCCGTTTTGCTGCATACACCACTTTCTGCACCCGCGTGGAAAGCCATCTTGTGTAACAGATAATGCAGAGAAATACCATAGCCGCGCTGCAGAGGATCAGGAACATCATCCTTCTTGAAACAACTTTTGCGTCTTTTAAAACCGTCTCCTTATCCGAAATCACAAGAATTTTTGTTCCGAAAACTCCGCTCTGGATATTTCCGATTTTTGAAATGCCGTCACGCTCAAACTCAATCTGCGCTTTCTGCTCCAGATCCTCTTCCGGCATTCTGGTCCGGATCGGAAGGCCTGCCATTTCCGGTTCGGAAGCAGCCAGAATATATCCTTTTGATCCACCAGATAAATTTCATCGGTGGAATTTATTGTTTCGAGGAGGGGCTGTATCTGCTGATTTTCAATCTGTAACGACAGTACGCTCTTCATCCCGCCCTGTGGATAAAAATTCATCAGACGATTCATATGAAATGCTTTTCCGTCTCCAGATGTCCCACAGAATACCGTTTCCCCTATCGCATCAAATGTCAGCACACCTTCCCTCCGATCTAGATCCTGCATGGAATAAAAATAATAATTATCCTGCGGAAGCGTTTCATTGTTGCTGTAAAAACAGATTTTGTAAATTCCTGCATTCATCAGACAGATTTCGCTGAGCTTCTTATCAATATAGTAAAACATATCTTCATAAGAATCGTTGCTGTAATCCTGAAACAAATATCCGCTCAGCATCTGATCCACATACAGCACCTCCAGAATTGTTTCGTAAGGCTCGACCATCGTAGAAAAATTTTTTTCAATTCGTTCTGCTTCCTGTTCTGCACTCTGATATGCTTCAGTAAGAAGCACATTCCTTGTTTTTCCATAACTGTACCAGGTAACACACAGCATTGGAATCAGTGCCAGTACCAGATAGCCGATCACCAGTTTAAACTGAAAACTCCGATTTTTATACCATTTTACGATATTCATTTGGTGTCACTCCAAATCTTTTCTGAAAAACAACGCCAAAGTAAGAAACATTTTCATATCCAACCGCCAGACTCACTTCCGTACTTTATTTTTTCTTATTCTTTAACAGTTCCGCCGCCCTCTGCAGACGCATTTCCGTATTGTATTCCAAAATCGTTTTTCCTGTTGCCTCTTTAAACAGGCTCCTCAGATAATTCGGAGACAAACCGACCTCCGCGGCCAGCTTCTCGATATCTGCGCTTTCCGAGCAGTGCTCCTGAAGATATGTTTTTACCTGATAAACGGCATAGTAATTTGGATTTTGATTCTGTTCTTCAAAAATGCCAACATCCGTTCCAGATACTGCTTCATCTTTTCCCGCATCTGATAACTGTTGTTTGCTTCAAAAATTTCATTTTCTCTCAAAATTTTTTCTGCTTCCATCCAGTTTTCCAGCAGTTCATCGCTCAAAACAAGACGGTTCCATAGATACATATAGAGATTGTAAACTTCTCCCGCAAATGTTTTTCGGCGCAAGCCCCTTTAGCTGTTGAAAATAATCTTTCATGGTCTGCAGCGTTTCCTGCTTTTTTCCCCGTTGCTGACCAGACGACAGATTTCTTCTCTCCGCTCCTTCTGTTCCCGGAAATGATATGCTTTTTCCTCTTCCGTTTCTTTTTTTCATCTGCACAGAAAAGTTCCGGTGGATCCATATGAAATGCCGGAACACAACAGTTCCGAAGTTTTTCCGCCTTTTCGTACAGGCAGTCAGCTGTCCATGCTCCACTGCACCATCCAACGGCTCTCGGTGCGTCTTCTTTCAAATCATTCCAGATCTGAAATGCCGTATCTTTCACCGACAGATACCCCGCCAGCAGCAGAATGCTGATCCGTTCCGTTTTGCTGATGTAACGGATGCCCTTGTATTTTTTTCCTGAATTTGGCTACAGATGTTTTCTTCCGTTTTTCCATAAACCGCTATGATTCCAAACCTGCACTCTTCCAGTTCTTCTCCAAATACACCACGGAAATTTTTCCGTAAAAGCTCTGTTTCCTGTTTTTCCCGCAAAGCCATTTCCAGCAACTGCTTCGCCGCCGTTTTCCGCGACCAGTCTGCTATCTCACTTTTCTCCAGTTCACTTCTCACTTTTCTCAGACATGCTTCTACTTCTTCAATCGTAAATGGCTTTAAAAGGTAATCCACGGCATTCACCTGAAAAGCGGAATGGATATAGGAAAAATCATCATATCCTGTCAGAAAAACAATTTTGCATGGATACCCCCGGCGTACGATCGTCTCTGCCAGTTCAATTCCACTCATTCCTGGCATCTGAATATCCGTAATCACAATATCTGCCATATTTTCTTCCAGGCACTCCAGTGCCCTTCTGCCATTGCGCGCGGTAAATACTCTGGAAATCCCGTTCTTTTTCCAGTCAATATAATCCCGCAATGTCTCCAGTTCAATTTCTTCATCTTCTACAAGAAGAACGCGATACATTTTCTCCCTCCTGTTTCCAGTTGCTCCTGCAGTTTTTTCTTCTCCTGCTACTTTTCATTTCTGTCTTTTTTACTGCAGAAGTTCAATCATATACGCCTCATACGGCTGTAACTTCCACACTTCTTTTTGTGAGACTTTCTGTATCATTATGAACCAGAACCGTTCCTTTTGTCAAATCATATCGGGCTTTCATCTCTGCCGCGGTATCCCGGAAATTGCAGAGCACAATCAGCTTTTTCTCTCCCAGATTTCTCTCATAAGCAAAAATATCCGGATTTTCTTCCTCAATCAGACGGAAATCCCCATAAACAAGAGTGTCATTTTTCCTACGCAGCGCAATTAGTTTTTGATAGAAATAGAAGAGGGAATCCGGATTTTTTTCTGCTGTTTTCCACATTGATCTCCTCGTAATTCTGATTTTCCGCCATCCACGGTGTTCCCGCTGTAAATCCGGCGTGTTTTTCCGCATTCCACTGCATTGGCGTCCGCGCATGGTCCCGGCTGTTCCGTGCAAGATAGGTACGAATTTTTTCTTCCTCCCAGCCTTCTTTTTTTTACGGTCTTCGGCAAAATTTACAGACTCGATATCCTGATAGTCCTCAATCCGAAGCCCTGACACATTTGTCATACCGATTTCTTCCCCTGGTAAATATAAGGAGTTCCTTTCATCCCATGGAGAAGGACAGCCAACATTTTTGCTGATTTTTCCCGATACGGTTCCCTGTCATTTCCAAAGCGCGATACGACACGCGGAAAATCATGGTTTCCCCAGAACAGGCTGTTCCATCCTTTTTTCTTCCAGTCCCGTCTGCCATTTTTCAAAGATCTGCTTCAGTTGCGGCAGCGTATACGGTTTCGGATCCCAGTTTCCACTTCGGATGCCGTCGATTCCCATCAGTTCAAACTGAAAAAATCATACTGAGCTCCTGGCTTTCCGGATCAGAATACTGCTGTGCCATTTCTACCGTAGCACCTCCGGTTTCCCCCACTGTCAGGATCTGTTCTGATTTTCCATACGTATTCTGATTCATTTCCATTAAGTATGTATGAATCTGCTCCGAATGAGTATCATTTCCTCCATGTCCATCTTTTACAATATTGTCAATTGCATCCAGCCGGAAACCACGGATCCCTTTATCCATCCAGAACTGGATCATCCGGTACAGCTCTTTCCGAAGCGACGGATTTTTCCAGTTCAGATCCGGCTGCATTACACTGAAACTGTGATAATAATATTCCTGAACCTCCGGCACCCATTCCCAGGTGCTTCCTCCAAAGAATGCTCCGCCGCCTTCTGGCGGCTGCTCCTTCTTCGTTCCTTCCTTCCAGATGTAAAAAATCATGGTATTTACTGTTTCGATCCTTTCTGGCTTCCAGGAACCATGGGTGCAGATGGGAACTATGATTTAAAACAAGATCCATCATGACCACAATTTCCCGCTTTTCACAGGCTGCGATCAGTTCTTCCAGCTCTTCCATTGTGCCCGCTTCTTCCATTACTTTATAATAGTCACTGACATCATATCCATTGTCGCAATTAGGAGAATCGTTAAAAGGCGAAAGCCAGATGGCTCCAACACCAAGCTCCTGCAGATAGTCCAGCTTCTGCAGAATCCCTCCAAAATCGCCGATGCCGTCTCCGTTGCTGTCACAGAAACTTCTGGTGTAAATCTGATATACGGTTAAGCTATGCCACCACTCTCTTTTCATTTTCTGTCCTCTCTTTCTTTTTTTTCCCATAAAAAAGCAGTATAATGATATTATCTTATATTTTCTAACCTGATTTTCGTATTTAATGAAAGGATTTTGACTTTTATGAAAAAAAGAACGTTCAAAAGAGCTCTTTTCTCCTGAATCTTGTTCCCCTGTTCTTTCTGACGGAATCCGGGATTTTACCGTGCATGGAACCGAACCTGTTCCGCTCCATATCTATCATCAGGATTATGCTCATGGCGGGCTCTCTGTTCCTTTTCACTGGCATAAAGAATTAGAATGGATCTGGGTTGAAAAAGGTACTCTCACTCTGACACTGAAAACTGAAACCCGGACAATTTCCGAAGGTACTTTTCTTTTTCATCAACAGTCACGAACTGCATCAGCTCTGCAGCATTGGAACTACCCCTTCGGTTCACCATGCCCTTGTATTTCTTCCAGAAATTCTCTCATGTGCCTATCTGGATTCCTGTGAAGCAGACTGGATTCGTCCGCTGCTCTCTCATCAACTGCTTCTTCCGGCTTTTCCATTGGAAAGAGCTTTCTGCTGCTGAAGCCTCCTCTCAGACACAGAAAACATTTGTACTGACATTATCTGAGCTTTTCCAGGAAATCCTGTATGCATACGATACCAAACCCATCGGCTGGTTTCTTCTGATCAAAAAAGTGACATGTATCGGATTCTTGCACTTCTGGCGCAATACCAGCTTTTTCTTCATCCGGAACCCCTCTGCACTCGTAAAAAGAAAGATCTGATCAGTGTAAAAACTCTTACGTTATATTCAGGATAACTATGATTCTAAAATCCGTCTTTCAGATCTTGCTGCTATACTCAATATGAATCCACAATATTTTTTGTCGTTTCTTCAAAACGCACTTTCACACAACGCCTATTTCCTATATCAACCAGTACCGCGTAACCCAAGCCGCAGATCTTCTTACCGGCAGCTCGCTTTCTATCTTGGAAATTGCTCTGCATACCGGATTTGAAAGCCCCAGCTATTTTGCCAGCATTTTCCGCCGGACTTTTGGTATGTCGTCACCGGAAGAATATCGAAAAGCCATGCCCTGACCCGGCAAATTTTTTTCCTTCTGAATGCACGGCAACACAAATCTCAAAAATTGTTGATTTTTTTTTCAAAAAACACTTGCCAAACTCGTTTTCTTATGATAATATACTACTTGTCGCTGAGCAAAAATCACGGCAGACAAACACAAAAACTTCGGCTCCGTGGTCAAGCGGTTAAGACATCGCCCTTTCACGGCGGTAACACGGGTTCGATTCCCGTCGGAGTCATATGGCGTCGTAGCCAAGTGGTAAGGCAATGGTCTGCAACACCAGTATCCACCGGTTCAAATCCGGTCGACGCCTCTATTTTCCCGGAAACAGATGGTTTCCGGGATTTTTTTTTCAAAATTATTTCAAAAAAGCTGCCGGTTCTGTTTGCTTCGGCAGCTTTTTTTGAAAATATTTTTTTAATTTTCTTTTTTCTTTCACATAGTCTTCATACACATACGCCGTTTTTTTCCCTCATACCGAAATCTTGTACCATCCGTTCTCTTTTCCGAGCATTTCCACTTCTTCCCCTGTCGTCAGAGCTCCGAGGACCTGGCTTGTGCTGATGTTGGGTTCTGTACGTACATTGACCGGTGAGATACAGGTGACGGTTTTCTTACCCTTCTGCTTTTTCACGCCATCCGAATTATTTTCTGCTTCCAGCGCTCTTTTCTTCTCCTGGCAGGCCGTCTGAAATGTTTCTGTCAGCAGCTCATTGTCCGGGAACTGCAGAGACTCCAGTATTTCCGGCACGATTTGCTGTGTATCGTTGCTGTTGTTTCTTTTTTCCATATGATCTGATACCCCTCATTCTCCGTTTTCACCCCCGCAGAAAAATGCGGTCGGAATCTGCAGGGAATTTTTAACCCAGAAACGATAAAAGAAACTCTCTTTACTTTTTCCTTCGTTAACTGTTTTCACCACAAAATCACTGATGCTGTTTTCCCCGGTTATTTCATTTGGATAGAGCAGTTTTTCAGCACTCTCTTCATTCTCCGGAAAATCCATCAGCACCACTTTTTGCCATTCCTTCCCGGTACGATATTTCAAGGCTTTTCACCATCTTCCGATACAAAACTACACTGGATTTTTCTCATCTTTTGTTACATTCCAGCCTTCTGGAAGGGTGACTGCAATGTTTTGATAGGTAGAAAGAAAATATTTTTTTCACCATCTTCTGACTCATTCTGAACACTGGATGTCTTTTGAGCGACAACCGATGGATTCTCTTTTTCCGCCTGCTGATTTCCACATCCCGTTATCACGATAGCTGTCATCAGAAGAACGGCTAAACAGTTTTTTTTGTTTCTCATGTACGATTTCCTTTCCTGTCAAAAAAATTTCTTGCGTTTATTATATCATAACCATTTTTCCACTGTAAAGAGTGCGTTCCTTCCCTTCTACTTTGATTTTTTAGTATAAAAAATCTCCAACCAGATTGAGGTTCCCCCGCAAACCCGGTTGAAGATTTTTTTTCTTATCTTTTTATTATTCTACTTCTGTAAACTCCACGCGGATACTCTCATACTCTTTCAGCACCTGATGCAGGGTCAGACCCGCACGGTTCCAGGTACGGCCCGAGCGGATTTCACCGTCCAGACTGCAGCGATACAGCTTGTTCTCTGCCAGTCCGCACACTTTCGTGTGAACCGGAAGCATATTTCCTTCTGCGTCGGTTTTTACGATCGTGAGCAGTGCATGGCTCTGATCTTTTGCCACAAACTCCCATGCCATGAAATCCTGTTTTTTCAGTCCGGTCAAGCGGTAATACAGTCCCTCATGTGTGAGGTCATAATATGTATGCATCGCAGCAATCTGCTCTTTTTACCATCTCTTTTCTCTTCATCCGAAATCTTATTCAGATCCATCTCATAGCCGAAGCTTCCTGCCAGCGCTACATCGCCCCTTGTCCAGAACGGTGTCACGCGGCCTGTCTGGTGGTTCGGGCTTGCGGAGACGTGGCGCCGACGGTGCTGATCGGATAGAAGAACGAGCTTCCGTACTGGATGGAAAGACGGTTGATCGCATCCGTATTATCACTACACCAGATCTGCGGAGTGTAATACATCATACCGGCATCAAATCTTCCACCTCCACCGCTGCAGCCCTCGAGCAGCAGATCCGGGCATGCGGCAAGGAAACGCTCGAGCAGATCATAAACGCCGAGTACGTAGCGGTGATACAGCTCCCCGTTTCTGTTCTGAGCTGCCACATGGCTGTAAACATCGCAGACGCTGCGGTTCATATCCCATTTGACATAGTCGATCTTTGCATCATGAACAATGGTTGTCAGACGCTCCAGCAGATACTCACGCACATCCTCACGCGTCATATCAAGTACAAGCTGATTTCTGCTGTGATTCGGCACACGGCCAGGAATTGCAAATGCCCAATCCGGATGTGCACGGTAAAGATCACTGTCCTCGGAGATCATCTCCGGCTCAAACCAGAGACCGAATTTCATGCCCATCTTGTGAATTTTTTCTGCAAGCTGCGCCATGGAGCCGTTCATCTTTTTCTCGTTAACGAACCAGTCACCGAGACCACTGTTATCATCCTCTCGTTTTCCAAACCAGCCATCGTCAAGCACCAGCATCTCAATGCCAAGCTTTTTTGCGCCTGTTCTGCAATTTTCAGGATTTTTTCTTCGTTGAAATTAAAATAGGTTGCTTCCCAGTTGTTGATCAGAATCGGTCGTTCGGCATGCTTGTATGCGCCACGGCAGATATGCTCGCGGATGATCTCATGATACTGCTGTGACAGTTTGGTAAGGCCGGTTCCGGAATAGCTTAAGATCGCCTGCGGGGTATCGAACGCCTCTCCTTTTTCCAGATGGAAAGAAATTGGTCGGATGAATACCCATCTGAAAACGGGTCTGATTTTTCTGATCCTTCTGTGCTGCCGCAACAAAGTTTCCGCTGTAAACGAGGCATGCGCCGATGCAGGAACCGTGTGTCTCACCCGCACCCTCCTCGCAGAGGATCACAGCCGGATTGTAATGATGGCTCGATGTACCGCGGGTGCTGCCGATCTCGACTTTTGCATGCTGCACCGGAATCCGCTCTGCCGTGCGCTCCATCGCATGACGACCCGAGAAATAAATCATCTCATAATTTTCATACATCAGATCCATGCTGAATGACAGCATTTTTTCCAGCTCAATCGCCGTTTCTCCGTGATTTTCGAGTCTTGCCGCTCTCGTAATTACATTTTCCTTTTCAAATACACCGTAAAACAGCTTCAGAACAATATCGGAAGCCTTCTCCGTCATTGTAATAACAAGAGTCTCACCTTTTTCTTCCTCTGTATCGTACAGCGCCGGCATTCCGGGAATAGCATAGGAATAATCCAGAATTTCGTACGAATCGAAACGAAAATCTGCTGCAAAGCTGCCGTCCGCGTGGCGGATCTCAATCATATCATCACGGAAGTCACCGACACCACTTCCCGGAATTTCCTGCGGAAGTGCATCAAGAGAATATTTCCGGTTGGGGCCTGCTTCCTCCGGATTTCCTGCAAATCCCATATCCGTACAGAAAATCAGACCGGAAAGATTTTCCTCACCGATTTTTTCTCCATAGTAGAGATGCAGAAGCACATTTTTTGTCATCTGCGAACATCTGGTAACTGCTGTCTTTTGTCTGGAGGGTAAATAACCGTCCATTTTCACTTACTTTGATTGCCATGATTTCCTCCTCCTGCGGCATCTTGCAGTATCCTGCAAAACACGATATAATTTTACTGATATTTCGGAATCTCATCCTTTGTGACATTCCAGTTTTTCTGATGATTCATTTTGTGAGGTATACTTATGGAAACTTCCTGGACACTTCCTGTCCCAAAGCATAAATTTTCGGATCTTTATCTCTGTTTCTGCGGTTACGAAGCCTGCCAGCCACTGCACAGCTACGGCCCGGCTGTCCGCCCCAATTACGTGATCCACTATATTATTTCCGGGAAAGGCACTTTTACCATCGGAAACCGCACTTACCGTTTAACCGCCGGACAGGGCTTTTTCCTGATGCCAAATGTCCGCACCTACTATGAAGCCGATGCGGATGATCCCTGGACATATCTCTGGATCGGTTTTGACGGCGAAAAAGCTGCCTCTTATGTACAGGAACTCGGTCTTTCCGAGGAGCACCCTGTCTACCAGTGCAACTTTTCCGGTGAACTGCAGTCCCTTTTGTTTCAGATGCAGAAGCACAATACCTATGACACCTCGGACCAGTATCTTCTGGAAGGCTGTCTGTACCAGTTTTTCTCAATTCTTTCCCGCGAAATCACGCTTGCCGATCCTTCTGCACGGGAGAGCGGCAATCTTTACGTGGAAAAAGCTGTTGAGTTTATCCGAAATAATTATTCCAATGAAATTCTTGTCTCGGATATTGCCAGATATGTATGCATCAACCGGAGTTACCTTTATACCCTGTTTCAGAAATATCTCCATACCTCACCGCAGGACTATCTTTCTTCTTCCTGCCGGATCACGCGTGCGCTCGAGCTTTTATCGTATACGGATCTCTCCATCGAAACGGTCGCTTTTTCCTGTGGTTACCGGAATGCCGAAGTTTTTACCAAAGCCTTCCGCCAGAAGCAGGGCATGACGCCAAGTGCCTATCGGAAAAAGTTCCGCCTTGACACGACTCCTGACTCTGCACATATTCCGTGATCTGTCTGATTTTATTATAACGAAATCTTTCTTCCATGAACAGGAAGAAATGTTATGGAAAAACCGTTAAAATGTTAGATGGCGTTTCTTAATGGCTACAGACATCAAAAAAGCGATACAGTCATGATTTCTCATTTCTGTATCGCTTCTTCATCTTAGCTCCCCGAGTTGGGCTCGAACCTACAACCCTTCGGTTAACAGCCGAATGCTCTGCCATTGAGCTATCGAGGAATACCTCAGGAATCTTTCCCTGACAATTGTTACTATAGCACAATCTTTTTGAAA
>VOFJ01003146.1_pt1 | contig 18950 bp, 22 predicted proteins | sample 5384081 | NCBI WGS metagenome assembly VOFJ01 (sample SAMN12384729, study PRJNA508395) | human gut metagenome | isolation source: healthy gut I | host: Homo sapiens
TGTTGTACTTCGTTCAGTTGTGTTGCTGTGAAGCCTGTTTCGCTTCTCTCCACGCCGAGCGGCGCGGACAGCTGCAAATAGCGCCCCTGATACTGGTGACCGCCCGGTTCGCCGACGCCAATCAGACCGCCGCCGCGGTGGACAAAAGCCCTTGACGGCAGCGGAAATATCAGGATCCTCCCAGACCTTGCCGCCGGTGGGCGGTGTCGCCGTCACCGACGTTGATAAGGACGTCGATGCCGTCCAGCACCTTCGGGTCAGCCTTGATGTCGTCAAAGCTGATAAACTTCACGTCAAACGGTGCGCCGGACAGGGCTTCAATCACACCCGCATAGCTGTAGTTCTGCTTCTGGTACAGCGCATGGTGAACCATGTGGCAGCCCCAGGCGCGCTGCTGCCCCCAGCTGTTCAGCACAGCCACGGTCTTGACGCAGTAGGGGGTCGTGCCCTTGATGTTCTCGTACAGTTCGCGGAACTCATTGCAGACGCTCTCGACATAGTCGAGGAACTCCGGGAACTCGCAGGCCAGCTTCAAGTAGCCTCCGTAGCCGATGCGGTCAATGGGCTTGCGCAGGATGGCGCGGCGTGCGGTGACCCAGTTCTCCTTAGCCTCGCGCACAGGGTCGCCGCCCTCGTGGAAGGTATCGGGGAAGAAGTAGGGCAGGAATCGTCCCTCGGTGTACTTGACGCCGGGGATATCGGAAATCAGGCGCAGGGTGCTGCCGTTGCCGACACTGCCGACAATGGCATCCACGCCGGACTGCTGGAACTCGGGCATGAACGGCTCGCAGCCGATCCAGTGGTCGCCCAAGAACATCATGGCTTCCTTGCCGTAGGCGTGGACGATGTCGGTCATTTCCTTCATCAGCCCGGCGACCTCGCGGCGCTGGAATGCCTGGAAATCCTTATATTCCTTGCTCGGCACACGGTACTGGTTGTTGTAGTAGCCCTGATCAATGATAAACTCCGGGTGGAATTTGTAGCCGACTTTCCTTCTCAAACTGCTCCAAAATATAGGGAGAAACGGACGCCGAGTAGCCGTACCAGTCCACATACTTTTCGCGGCGCAGCTCGTCAAACACCAGCGTGAACAGGTGGAAGAAGGTCGTAAAGCGCACAACGTTGACATAGGGGTGGCTTTCGAGATACTCGCGCAGGCGGCGCATTGTGTAGGCGTGGGTCTTGGGCTGGCGCACATCGAACGGAATCTGGTGCTCGACATCCTTCCAGTCATTGATGACCGAGTTGTACATGTGCACGGGATCCCAGATCAGGTACGCCAAAAAGCTGACCGTGTACTCGTGGTAGGCGGCGGGTGCGTCGATGACAACGCTCTCGGTTGCTGCGTCATAATGCCACGCAGCGGCATCCAACGGCTCGCCCGTCGTGCGGTCGATGACTTCCCACCAGCGGGCAATGTCGTCGTGGTCGTTGACCTTCATCAGCTCGCGGCTGATGCCCGTCATCAGGGGGATGGTCAGTGCGCTGTCCTCGGCGGTGTAGAACGGGGTCATGATGTAGCACTGCTGGGTCTCATCGGGGTTCGCCTTCGCCCAGGCGTTGTCCTTGCGGGTGGTGTAATAGGTGGCGTAGATCTTGGCTCCGGTGTCCTTCAGCTCCTGCGGGAACTCAGTGCCGTCGCAGTCGCGGATGGCATCCGCGCCCCAGCGTTTGAGCAGGTCGAGAGTTTCAGGAACAGCGTCCATATCAGTGGGGATCGTTACACGACCGTTTGTATTCATTTCTTGCTTTCCTCCGTCCATTGGTAAGATTGAGTTTGTCCGGCCTGCAAGGTGACCCAGCAATGCGTGTTGCAAAGATACCAGCTTCCGTCCTGTGTTGCTTTTACGGTAAGGCTGTGCTTGCCGTCTGCTGTCCGCTGATAAGAAATCAGTAGACCATTTTCTGCCCGCAAATTCTGAAATGCAACAGGTTCATTTTTCCAGCCCTGCGGGCAGGCCGGTAAAACCTCGATATGATTCTTTTCCGGAACGCAACAGCATTTTTTGTACTGCGTGTGCCGCGAGGAAATCTGCTTCCAGCGTAAAGGGGCGATAGTGAAAATCACAAACGCCGCTGTTTTTGTAGTCGCCGTTCAAATGGAATCCGTTCCGGACTCAGGAAATGCTCTGCGAAGCGGTGCAGCTCATACAAAGCACCCTTTCCATTGTTGCGGGTAATCTGCAAAAGTGCCATCCAACCGAAGGAAAACCCTACCCACTGCCCACTGCCGAGGTGTACAAGGTGATCTACCGTTGCATCTATTACACTGCGATCCTGCGGATTTTCATAGCGCAGCATACACAGCGGTTCGATTGCCATAGCGTGGGAAAAATGGCGGTGCGTTTCCTGTAAGGTTTCATCGGGCGAAAGCATCAGCCCGGTTTCTGTATCTACGCTCAACGGAGCAAGTTTGGCCTCCATTACATGCCAATGGCCGCGGGGGTTGCCAAGCTGGTACTCGATCTGTACCAGAGTGTGGAACAGCAGATAGTGCAGCAGCGCCAGATCGTAGTTGCTGTTAGGAGTCAGCCATGAGGCTGCCTCGTCATCGTGAATCTCCGGTGAGGACGAGACAGGTAAAACCAGCTTTCCGTCCGGGCCTTCTTGCAGGAGTTCTTCCAGGCAGGCTGCCGTGGCGGTAAAAAGTAAGGCTCCACGCGGGTACGCAGAAACGCTTTATCCCCCGTCAGGCGGTAGTATTCATAAAACATCTGGCAGAGCCAGATTTGATTGGTCGGTGACAGGGAATACATTGGCCAGCCGCCGAGCGCTCCGCCGTCAATGTCCATGACACTGGGCAGACACACCCCTGCCGTACCGTAAAATGCACGGGCAAACTTTGCCGCCTGCGGGCGCAGCGCCCAGAGATAATCAAGAAACACCTTTCCCTGCTCCGGGTGGTTAGCAGTCAGATAGTGACAATAGGTGAATTGGGTGTTGAGGTCGTTGTGGTAATCACCTTTCCACGGTGGGAGCTGATCGTCATCCGCGCACCATATCCCTTGCAGCGGCATCGGGGCATTGCCCGGCTCGGAACCCGCTGCCAAAAAGTAATTAGCGCGGTACCAGAGTTGTTCGAGTGTTTCATCCGGCAGCTGCAAACTGCTTTTTGCCCCAGTATTGCCGCCACCAGCGTTTATGCTGTTGCCGCAACTTCTCTGCACCCATATCTTCCGCTGCACATAGTTCCAGCTTCGCCAGTCGGCTTGCTTTTTTTCTACGTTTTCTGCCTGCACAGCGGTATAATACAGCGTTGCACCACATTTTTTACAGAGCAGCGAATAGGCAGTCCGATCATCGACCTTTTGGGAAAAGCCAATCATGCCATCTTCTGTTTCGGGGATAGCATCTGGCAGGGCGAGCTGCTGCAAGCTGCCGGGGGATACGCTGTTGCCTGCTTCGGCTGCTTGTGTACCATTGCCGAAAGAAGGGCGCTCCACCGTGAGCGTTGCATCCCGGTACGCCTCCGGCAGCATCAGTACCCCAAACAGGCCGCCCCATACAGAGGAAGGCGCGCAGAATGGTTGTACCCTTTTGCGAAAAGAATGCCACCGCCGTGCCCAAATCAAGACTTGCCTGATAGCTGCCCTGCGGCAGTCCATCCAGGAACAAGTGTCCTGCGGGAATTTTTGTAGGTGTCGGGCGGGCATAGGGCGTATCAAAGATACGGCGTGTTTCTGCCACATCGCCTTTCCGTGCAAGCTCTACCAGTTTTGCATAGGTAAATTCTTTATCGAGTTTTTCCTCCGGGCGGCGACGCAGCCACAGTCCGGCAATGTCCACGGAAATGCGCAGGTGCTCCATCGGCCCCCAAAAAAAGAGAACCGAGTATGCCGTTCCCCAGTGGAATTGCTTCATCCCAGCGGGGTATTGGGCCGGTTAAATTGATGTTGCAATGTTTTAGGGGGCAGCATATCGGTTCTCCTAACCTATTCGATTTTATTTAGCCCTTAACGCCGCCGACGCTCAAGCCCTGCACGAGCTGTACAGCTTCTGGCCGACGATGAAGAGGATGACAGTGGGAATCAGTGCCAGCACGAGGGCTGCGAACAGCGCGCCCCAGTCGGTAGCGTAGCGCTGGATCTCATACAGGTTGGCAAGGCCGACAGGCAGCGTAGCCTTGGTCGGATCGGTAACCATAACGAGAGCCACCGGGTACTCGTTCCATGCTGCCATAGCGGAGATCATGCAGACCGTCACGATACCGGGCTTGCACATGGGAATGATAATGCTCGTCAAAATACGGAACGGGCCGCAGCCGTCGATCATGGCGGCCTCCTCATAATCGCGCGGGATGCTGCGAAGGAAGCCGGTCAGCAGGAAGATTGCGAACGGGAACTGCATGGTTGCATACAGCACACCCAGCGCCGTCAGGCTGTTGAGCAGGTTCAGCTTGTTCATCTGCAAGAACAGCGGAATCATAATATAAGTAGCCTGAATGAAGATGGCCGCCATGTAGATGTTCAAAATCAAGCTTCGCACCGGGGAACTTATACCGCACAAGGCAGTAGGAACACGGCACAACGCAGACCACAATAATGACCAGCGTTTCCAGCACGACATAAATCGAGTTGCCGATGTTGGCAGCAAGGTTAGATTTTTCATAAGCGCGGACGTAGTTATCCCATGCAAGTCCCTGCGGCCATGCAAAGGGGTCCGTCAGAAACTCTGTACTGGTTTTGAACGAAGAAACGACGTTCCACGCCAGAGGGTACAGCATGATAATGGCAACCAAAATCAGGAACAGGCGCGTCACCCACTTGATGACCTTTGCTCTGATTTTGCTTTTTTTTCATTTTGTGTCATATTACTGACCTCCTTCGGAAGCATCGGTCAATTTGCGGGACAGCATGGACAGCGCCACGGAGATGGCGAGCGTAAAGACCGTGATAGCCATGGCATAGCCAAAGTTGCCGTTGACAAAGCCCTGCGTGTACATATATTGCAGCAGAACGCTGGATGCACCGTTAGGACCGCCGCCAGTCATGACCTGCTGCGAAAGCACAAAACTCAGGTTGATGGTGCCGGAAAGTGCCAGAACAAAGGTGATGCCGATAATATCTTTCATCAGAGGCATCGTAATACTGACGAGTTTTGCGCCATGCGCTGGCACCGTCCAGCGTTGCGGACTCATAGATTTCCGGCGAAATGCCGTCCATCGCCGCGATATGCATGACCATGTAATAGCCGGCAGCCTGCCACAGCAGCGTGAACGCGATACACCAAAGTGCGGTCTTGCTGTCGCCCAGCCAGGAACGCTGCAAGCTCTCCAGCCCGACAGCACCGAGAATCTTATTGATGATGCCCACATTCGGGTGGAACACAAAACTCCATATAATACCTACAACGGTCAGAGAAACAATGTTCGGGAAAATAGAAGATCGTGCGATACAAGACCCTTTCTTTCAGCTTGCACTGGTTCAAAACGAATGCCAGCACCAGACTACAGAAAATTGTGATAACGGGAACAACCGCCATCAGCTTTGCTGTGTTTTTAAGCGCTTGAATGAAAGATTTGTCGTGGAACATGTAGATATAGTTATCCAGCCACACAAATTTGTTGTTAAGCCCCAGAGAGGTCGCATTGGTAAAAGAAAGATATAATGCCTGCACCGTAGGCCAGATCGTGAACATAAGAGTTAGGATCACGGCAGGCAGAACGCTGATGCAGATAAACAGTACGGGAAGCGGCTGCGCCTTTTTTTGGCGATTTTGGCGGTTTTTCAAACAAGTTTCCCCCTTAAAAAGAACCCTGCCAAGTTCGCATGGCGTTTACTCGGCAGGGTCAATCTTACTTTGGTCAGTGGAAATTCAGCAATTCAGCTTACTTGGAAGCAGCAATCTCCTCGAAAGCAGCCTCGATGCCGTCACGCCACTGCTCGGCAGTCATGTCACCATTCATAACGTCACTGGCAACATTGAAGACGGAATCAGCGATAACGACCTTGCTGGTGTCGGGCATTGCATCCCAACCGAAGACCATGAACGTGCCTTCCTGATAGATGTCGTTCATGTTGTAGACACCATCGGTAACGATGCCCTTGACCATCTCGTTGGCCTTCTTCAGAGCGTAGATGCCGTTGGCTTTTTCTGCGAACAGCTTAACGGAATCCTCAGTGTACAGGAAACGCAGGAACTCTTTTGCCAGTTCGGGGTTCTTGGCGTTGGCAGGAATCTCAAACTGCTCAACGGAGCTCATAACATAGCGGGTCTCGCCGTCATCCAGAACGGGTGCGCAGGTCAGACCAAACTCAAAGCCGTCAGCACGGGGAGCATCGGCCATTTCGCCTTCCATCCAGTTGCCGTTGGGGATGAACAGAGCCTTGTTCATCATCATGTCGGTCTGGCTCTGGGTATGGTTCAGAGCAACGGTGCCATCCATCAGGTAGCCATCGGTGCCGATCTTTGCCATGTTCTGGAAGACCTTGAGGGCCTCATCAGAACTGAGAGAACCGGGCGTGTAGGAGGCGACTGCCTTCATGTTGTCGATGCCGGTGGCAGAAGCCAGTGCGGGCCACAGCATGCTCTCAAGGTAGCCGGGGTAGATACCCTGATAGGTAAACAGTGCGATACCCTTTTCCTTGGCCTTGTCGCCCAGTTCAAAGAAGTCATCCCAGGTCACAGGCGTTTCCCAGCCGTTCTCTTCGAACAGAGTCTTGTTGTAAACCAGACCCATCGGGCTGGCATCAAACGGGGCAATGTAGATCTTGCCGTCGCCGTAAGGAGAGCACTTGGCGGAATCCAGCAGGCCATCGATGACCTGATCCTTCAGCGGGGTGTCATCATCAATGCCGCCTTCCTCAAAGACGTCGGTCAGATCCATCAGGGCGTGCTCCTTGACCATAGAGGAGATCAGACCGGTGGAGTCGTTATCGTTCATCGAGATGAAGTCGGGCACGTTGCCGGCCACGATCTGCGGACGGATGATGTCGCCGATCTTCGGGCTGATCTGCATATTGACGGTAACACCGGGGTAGGCAGCCTCAAAGCGCTTGATGATCTCGTCCCAGTACGCAGAGCCGTAGCCGCCCTCGAACACCGCGATGTTCAGTTCATTGTTCTCAAAGGTCTTCTCACCGGTAGAGGCTTCGCTGGTAGCGGCGGACGTTGCTTCGGAAGAAGCGGCCTCACTGGATGCTGCTGCGCTGGAAGATGCTGCGCTGCCGCAGCCTGCCAGACAGGTAGCTGCCATTGCAGTGGCAAGCATCATGCTGATTGCTTTTTTCATGGTTTTCCTCCTAAAAATTGTTCCTTCTTTGTTTGGGATGCGGCTCATCTGTCGTTCCCTGATTGCACTCTTATTATATCGGGCAAGCCGGATTTGATAAATGTATTCCCTTTACTTAAAGATGGATTTTATTGACTTTTTCTGTCGTTGCCCTTATAATTCAGGTAATGTATGGATAGATTGTAGTCACTTTGCACAAACGGAGGCCTATATATGTCACTAAATGCACAAAAAACGCGTGAGTTTTTTCCCCAATGTGTTGCGACGAATCAAACTTCGCACCCGTCTGTTTGTGACATTTTTGATTATTTCTCTTGTTCCCGTCATCACGATTGGTATTTTTTTTTCTTACCATGCATACACCCAATCCATGAACGAAAAGGTCAAACAGGCTGCCTTACAATCTATCGAACTACTCAATAATAATATGTCTACCCAGCTTGGCATTTATAGCGACTACATAGGTTCCATCTCCGTATCTGATACTGTACAGAATGGTGTCGCATCTGTCAATAATGGGCACCCCCCTTACGAGTGATATTGTGAGCGGTATTGGTGAAATGATCGTCACAATTCCTTTTCAGAGCACACACCTTAAAAACATCCGCGTCGTTTCCAATGACCGCACAGTCATCTACGATTTGGGCTATGACGATATTACACCCCAGCGTTTTAATGAATTGCTGGATAATATTGAAGCCGCCTCTCCGCAGGATAGTCTGCAATACATCCACACTTACCGCGCCAACGATAAAATTGTCATTGGCCGTAAAATCTATGATATGCACCACACCAGCACGCCGCTGGGGTATATCATGCTGTACATTGACGAATCCCAGCTAAGCCGCTACATATTTACCGATGTTTCCTTTGGCGAGGGGTCCAACTTTCTGCTGATTGATGCCGCCGGCAATGTGGTATCTTCTCAGAACGCGGAACTGCTGGGAGAAGATTTGGCCGATGACCCGATTTTCCAGCAGATCACGGCGCATCGGCAGGCGGGTGAAAACAACTTTTTATGCGAGCTGAACGGCGTAGATACACTGACAATTTTCAAATACAACACAACCTATAATGTGTATCTGGCGGCCACGATTCCGCAGGCCTACATTACCAACGGCACAAGAACCATCAATATGATGCTCATCGCGCTGGCCGCAGTGCTGGTCGTTGTCAGCTTGTTCCTGACACTGCTTGTCTACCGCAGCGTCATGCACCCTATTGACAACATGGTTGCCGCCTGCAATGCGAAAAGCGATGAGGGAAATCGGGCTGAAAATCAATGATACCAGCCCCGACGAACTCGGATTTCTGGCGCGCACCATCGACAACATGGTCAACGAAATTGGTCTGCTGGCGCAGCGCTGGAGCGATGATCAGCGCAAAATGCGCGAGTTGGAATTGCAGACTCTGCAATATCAAATCAACCCGCACTTCCTGTTCAATACCCTGAACACCTTAAAGTGGATTGCCACACTCAATCATGTTACCCCGGTCAGCCACGGCATTGATGCCCTCTCTTCCCTGCTGCAAAGCACCCTTATTAAAAAGGATGAATTGATTCCGTTTGATGATGAGCTGCGCAACCTGAAGAACTACTGCGACATCCAGCAGCTGCGCTACGCAGGGCGCTTTGAGATGGAATACCAAATTGAAGATGCTGCCGGATACTGGACTGTGCCGCGCTTTATTTTGCAGCCGCTTGTAGAGAACTCCATCCTGCACGGCACGGCGGATGAAGATGATTTTGTCACCATCACCGCCGTCCGTGCCACCGTGAGCGAGAATTTGCTTACCATTCATATCTCCGATACCGGCTGTGGTTTTGACCCCAGTGCCATCAAGGAGAAAAATTCTGAGCGCTTCTCCGGCATTGGATTGAGCAACGTAGATGAGCGTATGCGTCTGCACTACGGAAATGAATACGGTCTTACGATTGAAAGTGCCCCCGGCACCGGCACACAATGTATTCTCCGTATTCCAAATGAAGCCATTCGTTGAGGTAACACAATGTATAATTTATTGCTTGTAGATGACGAGCCACTGATTAAGGTTGCTTTCCAGTCCGCGGTGGAGTGGGGCAAGAACGGATTCCTGCTGGCGGCAACAGCCAGTAATGGGCAGGAAGCGCTGCACATTGTAGAGACACAGCACGTTGATGCGGTTATCACGGACTTGAAAATGCCCGGCATGGATGGGCTTGCGCTCATTCATGAACTGAAAAAGCGCAGCTTTATCGGCCCGATTCTGGTATTGAGCAACTTATTCCGATTTTGATTCCGTGCGCACAGCCCCTAACGGACGGCGCTTATGACTACTTCCTGAAAATCAATATGAACGGGGAAAGCATCGGTGAGCATCTGGAAAAGATGGCCGATTTGCTTCGTGTCCAGCAGCAGCGCCAGACGGAGGAGGACCACCGATCCTTTGCCATTGAAGCGCAGAAAAAGGAGAATGCCCTGATTCACTGCGCCCAATGGGTAACGTCCACTGCTGAACCTTCCCCTGCTTCCAATCCGTTCTCCATGCTGCCGGAACCGCTGGTCTTTCCTATCCGGCTGTTTACCGTCACTTTAATTCCCGCAAAAACTCATCCTATGCCCGCACTGGATGCTGTGACCGGCTTAATTACCGAGGTTTTCGATGAAATCAGCGGCAAAGTATTTCTGCACACCCATGAGGATGAAATCTGCGGGCTGATCAGCAATGAAAGCCTTGTAGCCTCCGGGCGTACTCTGGATAAGAAACTTGCCCGCTTGCAACGGCAGGTCACAACATATTTTCTGGATGCCCCGGTCATCATCTACCACGACAAGCCCATTTCACTGGCTGAACTCCGCCAGGGCTACCAGCTGTGTGAGGATTCCAAAGCGCTCGCCTTTTATGTGGGGTGCAGTGCTCCCATAAAAAGGCAACGGCACACACAGTTACCGCCCAACCCTTCCATGTCTCTCAGGCAGAACTGTCCAAGGCCACCGAGGTCGCAGCACAAAATGCCGATGAGTTGCAGATGCAGATTGCTGTTCATACTTTCTTCCAGAATTGTGCGGCACTCTGTATGCCGCCGCAGCGCGTCCGTGAAGCCTGCCATCTGTTGCTGGAGCGTCCCGGCGAGAATATGATTCCGCAGGAGACACTGGAGCAAACCTTTAAAGAAATAGAAAAAGCCCCCACCGCGGAGGCTCTTGAACAACTGCTCTGCTTGATTTTGCAGGAACGCATGGGACTTAGCAAAATTGCCTTGAGCAAATTCAAAAAAAGAGGGTGCAGGCCGTCATCATCTATGTAAACGCGCATTATATGGACAAACTGACGCTGGACGGCATTGCCGACTATGTAGGGCTGAACCGGGAATATCTGAGCCGCCTGTTCTCCAAAGAAACCGGCACCGGCCTGTTCCAGTACATCAACGAGGTGCGCATGAAACGCGCCGGTGAGATGATCCGCAGTAATAAGCAGGCCTATATCAAGGAAGTAGCTGCCGCCGTAGGTTTTGATGACCCCTACTTCTTCTCGCGAAAATTCAAAGATTTTTATGGGAAAACGCCGAGCGAATATGCTGAAGCGTAAAGGGCGCATTGTGTCTTACTATTCTTATTGGAACAGTTGACTCTAACATATTATTTTCTTGTGTATAACTTCATCGTTTCCCTTACAACTTCATCCCAGTTATATTTCTCGCAGATAAGGTCAGCTGCCTGATTCTTCATTTTCATAAGCATTTCAGGATGGTCACAGGCCTCTTGCAGTTTTTTTCTCGCAAGTCCCTCTACATCCGACTTTTTGAAAATCAATGCCTTATCTTCCACAACCTCTGCGCACTCTGGAATGTCGGAAACCAGACAGCAGTTTCCATAGCTCATTGCTTCCAGCAGGCTTAATGGCATTCCTTCCAGATCAGACGGCAGCGTGTAGATGTAAGCGTTGCTGTATAGTTCATCCAGCATTGCTCCCTGCACAAACCCAGTAAAGAGAATCCGATCGTCACCTTTCGCCAGTTCTTTCAATTCCTCCATAAAGGAATCCGTATCACTGGAGCCGCCTGCGATAACCAGCTTTTTATCCGTCTTGACATTCTTGAAGGCCTCAACCAGATATCGAATCCCCTTTTCTGGCACCAGACGACCGAGGAACAATATGTATGAGTCTTTTTTTTCAGCCCGAACTTATCTGTAATCAGACTTGCTTCCCGAATCTGCGGCCTATTCACGCCATTAGGGATAAAGTGCGTTTCTCTTCCATAAGTTTCCTTAAAATAGTCCTGCCACTCCTTTGCTCAGAACAATGACCTCGTCCGCATATTTCGCAGCATTTTTTTTCGCCTTGGTGGATAAACTTAGAACCAAGTCCTGATTGCCATTTCTCGCGCTGCCAATCAATGCCGGCCGATGTCAAGTCTTGGACAACATTTTTCACAAATAAATTTGAAAAAAAGCAAAAAAATAAGTCCTACAAGGCTTTCAGTCGGTATCGAACCGATCTGAGCCTTGTAGGGCTTAACAGTTTACTCTATATGTTTTTTTCTTAGACCGCCTGCAGAGAGGTGTTTTCCATCACTTTCTTAAATTCCTCTACTGTCATTCCAGCATCTTCCGCTGCTTCTTCAATTGTCACACGGCCTTCTTGCAGTTTTTCAACAAATAAAACTTTTAAAGAACAACTCAAGCTGTAAAAAAAAACCTTTAGTTATCGTAGTTTTTATCAGTTGACCACATTATATCACACTCACCAATGTAATATCATGGGCAACTTCGCCTTTTTGAAATTCAATCCATGCTGTTCAGTTTATCCACGAACTGCTGCACGGCAGATACGATCTTACGGATCCTCTGCCGAGAACCCCAGCGCACTGGCGATAGGCGCACAGTACTTGAACGTCTTGCCCATCATGGAGACATTGGTGTTCGCATTGGAAGAAGCAGCGGCAGTCACCGGCAGGAACTTCTTGCCGACATTTTCCACAGAAGATCCGATGTTCTGGAGCTTTTCTCCAGCTTCATCGATCTTGGCAAGAGTCGCATTCTGGATGCCATTTGCGTAACCACCTCCTTTTGGGCATAAGAAAAGCCCTACTTTCTTTGACATAAGTAGGGCAAAATTAAACTATAAAATTCTTAACTTGAAATTTCTATGGTGATCTTGCTTGAGCAATTTCACAAAAAGTTGTTTTTCTGAAATTTCTTTCGCTTTGTATTTTCACGATAAGCTGATTTTCTGAAATTTTTTCGCTTTGTATTTTCACGATAAGCTGATTTTCTGAAATTTCTCTATGCTAAAATAGCCTCAGAAATCTCAATTTCCGTTTTTCGGAGGAAAGGAAGCAATCATGACAAACCGAGCTGGTACACTCGTGAGTAATCTGTCAGGCGAAATGGCTTATGGATCTTTTCGACCGGCTCCGCTTCCACCGAATCCTCCTATTGAAGGTGTCTGGTGAGCTTTTCACGAAACTTATGCACTCTTCTCAGGAAGCACCTGATAGGTCACGATCACATCTGCAGACATACACAGGAGTCTTGTCAGAGGCTTCGCCCCAGTGGAGTATTTTTTCCATCATTTTCTTAAACTGCTCCACTGTCATTTTTGCCTTTCAGCAGCGCTTCTTCAATTTTTAAATCACCATCTTTCGGACCTGCTTAACCAACATCCGCATCTCACCAATGTTAATGCCTTCTTCTCTGCCTTCGGCCTTTACGCCCTGACTAAGGTTGCACATAACAAGCACCTTTCTTTCCAGTTCTTCGTTCATTGCAACGCCAAATTCTTCTTCAAGCTTCAAATTTTCTTTTTTTTTCTCTGTGGCTGCTCTGGATGAACTCTGGTCAGAATGGAATAACGAATCAAACCTGTATGGTTTTTGAACCCTTGGTTCCCAGACAACTCGTTACAAACCAAGATGCAGATTCCTCATCCCAAAAAGCCAGTCAATGACATTCATAACTTTTATGCCGTCGTAATTTCCGAGCGAAAAACGATCCAGTGTCAGGACAATCTTTTTTCATAATTATCCTGAATGCTCCGCAGCGGTCTCATCTCTCTCTCAAAGGTTTCTTCCGCCGTCATATCAGCGGTCACCTGATAATAGGTAAGCACGCCTTCCTTCTGTGTCACAAAGTCAACTTCAGTAGAACCATATTTTCCGATATTGACTTTGCCGCCCCTTCGTGAAAGTTCAAGATACACAATCTGGATCAAAGAAAAATGTCATCTTCTTTTTGGGTGTAGCTGTCCAATCGAATCGGTTCGCATCCTATCCCCATCTGTTCCAGTTCTGCTACAGTGGCTTCCACATCCTCCACCCGGAATGCTAGGTGCCGCAGTCCGCAGGCTTCCGGTCGATTCACGCGCTTAGGCGGGTTCGGCTCTGCGAAGATCTCCAGTTCAATCGCATCAGCACCCTCACCAACACGCAAATCCAGTTTCCAGTCATTCCGTTCTTTACGGAAGTTTTCTCGTACAATCGCAAATCCCAGCTTATTCACATAGAAGTCTTTCGATTTCTCATAATCTGAAACGATGATTGCCACATGATGAATCGCTGCTAATTTCATATTCTAGGTTTCACCTCCTTATATGTACCATACTTGCCGAATCGTTGCTGCCACCAGTTCCAAAAACACAGCCACGCTGCCAACCACCTGCGGAATCATAAAAATCACAAATCCTCCGACCAGCATTTGAAGTGCTTCCATAGTCGAAACCGTCCTCACAGGTCTGGATATGGAAATAGGCATCCGGCAATTCGTAGGCCAGTTCCACATCCTGCACGGCTAACGCCCCCCCTGTAACGGCTGGACAACGTGGTTCTGGATATACGGGTTATCCCAGCCCGGAACCGTTTTGTAGTCCTCTACGATGGTATCAAGGCCGTTCTTGCACTGTAAAACATCCAGTGAACCCGGCAGCGGATCAGGATTTTTTTTCTCCACACCCAAGGCTTTCATATAATGGTACGGAAGTGCCTGATAAAATGTGCGAAAGCTCCCTGTTTACGAGAGGTTTCACACACTTTGGTTCATTTCGGGGAAAAAGAATGGCACCGGAACGAAAGCTCCGATGCCTGTACATTTTCCTGTTTCATTTTGCGCCGTTATTCCTCTGACCCCCGGCCTATGAATTTTGCGGTTTTTCACAGAAAAGGGGCCACCGGTCTCCGTGTAACTTCACCGTAGAGAAGTGACCCCGGCCCCCGGTTGACAAAAAAGAGCGAATCAACGCATTATCAAATACGTCAATTCGCTCAAAATAATACTTATTCGGATGTGTTTCAGTCACTTTTGTCCATTCAAAGAAGTCCTGTTTATTACACACTTTTCGTTTTATTATTCAACTAAACGTGCCACAAAATGCAAAAATATTTTTGAAGCTTTCAAATTTTTATCTTAAATTCATCCAGTTCATTTTTTCACTTATGAAATCTCCAAATATAACAAGTTCCTTTTTTAACAAAACCAAGCTCATTAACTCTTAAGCTTCAGTTCCATCTCGCAAATCAATGATTTCCCATTCATGTTCAAACACTTTTTTAGCTTTTTCGTATGTCTTCGCCTGCATTGCCACGCACAGCAGCTTTTTAGGCCTGCTCATACCAACATAGGCCAGTTTGCGACTATAATCATATAGTGTAGAATTTCCTTGTTTTCCAACACCAAAACAGTGGAGAATTCGGCTTAAATCCGATGCTCCTTTTCTATCAGTCTCAAGATACAGAGTAGCATCGTGTGTTTCACCTTTGACTCCGTGAATGGTGTCAAACACAATCCGACGTCCTCTAGTTGGATCAATCAATACGTTTTTTTTCAAGCAAATTTGTATAGCTTATAACAGCAGACTCGTCAAGAAAGTGCTCGGAAGGTCGGCAAATATATCAGTTGTCTCTGGATTGTTGATTTTCAGTAATTCGTTTATCTTTTTTTTTCTCATCACTTGATTTACTGCTTGTCTATCATTTTTTTGCAAAGTCGACATTTCATACATCCATTGACGATATGGCTCTCTGTATTTATCTTCGAGAACTTTTTTTGATTGTTGCTGAAGTATAATCTTTCCCTGATGTGGGATTCCTTATTCCAGTATAGTGAAATACTCGACACAACAGTTTACGCACGATTTGTTCTGTCTTGTATAATTTTCCGTTAGATAAAGATTGAACAATCTCGTCCACCAACGTCCAATAATTATACTCGCTTTTTCTTTTTTGCCGTTCCATCAAATTCAGACCAATAGCTGTCAATTTTCAACCCAGACGCATTCTCACTTCTGATTGCACCAATAACTTTGTATATCCCATTTTTGTCAGAAAGGCCATAGGCCTCCAACGCAGAGATGAATCCAGTGATAACTTTGTCAATTTTCTCAGGAGAAAAAATAAGCAACACTGGTTTAACGCCCGTTTCTCCGACAAGTGTCACGATGCCTTTATCATCTTTCTTCAACTTGCAAACCACATCAGCAATTTCTTGACTAAATCTACAAGAAGTCATCAGTGATAAGAAACCCGATTGAGGTACCCAGTCTGGCGTTGTATCTTCTTCCGAATTATAGATTGCTTGATCTGAATCCCCCATCTTAAATACCACACATTTTGTAGAATCAAATATTGAATCTATTGCTTGTCTCTGAATATTATTGCAGTCTTGATACTCATCAATAAACACATACTGAAATCGTGATGAAAAAAGAAGTCTGTATATTCTGTTGGTAATTTATCAATGGCAATTTGGGCACATGTATAGGCATCTTGATACCGTATTATGCCCTCTTCTTTGAGAATATCTATCAACAGCTTTTTGTACTGTTCAGCAGAAAGTTTTTTTAGCACTCGCTAACGGTTTGTGCTGTTTCCCTATACAAAGGTCTCCATCTCCTCGTATGTACAATGCCTGTATATAATCTATTTTTGTATTAAATTGATTTCCAGGCTTGAAGTTTAATTCGATTATATATTTTAATGCAGAATACTTCTTATTACATTCAATTTTTGCTCAGCATATGCTGAGCGTAAGTGAAACTCATCAATGACCTGCACATTTCGTCCGGAAACATTTCTTAGGTATGGCATAGTCACAAATCTGTCAATGAAGGATTGAATTGTTCCCATATAGTTCGGATAGCCAAGAAGCCTATCCGCATAATCGGAAAGCCGGTTTTTGATCTCATTGACGGCGACATTTGTATGGGAGAGCACACAAATTCCTGCACCGTTTTCGAGTGGCATTCGATCCGCTAACAATTTCAGTTTTGCGAGAAGAACCGTTGTCTTTCCGCTACCGGGACAGGCTGCTACATCAGTTGAATGCCAACAACGTATAACGTTCCTTGCATCTTCCGGAAACTGTGCGCCATGCGGCAAAAGGATTTCTTCTACGGCTTGAATATCTTGGCCGGAAATCTGCCATTCCATCATAGAATCCTCCTATCTACACCGTTTCTCCTGCTGCATATTTGATGGCATTCACAATATAGTTTAAAAATGTATCATTCTCTATTGCAGATTTCAATGCTGCCTCTTTGCTTTCGTCGATTTTGAATCCATACAAGTCGAGATCAAACATCTTTTCTTGCGCCAACCCATCTGGAATTATGGATACTTCCCAACGCAAAAGCGAAGCTAAGCACTGGGCAACGATCGCTTTCAGGCTGCTTTTTCCATCGCCATTAAGCATTAAACCATAAATATGGTATGCCCTCTCAGCAGCGGAGAATCCCTTCCACTCCTGCGCTTCTGCTTCGGCGTCACGATTTGCTTCATCAGTCTTGTCATCAGTCAGCGAAATATGCTCCCTGCGCATTCAGAATTTTCTTCCCGTAATGAACCGCCTTATGGAAAACATCCGAAAGGCTGCTCCGGGCGATGCAATACTCCAGCGTCCATCGAGGTGAAGTAAATCCTCGGATAGACCCAGTTGTATACTTACTATTTTTTTCTTCTTGCTTCTGTACAGATTGAGTTTCGAGTTTTTTTCGTTGAATTCCTTATTGTGTGTTACCGGATTGATAATATACTCCGGTTTTACATCACAATCCGTTACTACGGAAACCGGTATCCCAATATCTGCACCGTCTTTTTTCTCTCCATAATTCTACTATATCGAAGAAAAGCCGTGCTTCCAACATTTACAATAGATATACCGTATTTTTCCAATGGATAGCCTAGAATATCTGCAATGACAGGTATCAAAATATTCTCTGCATCGCCTTCGACCATTATGATACCTTTAGCAAAAAACAAATTAGCTTTTGTCGAGTCGAGAAAACGCTGGAGAAACAGGTAATCACCCCTTTGTAGCCTGTTCGCCCCTCCGCCAAATCATATCCAGTGCCATTTTTCATTAAAATCAAATTCTTGAGGTTGATTTTTGATGCCAGAATAGGGCTATGTGTGGATATTATAATTTGAACATCGTTCTCGTTATATTCATTCTGGAGATAACTGATTAGTCGAAGCTGCGCTTGCGGATGCAAATGGGCTTCCAATTCTTCGATTAGAGCCAGTTTCAGGCCACCATCTGTATCATCCTTAAGGAGCAACAACTCCGCCGCAATAAATAGCAGATTCAATTCCCCAAGCCCGGGGTTGATCTCAGGAGCATTCAATGACAGGGACTCCAGTATAGCTTTTAGCTGAATATCCGAGGTTTTTAATTCTGCATCACTGGCTTGGCCTTTATCACTAAACGACTCTAAATTACTACGGATCGTCTGGAGAATGCGTTTTCCATCCGTATCACCTATAAAATAATCCTCAATGCGTTTGTTCGCATCTCGAAAAATATCGAGAACCGCATGTTCTTTTTATCTTTGAAAACGGGGTGATTTAGAAGTATTTGCGAGATTCTGGAACCACGTCCGGATCTCATTTCCCGTTCGGCATCACGGAGCGGTTTCAAATAAACAGCTTTCAGCAATTCTCTTGCTTTTCCATCCATCGAAATTCCATCGTCTATATCGCCCACACGCAATTCCTGATAAATTTTATGTCCTTCTTTCCATGCGCGATAATGAAGTTCAAGCGTATATTCAATGCCATTCTCCGTTTGGTTGAATGAAAGATATTCGATAAAGTTCTTTGCTTCGTTCTGTGTAAAACCTGAAATCGTACAATCGATCTTGAACTCTGAGCACGCATCTTCGCCAACAGGCTTATAAAAATCCTCATCTGACGGCCGGATATACTCATTGCTCTGCGTCAATAAGACTAATTTTAATGCGTCAATTACGGCGGTTTTTCCCGAATCGTTTTCGCCAATCAGCGCGTTTAATCCCTTTGTGAAAAGAAATTTGTAATCCAGGCTTGTTGTTCACCGATTTAAACTGACGAAAGTTATAAATTTTTAATTCTGCTACAATCATACTCTCACTTCCTTTCGACTATATACTTGCAATGAAGCTATAGCCTGCTAGAGATACACTGCTTATGGAGCACCCGAAGCAATGTGATCTTTTTCAAAATTCGTAAAAGCTCCAATCGCCTCATTGACTTTTTCGTCTTCTACTGCTCCCCCCAATACTGAACTGTCTTTTTTTAGAAATGCGTTCATTTTTTTTCTTCTTGGTGTACATTCTTCATATCTGCTACAATTGTTGGATCATTACAAACTATTTTGTGCACCCCTCTTAAGACAGTGTCCATTTGAGGTGGCGTAAAACATGCTATTGCAGCCATCAACTCATCGTCATCCTTTGCCATCAAATAGAACTCCATCTTTTTGTGAAAACA
>VOFJ01000832.1_pt1 | contig 18947 bp, 20 predicted proteins | sample 5384081 | NCBI WGS metagenome assembly VOFJ01 (sample SAMN12384729, study PRJNA508395) | human gut metagenome | isolation source: healthy gut I | host: Homo sapiens
CCCGAAGGGCGGCCGCAAGGTCCACTTCCTGGCACAGCGCCGTATGCAGTCCGAGCACCTGATCGAAAAGGTCGGCAAGGAACTGCGCGGCATGATGAGCTGGATGAAGAAGTAATCGAATTCCGGACATCTGACGTAATATTTGGCCTGCATCTGTGGGCATAAACATGGGGCGGCCAGCCCTCTGGCAGCCGGGAAACCGGATGCTCCGGGGCATGGGCCGCCCTGTGTTTGTTTGGTGTGACTGTCATGTTAAGGCCGCGGGCGCACGATGTGCGCCCCCTACGGGGACAGCTGCATACCATAAGCCCGATTTGCAGGGAACGGTCTTGACCGTTCCGAAACATGAATCTATTGCTAGTTTCAGGCTCTGCGCGGGGAACCACCCCTCAGTCTGCGTTGCAGACAGCTCCCCTCAAAGGGGAGCCAAGCACGACCTAAGGCAGGATATTGGCTCCCCTGGAGGGGAGCTGGACGCGAAGCGGCCTGAGGGGTGGTTCCTCGCGAGATAACTAAGGTAATACCGCACAATTCCCGCCTGACGGCTTAAGCACCGCTCCGGCGGCTGCGGCACGGCATCTGCGTTGCCAAAATGCTCGACATGAATTTATTTGCTTGTTTCTGGTATTTGTGCGATACTATAAACAGCAAAGATTGCCCCTAAAAAGAACCATGCCCTTTTCCCGCTGCAAAGGAGAGAAAAATATGAGAAGTGATAACGTTAAAAAAGGCCCGGAGCGCGCCCCAAACCGCAGCCTGTTCTATGCCCTGGGCTACACCCCGGAAGAGCTGGAACGCCCGCTGATCGGCGTGGTTTCGGCTTACAGTGAGATCGTTCCCGGCCATATGAACCTGGATAAGCTGGCCGATGCCGTCAAGGCAGGCATCCGCATGGCGGGCGGCACCCCGGTGCTGGTCCCGGCCATCGGTGTTTGCGATGGCATTGCCATGGGCCATATCGGCATGAAGTACTCCCTCGCCTCCCGCGAGCTGATCTGCGACAGTGTGGAGACCATGTTTATGGCCCACCAGCTGGACGGCCTGGTTCTGGTGCCCAACTGCGATAAGATCGTTCCCGGCATGGTCATGGCCGCTGTGCGCATGGATGTGCCCGCCATTGTCTGTTCCGGCGGCCCCATGCTGGCTGGCAGTTATGGCGGCGATGAAGTCAGCCTTTCCAAAATGTTTGAAGCCGTCGGCGCTTACAAGGCCGGCATGATCGATGACGCCCAGCTGGAAGATTGCACCTGCAACTGCTGCCCGTCCTGCGGTTCCTGCTCCGGCATGTACACCGCCAACACCATGAACTGCCTGTGCGAAGCCATCGGCGTGGCCCTGCCCGGCAACGGCACCATCCCGGCGGTTTACTCCAAGCGTTTGCAGCTGGGCAAAAAGGCCGGTATGGCCATCATGGATCTGGTCAAGAACAATGTGACCGCCCGCCAGATCATCAACGAACGCTCCATCCGCAACGCCCTGACCTGCGATATGGCCCTGGGCTGCTCCACCAACACGGTGCTGCACCTGCTGGCCATCGCTTACGAAGCCGGTGTGCCCATTGACCTGAAGCTCTTCAACGAGATCAGCGCTAAGACCCCAAACCTCTGCCACCTGGCTCCCGCAGGCCCCACCCACATGCCGGATCTGTACGCTGCTGGCGGCATTCCCGCTGTGCAGGCCGAGCTGGCTAAGGCTGACCTGCTGGACCTGGATGTTCCTACCGTTACCGGCAAGACCCTGGGCGAGAACATCGCGGGTGCCCATATCATGAACGACAAGGCCATCCGCTCCATCGACAACCCCTACTCCAAGACCGGCGGCCTGCAAATTTTGTGGGGCAACATTGCCCCGGACGGCTGTGTGGTCAAGCGCAGCGCCGTTGCACCGGAAATGCAGGTCCACTCCGGCCCGGCCCGCGTGTTTAACAGCGAGGAAACCGCCATCCAGGCCATCTATGACGGCAAGATTGTACCCGGCGATGTGGTGGTCATTCGTTACGAAGGCCCCAAGGGCGGCCCCGGTATGCGTGAGATGCTGAACCCCACCAGCGCACTGGCTGGCATGAAGCTGGACACCACCGTGGCCCTGATCACGGACGGCCGCTTCTCCGGCGCTTCCCGCGGCGCTGCTATCGGCCATGTCAGCCCGGAGGCTGCTTCCGGCGGCCCCATCGGCCTGATTGAAGAAGGAGATACCATCGAGATCAACATCCCCGAAGCATCCATCCATCTGGCCGTCAGCGATGAAGAGCTGGCACGCCGCAAGGCTGCTTACGTCCAGCCGGAGCCGAACGTCAAGTCCGGCTGGCTGGCCCGTTACGCCCGCATGGTGGCTTCCGCCAACCTGGGCGCAGTGATGCAGTAAACAACACCCTATAAAGCAATAAAAACCCGCGCCCCTGCCAGCTGTGGTACAACACAGCGGAAGGGGCGCGGGTTTTGTTTTGCTTACTCTTCGTCTTTATAGGCGTCGTCAAACACGCTGAACACGCCGGTTTCACCCAGGTTCGGCTGGGCGTATTCATGTACATGCGGAGTCAGGCCGGGAATATCCGGCGCTGCGCCGGGGTCCGCATAGATGGTCACATCGGCATCGTCCACATCTACCGGCTTGGCTACGTCCAGATCTTCCAACAAGGACTGGGCCGCACCGCAGTCCGCCGGAACATCGGTCAGGCTGGCACCGTAATGGCTGAACAGCACCGTGCCGTCCTTGTCCAGCACCAGGGTCAGCGGCAGCTGCTGCTGACCGTTGGCAGGCGAGTGATAGCCGCGGCGCTTGGCATCCCGCATGATCTGCCATGCTTCCAGGCTGTAGGTGCTCAGCGCTCCGCTGCGGGTGGGAATATCCAGCAGGTCATACAGAACGCCGTCCGCATCGCACAGCAGAGGATAAGGCAGGGTATCCGGCCCCACGCTGCGGGCCAGGCGGTCCGCGCGGGAACGCACCACCAGCGCCAGGCTGCCGCCGGTCAGCTCGTCATAGGTGGCGGCATACCGACCCACAAAGGTGCGGGTGATGGGGTGGCCGAAGTTGCTCATGAACACCAGTACCAGCGGTGCATGCTCCGCCAAAAGCTGGCGGAAACTGTTGGCCGCGCTGTACGGGGTATCGTATTTGAAAAACGGCAGCTTTTCGCCCGCTTTGATCTGCTTACCCAAAACGACAACAACCTTTCGTTCAAATAAGAAAGAATAGAGAATAAAGAATAATGCCGGTATGCGTGCCGCGCACATATATTGAAAATAGGCTCATGCCGCATTTTTGAGCCGAGCGCAGCGCGGTAGCGTGAAAAAAACAGGGGAAAGGCATTCCCTTCCCCTGTAAGGTGTACAAAAAATCCCGCGCGGCCGTCTGCAGCCAATCAAAACCTACCGTTATATGGCAGGTGGGTGCCCTGCACCCGCAATCACGCTCCCTTCTTCCGCTTGCCGTGTATACACGGGGCGGGAGGTCTGCGATCCGGCGGGGGACAAATCCGGGCTCCCAAAGATTGATTAGTAGGATTATATAAAGCTGCAACAAATCGAACCACGCAGGGTTTAGCTAAGTGCTGCGATGCGGTTAAGAGGGCTGGCCTTCCACATCGTCATCGTCGATGTCATACATGGCGCGCAGACGCTCTTCAAACACTTTGCCAACGGTCAAAAGTTCTTCGTCGTCATCCACAATGTCCATATATTCACCGGCCTCATCGGTGCCGATCCGCATCAGAATCAGTTCGGCCTCTTCGTCCAGGCTTTCGGGATCTTCCTGATAGGGGATCACGGCCAGGTAGCGGGTGCCGTTTACTTCGGTCGCGTCGATCACTTCAAAGGTGCATTCCTTGCCGTCTTCGTCCTCAAGGGTCAAAAGATCCGGCTGTGCTTCCTGAAGCATTTCGGGGGTCAGTTCATCTGCCATGGTCAGTTTCTCCTGTCATCAAAAAGGGGCATATTTTGTTGTTTCCCCTCGTTTTGTCTGTATCTAGTTTACCGTGTTTTTCCTCAAACGTCAAGCTATTCATTTCACCAAATCTGTGATATAATATTCTATATATTGAATAAATTCGCTGAGCCGTAAAAAGATTTATTGCGGTATTTTTGTCCAAGGGGGTATGCCCATGAAACGACTCATCCATACCGCGGTGCTGGCTGCGGCGCTGGCTTTTGCCCTGCTGCTGTGCGGCTGTTCCGGCGCGGAAACCAGCCATAAAGCCCCGCAGCGCGCCGCAGTGGAAAGCGGGGAACGCCAGTTTGCCCAGCCGTCTGACGGGGATTTTATCGCCATCTTTTCCACTTCCCTTGGCGAGGTGCGCGCTGTGCTTTACCCGGACGCTGCCCCCATGGCGGTACAGAATTTTGTGGGTCTGGCCCGCAGCGGCTACTATGATAATACGGTGATCTGGCGCGCCCAATACGGCTTTGCCGTGCAGGGCGGTGATGCAGGCGGAACGGGCAGCGGCGGCGCGACCATCTGGTCCAATAACCCCTACCCGCTGGAAGCGGACAGCAGCCTGCGCCACTATGCCGGTGCGCTCTGCGCGGCCTTTGCCCAGGGCGGCGAGGTGACGGGCGGCAACAGCCAGTTCTATTTTTTGTCACAGCCCTGCCAAACAGCGTGGATGAAACCATGCAGCAGCAACTGCGAGATAACGGCTATTCCGATGAGCAGGTCTCCGCCTATGCCGCGGCGGGCGGGCTGCCCTACCTGGATAACACCGATACCGTGTTTGGCCAGGTATACGCGGGCATGGATGTGGTGGATCAGATTGCTTGTGTTCCTACGGTGAAGAATGAGGACGAAACCGATACCTACCGCCCGCAGGAAGACAGCACCGTTACCATTTACAAGGTAACCATTGATAATTACCCCGGCCCCAGCGCCGATGATACCGCCGACAGTGCGGCTTCGGATTCCAGCGCCCAGTAATAGAATATGCAGCCCAATAAAAAATATCCCACAGGTTTCATGGCATATCAGCCAAAACCTGTGGGATATTTTTGTGTGATTATTTCTTTTTGGTGTTACCGCCCATCCGGCGGTCACGGTGGGCGTATTCGGCCAGGGCTTCATCAAAGCACTGCTTGGTGAAATCCGGGAAGAGCACCGGGGTAAAATAGAACTCCGCATAGGCGCACTGCCACAGCAGGAAGTTGGAGATGCGTTCCTCGCCGCTGGTGCGGATCATAAAGTCCACAGGGGGCAGCTGGCGGTACAGGTGGCTTTCAATCGTCTGCTCGTTGATGTCAGCCGGGGCCAGAGTGCCGTTCTGCACCTCACCGGCAATGGCGCGCATGGCATCGGTCAGCTCGGCGTGGGAACCATAGTTCAGGCAGAAGTTCACAATGCCGGTCTTGTTGTCCTTCGTCAGGTCCATCATGTAGTCCATAGCGTCCAGCACGCGCTGCTGCAGCCCTTCACGGCGGCCGCTGAACAGTACCTGACAGTCGCGCTCGTTCATTTCCTCGGCAATGGTGCGGAAGTTATTGGCAAATAGGTCCATCAGGTAGCCGACTTCCTTGGCATCGCGGGCAAAATTCTCGGTGGAAAAAACATACAGGCTCAGCACCTTGATGCCGCAGTCACCCACAGCATAGCGGGTGATCTCTTTCAGGCGGTCAAAACCGGCCTTGTGGCCAAAGCTGGCGGGCAGGCCGCGGTTCTTGGCCCAGCGGCGGTTGCCGTCCACAATAATGGCGGCATGGGTGGGGATGCGGGTAAGTGCTTCAGGCATGGGAAAACCTCCTTGTTATGCTTGCTCCGGGGCAGTGGGCGCGGCAACCTCCGGCGGTTCTTCGCCGGGGTGGGCTTTGCGCCATGCCAGAAAACTTTCCAAGATCACTGCGGCGGAAACCGAATCCAGCCGAGCTTTGCGGTCTGCGCCAAAGGTGCTGTTGGCCGAAAGAATGCCTGCCGCCGTTACCGTGGTGCGGCGTTCATCCCACAGCACAACGGGCACCCCGCAGGCAGTGGCAAGCCGCGCGGCAAAGCGGCGGCTTTTTACGCAGCGGGAACCCTCGGTGCCGTCCATGTTGCGGGGCAGGCCGCACACAACGCCCTCAGCCCCCTGGGCCAGCCGGGCAGCGGCGGCAGCCTCCGCTACTTTGTTCAGGCTTTTTTCCTCAATCTGCGGGGTAACAGGCGTAACGATCAGCTCCGAAGCATCACATACCGCCAGCCCCGTGCGGCGCTCCCCGTAATCAACAGCGATCCATTTCATTGGCGTACCTCATGTTTTGTGTAGTGTAACCATTATACCATGTGCAGGAAGTGGGTGCAATAAAGCACGGCAGGTAGGCAGCAAAAAAAGCGCACCCCCTTATCAGTAAGGGGTGCGCAGAAAACATGGGAGAAGATAAGCTCAGATCTTCGGCATGCGCTTGTCCAGCTGGATGGTCAGCAGGCTGGCCAGGGCAATCTTGATCACATCGCCCGGCAGGTAGGGAATCACGCAGTAAGTCAGGCTGGTGGGCAGGTCAAGGCCGGTCAGCACCATAAACCAGATGGTGCCCAGCACATAGCAGGCGGCGCAGCCAACCACGCAGCCCAAGGCCAGCCAGCCGAACTTGCGGGGCAGCTTGGCGGCAAAGGCACCGGCAATCAGCGCGGCCAGCAGGTAGCCGATGGCATAGCCGCCGGTTTTGCCAAGCAGAACAGCGGGGCCGCCCTGCATACCGGCCATAACGGGAACACCCACAGCGGCCAGCAGCAGGTAAACCAGCTGGCTGGCGGCACCCCATACGGGGCCCAGCATGGTGCCCGCCATGTACACGGCAAACAGTGCCAGATTGATCGGCACGCCCCACGGCATAGGGATAGCCAGCTGGCTGCAAACAGCGGTCAGGGCGGCAAACAGGGCACAGCCCACCATCTTGTGCAGGCGGGCGTTGGAAGCAGTTGTATTCATGATAACTTTCCTCACTCTCTTAGGTGTATCTAAAAAGTCGAAAATTTAGCTTATTTCTACAAACACAGCCGGATTTTGCGTTAAAAAACCTTGGAATCCACAAAGGATTCCTGCGGCTCTTTGCCTTAAATCCTGCTTGTGTTTGCGAAATATCCGTCATTTTCTTTGTTTTCAGATACACCTTAATATGCAATGCCGGAACGTCAGGCAAGTGCGCCCAACTCTGGAATCACGCGGATCTCATCACTGCCGAATGCTGTGGGGGCAAGGTCGCCATCACAGCGCACCAGCAGGCGGCAGTCATCGTCAATGCCAAGCACCGTAGCCCCGCGCGGTTCGCTGCCGTTGGGGATCAGGGTCACATGGCGGCCCGTCAGGGCTTGGCGGCGGCGGTAATCATCCAGCCAGCTGCCGCGCAGGCCGGTGTGGTACAGCGCCCAGAACTCGTTCAAAAACGCTGCCGCCAGTGCCGCGCGGGCACCGGGGGCGGGGGCAGAATCAAACAGAGAACCCGCCACCGCGGCAAGCTCCTTGGGCCAGCCGCCGGACGGCTGAACCAGGTTGAAACCAAGCCCCAGCACGGCATAATCCAGCATGCCGGATTCCAGGTCTACGGCGGCTTCGGTCAGAATACCGCAGACCTTTTTGCCGTTCTTCCACAGGTCGTTCACCCATTTGATCTGGATGGGCGTGCCGCACAGCTGCTCCGCTGCACGGGCAGCGGCAACTGCGGCTAATGCGGTGATCTGCGGGGACTGGCGGGTGCTGAATGCCGGCCGCAGCAAAATGCTCAGGTACAGCCCGCCCGGCGGGGAGAAGAAGCTGTGCCCGCGCCGCCCGCGCCCAGCGGACTGGGCCTGGGCAATCAGCACAAGGCCCTCCGGCGCGCCGTTGGTGGCCTGGGTGCGCAGCGCCGCATTGGTGCCGGGCAGGCGGTCCACCACAGTGATCTGTACCGCCTGCGCAACGGCAGGGGCCAGCAGCGCTGTGATGGCGTCCGCGTTCAGCAGGTCTGCCCCGTGGGGCAGAGCATAGCCGCGGTTGGTAATGGCTTCAATGGGGGTGCCGTCCGCACGCAGGGCAGTGACGGCTTTCCAGATGGCGGCCCGGCTGACGCCGAGCTGGTCGGCAAGTTCCTGCCCGGAGATATACCGCCCGCGCGCTGCGTCCAGCGCGCTGAGGACCTGTGCTTTGACTGACATGCCGTAACCGCCTTTCCCCAAAAAGTTTGCGCAAACTGAGGTATAGTATACCGCGGGAAAAAATGAAATGTCAACGGAGAGGGCGGGTTGAGGTTTACAATAAGGCGCGTAGATGAGAGGGGGAAAGAGATTTGCGAGTTTTGGCGGTGGGAGATATGGCAGGACCCGGCGGGTGGGACGATGGCGAGCATCGTCCCCTACAGGTAATTTGCAGCGTTTGTTGTAAAGGGTAAGGGCAATACCGCATAATTCTAAGTGCCGATACGGCGAGCGAGGTGCGGCAGATGCTAAGCCAAAAGCGCAGATAATACTGGATGCTGCAAAGGTGAGCGCCGCCAGTGGCGGAAACAGCGAACCGAAGCAGGGGCAGCGGTCGCAGAGTGCGAGGGGCTTTTGCCCCCGAAGCACGATGCGGGTACCGCAACCCGACATTATCGAGCATTTTGGCAACGCAGATGCCGTGCCGTAGCCGCCGGAGCGGTGCTTAAGCCGTAAGGCGGGAATTGTGCGGTGTTGCCCTGAAATAAAAAACATCAAAACACCCCTCCCCAAAAACAAAAACTACCCAAACAAAAAAAGAGATCCGCCAAAGCGAATCTCTTTTGTAGGAAGGTAAACCGTAAGATACGGGAAATTGTTGTGCGGAAAATTAGCGCTGGATACGGCCGGAACCGTCGCCGCCAGCCAGCTTCTCGACCTCAGCAACAGTAACCATGTTGTAGTCGCCTTCGATGGAATGCTTCAGAGCGGAAGCAGCAACAGCAAACTCAACAGCCTCCTGGGTGGACTTGCCGCTCAGCAGGGCGTAGATCAGGCCGCCGCCGAAGCTGTCGCCACCGCCAACGCGGTCAACGATGCGCAGCTCGTACTTCTTGCTGAAGGCATACTCGTTGGAAGCAACGTCATACAGCATGGCGCTCCAGCCGTTGTCAGAAGCAGAATGGCTCTCACGCAGGGTGATAGCAACCTTCTCAAAGCCGAACTTGTCAGCCAGCTGCTTGGCAACGCTCTTGTAGCCCTCGCGGTTGATCTCGCCAGCGTAGATGTCGGTGGCCTCGGCCTCGATGCCGAACACGTCCTTAGCATCTTCCTCGTTGGAGATGCAGACGTCAACGTACTGGCACAGGTCGGTCATAGCAGCGCGGGCTTCCTCGCGGGTCCACAGCTTGCCGCGGTAGTTCAGGTCGCAGCTGATCTTAACGCCATGAGCCTTGGCAGCCTTGCAGGCTTCGCGGCAGATGTCAACAACATTGGGGCCCAGGGCCGGGGTGATGCCGGTGAAGTGGAACCAATCCACGCCCTCAAAGATGGAATCCCAATCGAAGTCAGCGGTGGAAGCTTCCTGGATGGCAGAGTGTGCACGGTCATAGATGCAGACAGAACCACGCTGAGAAGCGCCCTTCTCGTTGAAGTAGATGCCAACACGGTCGCCGCCACGGACGATCTTGCTGGTGTCAACGCCGTAACGGCGCAGGCTATTGATAGCGGCCTGACCAATGGCGTGTGCGGGCAGCTTGGTCACATAGACAGCGTCCATGCCGTAGTTTGCCAGGGAAACAGCAACGTTAGCTTCGCCGCCGCCGAAAGTGAACTCCAGGTTGTTGGCCTGAACAAAGCGCTCGTAGTTGAACGGCTGCAGACGGATCATCAGTTCGCCAAAAGTAACGACTTTCATATTGAAACTCCTTGTATTTATTGTAAATATACCGCGCCGTCAGGCGCAAACCTGCTGTACAGTGGCAACAGATTATTTCTGAACCAGGTGGATGGCGAAGCCGGCAACTTCGTCAGCAAAGTAGATGGCGATGGTCTTGCCGTCCTTAACATTCTTGCTGTCCATATCGAACTTGACGCCGCGCTGGCTCAGGTGATAGATAGCGCGGTCAACATTGTTGGTCAGGATAGCGATGTGACCATGGGTGCCGCGGCCCGGCTTCTTCATGATCTCGAATTCCTTCTTGCCGACAAAGATGCTGCTGTTGCCGGGCTTGACAGCCATGCTCAGCAGGCTGCCGATGGTCTCGGCGGTCTTGGCAGCTTCGGCTTCGTCAGCGCAGTTGATGCCGATGTGGCCCAGTTCCAGGCCCAGCATTACGTTGACAGCCTCTTTGCTCATGGCGGTGATCTCATCCCATGCGCCGGCCTTGATCTTGTCGGACTTGCACATCCAGGTGCCGCCGACAGCAATGATCTGGTTGTAGCCCAGGTAGTTGTTCACGTTCTTGGCGTTGACGCCGCCAGTGCACATCCACTTGCAGGTCTTCAGGGCAGCGCCGATGTTCTTCAGCTTGTCCACGCCGCCGTTTGCTTCAGCGGGGAAGAACTTAACGACCTCGCAGCCCATGTTCATGGCCTGCTGCATCTCGCCGGAGGTGGCGGTGCCGGGCATCATGATGCCGCCCTTATCAATGACATGCTTGCAGACTTCGGGGTCGAAGCCGGGAGCAACGATGAAGGAAGCACCGGCAGCCATGGCGCGGTCAGCCTGGTCAACGGTCAGCACAGTGCCGGCGCCCAGCAGCATATTGGGCAGTTCTTCGTGAATCTTCTTGATGCACTCTTCAGCACATGCGGTGCGGAAGGTGACCTCAGCAGCCGGCAGGCCGCCATCCATCAAAGCCTTGCACAGAGGAATCGCCTCGTCCACGCTGTTGAAAGCGATAACGGGGATGATACCAATTTCGTAAACGCGCTCAAGGACAGAATTCATAACGCATTCTCCTTACATTAACAAAGTTTACATCAGTTGTGAAGCGGTTCCTTATGGTGGAACACCGTTCCGCAATTTGCTGAATTTATTATACAAATTTTGCGCCGCGCCGTCAATCGGTCAATTTTACCAGTCAGAGCGAGGCCTTTTTTGGCAATATTGAGGGGGTTCCGCCTTGTGGGATGCTACTTGCGAAAAACGCCGTTTGCTGGTATACTTAATTCCACAATGCGGAACAATTCCGGCCCGATGGGAGAAGAACCGGGCAAAGTTATAAATTATGAATTTTTTGTTAATTTTTGCGGAGGATGCGTTATGGAGGATCAAACCGTAAAAAATCCTGATAAGGGCGGTGTGCAGAGCGTTGCGCGCATTTTTGAGCTGATCGAAGTGCTGGCCGCCCACCCGGCCGGAGCCAGTTTGCAGCGCCTGGCGGAAGACGCTCACCTGGCAAAAAGCACAACCCACCGCCTGTTAGGCAGCCTGGTCAGCCTGGGATATGCCGCGCAGGACGGCGAAACCGGCAAGTACCGCCTGACCTTAAAGATGTTTGAAATTTCTTCCGGCATCGTCAACAGCATGGATGTGATGAGCGTTGCCAAGGTACACCTGGAACGCCTGGCCCAGCGCACCGGCGAGGCCGTGCATCTGGTCATCCGCGATGCACGGGACATTGTGTACATTTATAAAACGGAAAGCGGTCCTATGCGGATGTCCAGCCGGGTGGGGCTGCGCAGCCCGCTGTACTGTACCGGTGTGGGCAAAGCCATCCTGGCTACCCTGACCGAAGAAGAGGTGGAGGATGTGTGGCGGCACAGCAACCCGCAAAAGCTGACGGTCCGCACTGTGACCGATTTGCCTGCTTTGTGCGCCCAGCTGAACGAGGTGCGCGCCTGCGGCTATGCCATTGACGATGAGGAAAACGAGCTTGGCATCCGCTGCGTGGCGCTGGCCATACCCGGCCCCGGCGGCAAGGCGGACAGCGCGTTCTCTATCAGCGGCCTTGCCCCCTACATGACGCCGGAGCGCATCCGGCGCATTGCTGCCCTTGCGCTGGAAACCCGCGCCGACATCCTGCGCGACCTTGGGGTGCAGGGTGTGTGAAGACATGGCCGACATGAGCTTGTGAGGGCAACTCGGAATTTTTGGAGGAAGTAAGTATGTTAAACAACAAAGGGTTCGACCTTTGGGCTGATGGTTATGACAAAACTGTCGGCATTTCTGATGAGGAAAACACATACCCTTTTGCCGGTTATAAAAAGGTACTTTGGTTCATTTTTCAGACTATAATGCGAGCCGGAAATGCCGTTGTGCTGGATATTGGATTCGGAACAGGCACATTAACGACAAAACTATACGAGCGAGGCTGTTCCATTTATGGACAGGATTTTTCATCAAGAATGATTGCATTGGCATCTGAGAAAATGCCAAATGCACAGTTATATCAGGGGGACTTTTCAAAAGGGCTTGTCGAACCATTGCGGAACTTTCGTTATGATTATATTGTTGCGACATACTCTCTGCATCATTTGACGGATGCGCAAAAAAGCAACTTTCTGTTAGACTTGCGTAACTACTTAAAGGAAAACGGTAAAATTATAATCGGCGATGTTGCCTTTGAAACACGAAAGGACTTAGAAGAGTGTAAATTGAAGGCAGGAGACACATGGGATAATGATGAAATCTACTTTGTCATTGAGGAACTGAGAAAAGATTTTCCGGCTCTTTCATTTACGAAAATGTCCGATTGCGCTGGAGTCCTGATTTTGGACTGATAACTTCCAGTTTGTAGACCAATGCTTAACAAATGTACAACAATAATAGACAAGCCTTGCGTACAGGACTATAATAAAATAATAGGAAAAGATGACAACAAGGGAATGCGGTAAGGCGGCCGGAACTTCCCGGAAAAGTGGGGAATGGAATGAACCTGATCTTTACAGCCTTTGCCACACTGGAGGGCTACCGCGAGGGCAGCAATGCCAACCTGGGCAGCGAGGTATTCTACCGCTGCATTGTGGTCAGCCTTGTCAGCGCAAAACAGAAAAACCAGAACTGCGATGCAGCCCTTGTGACCAACACCGCTGTGCCGGAACCCTATGCCGCGCAGCTGTCCCAGGCGGGCATCCGTGTAATCGCCTGTCCGTTTGACAACTACCGCTTTGAAGCGGATTTAGACTGGTCCCTGGCGTATTATAAGCTGTGCGCCATGCAGTATCTGCTCGAAACCGAGCATTACGAAAACTACCTGATGCTGGATTCCGATACCTTTACCCAGCGCGGCTATCAGGATATCTGGCGCGAAGCCGCGGAAGCGGTGCTGCTGTATCAGGTGCCCCATGCGGCCAGCCAGCCCATGACGGCCCGCATCTCCCACACCTATGATGAACTTTGGCCGGAGGGCGCTCCCCATGTGCTGACCCACTTTGGCGGCGAGTTCGTGGCGGGCAGCACGGCCCGGCTGCAGGATTTTATGGCCGAATGCCGCAATGTGTTTGACCGGATGCAGCAGACCGGCGTGCGCAGCCAGGACGGCGACGAAGCCATTTTGGATGCTGCGGCCTACCGCAGCCAGCTGGCGGGCAAGCCCGTGCGGGCCGCCAACGCGTATGTGTTCCGGTACTGGCTGGGCGGGCATATTATGTTTCCACGAACTACTGCTGCGACCCCGTCTGCGTGCTGCACCTGCCCGGCAAGGCGAAAATGCGCCAGCTGACGGTGCTCTACCACAAATACACCCGCAGCGGCCGCATGCCGGAAAACCAAACCGTGTGGCGGCTCTGCTGCCTGCCTGCCGCCCGCCCGCCGCTGCTGCGCAGCCTGTGGGTGCGCCTGCGGGCCAAAATCGGCATTTGAATCCACCCACTGACCCCCAAGGAAAGGAACGCTCTATGCAGGAGAAAAAACGTATTCCCCTGAGACGTCTGCACCGCCTGCGCACCGCCCGCAAACAGGCCGCGGAGACCGATGACCTGACCCCCATGATGAAAGCCATCAAGGCGGTGCACAGTGTGACCAGCACCGGCTCTACCCAGCCGGAGGACCTGGAACGCCAGCGTGCCGCCCAGGAGCTGTTTGCCCGTTTGGTTACCCCCAACCTGTTGATCAACACCACGCCCATCACCGTCAACAATGTTTCGGCGGAGTGGGTGCGGATGAACCAGGGGCATGACCGCCGCCATGTGGTGCTATACTGCCATGGCGGCGGCTACACCTGCGGCCAGCTGGGCTATGCCCGCGTGCTGGCCAGCAAACTGGCGCTTTCCACCGGGTGCGATGTACTCAGCTTTGAATACCGCCTTGCCCCCGAAGCACCGTATCCTTCCGCCATTGACGATGCCCTGCGCGTCTGGGACTACCTGATGTATATGGGCATCGGCGCGCGGGATGTGATCGTGGCCGGGGATTCGGCGGGCGGCAACCTGGCACTGGAACTGGCCCTTGCCGTAAAGGCCCAGGGCCGCAGCCAGCCGTGTGCCCTGGTGCTGATGAGCCCCTGGACCGATATGACGATGCAGGGGGCATCCTATCAGAAATGTGCCGCGCTGGACCCCATGCTGACCCACGACTATATTGATTCCTGCCGCACCGCTTACCGCGGAGCAAACAGCACCCTGGAATGGGAAGACCCCAGCCTTTCGCCGCTGTTTGCGGATTTAAGGGGGCTGCCGCCCACTTTGATCCAGGTGGGAACGAACGAAATATTGAAATCCGATTCTATCAACCTTGCCAAAGCCATGACGGAACAGGAAGTATACGCCGTGCTGGAGGTATACCCCGAATGCTGGCATGTGTTCCAGCAGATGCCGATCCCCCATGCCGCACAGGCCATGGAAAGCGTTGGCCGCTTTGTGCAGAAAATTTTGTAACGGCGGAACCCCGTCGGATAGGAGGGCTGCCATTTGCCCGAAACCTGGTATAAAGTCGATAATGTCGCCAAAGTATTTCTGGCGTCCGTCAGCCGGCGGGACCCGCGGGTGTTCCGCGTCAGCTGCACCCTGAACGAGGATGTGGACCCCGACCGCCTGAATCAGGCCCTGGAACAGACTGCACGGGAAAACCCGCAGTTCCAGGTCACGCTGCACCGTGGGCTGTTCTGGCATTATTTTGAATCCACCAACCTGAAACCGCAGGCGGTGCCGGAAACGCTGGCCCCCTGTGCCATGCTGTACGGCCCGCAGATCAAAAACGAACTGCTGTATCGCGTCAGCTATTACGGCGCGCGCATCAATGTGGAAATGTTCCACGCCATCAGCGATGGCAACGGCGGGATGGTGTTCCTGAAAACGCTGGTGCACAATTATTTGCAGCTGAAATCCCGAACTGGCCAATGTTCCCGGAGAAGAGCGCGCCAGCAAGGGCGAATCGGCCCAGGATGCGTTCCGCAAGTACTATACGGCGTCCCAAAGCGGCGGAGGAAGACCCGCTGAACCGCAAAAAGTCTTTCCACCTGCATGGCCGCAAACTGCCGTATGACCAGTCCCAGTTTTTTGAAGCCCACCTTTCTGCTGCCCAGGTGCTGGCCAAGACCCGCGCCATGGGGGTAACGATGACCAGCTACCTGGCCGCTGCCCAGATGCTGGCGGCTTATCAGGAAATGCCGGCGCTGGAACGCGGTAAGGTCATCTCGGTCAGCCTGCCGGTCAACCTGCGCAGCTATTACGGAACCGAGACCGCCCGCAACTTTTTCAACTCCATCCGCATCAGCTGGGTATTCCGGGGGGACGAAACGCTGGAAACCCTGGCCAAAGGCTTTGACGCCAAACTGCGGGAAGCCCTGAAGGACGAGCGGGTTAAGGCCCGCATGGACGGCTTTGAAAAGCTGGAACAGATGCCCGGTATCAAGCTGGTGCCGCTCTTTATCAAAAACGCGGTGGTTAACCTGTTCAATACGCTGGAAGCCAAAAAAGTTACCCTGACCATCTCCAACATGGGGCGCATCCCACTGCAAAAAGAGCTGCAGCCCTACATCAAAGGCTTTACGGCGTTCTGCAGTTCGCCTACCGTGTTCACCACGGTCTGTTCCTATGGGGATGATCTGGTTTTGGGCACCACCTGGGCGTTCCGCAGCACCGAGATGCTGAAAAACTTTTACCGCCGCCTTTCTGCCGAAGGGCTGGATATTACACTGTATGCAACGGAGGTGGATGGAGAATGAAAACCTGCCCCCATTGCCATATCCAGGTTGGCGGCAGCGCACAGTACTGCCCGCTGTGCCAGAACCCCCTTGTCGGCACGCCGGAACCGGACCGCTACCCCAAGGTGGTGCCGCCTGCGCGGCAGGCCTCGCTGTTTTACCGCATCGCTGCCTTTGTGCTGCTGGGTGCGGCGGTCATCTGCGGCGTGGTGGATTACATCATGACCGAAGGCAGGCATATGCACTGGAGCCTGCTGGTGCTGATCGGCGCGGTGGGGGTGCTGATGCTGCTGCGCGCACTGCTGCGCCAGGGCCGCAACGCCCCGAAGCTGCTGTTCCAGATTTTGATCGGTACTTCGCTGATCGTGACCTTTGCGGATTATTACGCCGGGTGGAACGGCATTGCCATTGACGCCATTGTGCCGATCTTGTGCAGCGTTACCCTGGTGCTGAACTTCATTTTTGCCTTTGTCAACCGCCGCTTTACCGAGAACGGCCTGGTTTACCTGCTGCTGAACATTGTGGTGGGCGTGGTGCCGTATATCGGTTTAACGCTGCGCCACAGCGTGCGCCCGCCGCTGGCCTGGGTCATCTGCCTGGTCATCAGCATGATCACCTTTTTGGGGCTGGTCATCTTCAAGGGCCGCAGCCTGCTGGCAGAGTTTGAAAAACGCCTGCATCTGTAAATCGGAATTGACAGAGGTAATGAAATGTTTGAAGAATAAGGAATTAGTTTTGGCACAGCACGAATCGTCTTACTTTCATTATATTTTATAATTAAGTGGGCGGTCAAAAATGGAATAAAAGAAGCCTATAGGGATATTACAGGGAAAGTCACTACCGAGGATATTGAGGCAGAACAAATATGTAACGAAGAGGAAAAATAGTTAATAAAGAGAGGTGCATATGCTATGCCAGGTATCCTTGTGGTTGAGGACGATGAAAACTTGAATCGTGGAATCACTTTTTCACTGAAAAAATCCGGATACCAGGTTTTTTCAGCAGAATCAGTGAAAAAAGCGAAAAGAATCGCAAGTGATAATAATGTGGATGTTATCATTTGTGATGTGAATCTTCCGGATGGAAACGGATTAGAGCTTGTCAGATGGATGCGAAATTGTCAAAATGCATATATTATCTGTCTTACCGCGTTGGATCAGGAGACAGATCAGGTCATGGGATATGAAGCCGGTGCGGACGATTATATGACGAAACCGTTCAGCCTTTCCGTACTTCTTCTGAAAATCGAGGCTCATTTCCGCCGCAGAAAGAATGAACCCGGAACTCCAAAAATTCATTCAAAGGATATCGTGTTTATCCCCGGAGAGATGAGGGCGTTCGTAAAGGAAAGAGAAATAAGCCTTACGAAGAATGAACTGAAAATGCTGTCCTTTTTTCTTCAAAACCCGAAACAGATTCTTTCAAAAACACAGCTGTTAGAAAACGTGTTTGATCTGGATGGTGATTTTATGGATGAAAATACGGTAGCTGTGAACATCAGAAGGCTTCGGGAGAAAATCGAAGAGGATCCGGCGGCTCCGGTCTATATTAAAAACATCCGCGGGCTTGGGTATATATGGAATCAGGAGGTAAGTCAGTGACGAAACGGCATCGTAAAAAGTGGGTTGATGCCTTGTCACTGGTGCTGCCGGTTCTACTCTTTTTTGCGGTATTGAACTGCTTTACCACCTATTTATATTATCAGGATTATCAATGTAAAATGGATATCCTGACAGAAGTTGCGGCGGGCGCAGAGACCACCGGCATGGATGTTGCCGCAGGATGGCTGAAAGGAAACGACCATCAAGCCAATGAACAAGGTAAGCAATTATTAGAGCAATACGGGTACTGGGAAAACAAAGGGACTTCGTTTTATGTGCGCTTCCGGCAGAATATCATGATAACCGGCTGTACAAGTGCAGTGCTATGTCTGTCTTTGCTAACGTTCCTGTTTTACCGGAAGAAAGCTGAGGCGAAAGAAAGTCGGAAACGATTGGAGCAGCTAGAGCAAATCCTGATTGCATTTCGGGAAAATCACTTTGAGGCAGTGCCGGACACAGAAGATCATGTCGGGCAGGAAAGACTGAAATTTCAGCTTGAAGCAATCGGACATCATATCCAGCTGCTGCAAGAGGAAGCCAGAGCGGAGAAGGAAAGCACAAAGGAAATGGTATCCGACATTTCCCATCAGCTGAAAACCCCGGTTGCAGCCTTGGATACCTGCTTTAGCATATTGCTGCGGAACAATCTGAGCCAGACGGAGCAACAGGAATTTCGCATCCGCTGCCGGAGTGCATTGGACGGATTGGAAACATTGTTGCAGTCTCTGCTGGAAATATCCAAACTGGAGACAGGTTTGATTCAGCTTGATCAGAAAACACTTCCCATTATGGATACGATCATCTCCGCAGTAAACCGAACGTATCCAAAGGCAGAGGAGAGAGGGATAGAACTTATTTTCGACTGCAACGAATCACTGGAGCATTGTGCACTCATGCAGGATAAACGTTGGCTTGGAGAAGCAATCATTAACGTTTTGGACAATGCCATCAAATACAGCCCAGAACATTCAAAAATCACGATCCGTCTACAAAAAAGAACCGGCTTTGTGAGAATTGAGATCGAGGATCAGGGAATCGGAATCCCGCAGAGTGAATACCATAAAATATTCCAGCGGTTTTACAGAGGGACTGCGCCGGAAGTCCGCGAAAAGAGCGGAACTGGCATCGGTCTGTATCTGTCCAGACAGATTATTGAGCAGCATGGTGGGACAATCACGGTAGCATCCGGCAAAGTCAGAAAAGGAAGTACCTTTTTGATTCAGCTGCCGGAGAATGGACTTTCGTAGAGATGATGAGCAGAAGTCTTTCAAATCTGTAAGACTTCTGCTCTCTTTTTGAAAGTGAAATGAAAGGTTCCTTTGATACAATGCTGGTAAATAAGAAAAGGAGGCCATTGGAGTGGGCGTGATATTAGAAACGAATCAGCTTTTGCAAATTTTATGGGACG
>VOFJ01002469.1_pt1 | contig 18909 bp, 21 predicted proteins | sample 5384081 | NCBI WGS metagenome assembly VOFJ01 (sample SAMN12384729, study PRJNA508395) | human gut metagenome | isolation source: healthy gut I | host: Homo sapiens
CCGTGACAGCTTTGTGTAGTACATCAGATACGTATCCATCAAGTATGTAGGATCCAGAATCGAAGGAGTTCTTAAGGGATTTGAAATGTGTCTATCCGGGCAGTCAATAAAGGAATCCGCAGAAAATGAGCTCCTCAAGCTGGATGAAAAAAATGGGGTGAACAGTATCCTGTCGTTATCAGATCCTGGCTTTGGGACAACTGGGATAAGCTGTCGAATACTTCCCCAGTATACTCCGGTCATCCGTAAGCTTATCTATACCACAATACCGTTGAGGGGTATCACCGTCAGATCCGCAAGGTAACAAAAAACAAGGGCGTGTTCCCATCGGATGGCCACCCAGGCTTGTTTATCTTGCATACCGCAATATACGTAAGAAATGACCATGCCACTGGCCATTGGGCTACCATCTCGCAACAACTGGCTATAAAGTTTGGAAACCGGTTTAAATTATTGTAATTTTACGCTCGTCGGGACGGGTGGTCCCGCCCTTTAGCGCAGGCCGTTCCTCGACCGATGAGTTTTCGAGATAACAATGCGTGACACAGTTTATTTTACACTACCTAAGGTGGTAATCTCTACAAGCAATACACGCAACCCTGATAATGAAGGCACCTGTATCTTCCAGTCTCTACAGGGTAGTTGTTATAAGCCATTCCTTGCAATATGACATCATTTACATTTTAATTTTGTAATCGAGAACTCTCTCATTACCGTCACAAACTCATCGGGCAGTCTTTAAGTACCTCTTCCCTTATGGCAGTAGGCACACCACCATAAATAGGCTTCCGCAATGCCACCCGTAATAGCCCCCATCGTATCCGCATCTCCTCTTAAAGAAATGGTCAGTCGAATGGCACTTTCATAGTCCGTACTTTCCAAAAGCAATGATAGATTCCGGTACTGTACCCCGACAAGGAAATATCATAAACTATAAGTAGCCCTTATCTCATTGCAGGTACGGTCAAGATTATAATCGAACGTTTCCTCCAATGTATATCAAAAGCGTATACCACAATTATATTTGTACAAGACTTCTGATTCAATTTCTTTATTAATGCGAATCCTTTTCCTATCATTGAAGTTTATGCTCACTGTTTCTCGAACTAATCCCTTTCCAATCATTCCAATAACAGCACCCGACTTTAGCCATGTTTCCTATTAGTTCAACCCCTGGTAGAATCATCGGCTATATTCGAAATATCGACCTTTGAGAATATATTTCCCCGACAAAAACCTGAAGGTTAGAGATGTCTGATTTTGAGAAGACATATTGCCTTCTCATAATTGCCATGCCAAAAGCTGGCAAAACCGTTGATGCTGTTGTCAACAAATATATTTTGCCATGCACTCATTTCTGAACATGTAGCACCTACTTTTTCAATTAAAAGTCTCTTTTCTAATGCTTTTGTTGAATGACCGGTATCAATATAAAACCAAGAATTATCTCTATACTGACATGCTGTGCAAAAATATATTTTCAGTATTCCATTAAAGTCAGTTCGTCCAAAATGGATAAAAAACGTCATGATTATATCCATGGGGCGGCATTGTTTCTTCATGCAGAGATTTTCAAATACCTATGAAATGCGTAACCTATCCAACCATACCATTACTTTCTTTGATTAGACGGACAAGGCCCTTCGCCTTCATTCGCATCTCCTCGATTTCTTTCTCGTCACTCTCCAACACATCATACTCTATATAATCTGATTCAAAGAGATTCCTTTGCCCACATCTTTAATGAGTGTGTTTCCTTTTGTCGTTCTCCAAGTATATATAAAACGGCCAAATTCCACAAGCAGCGAATAGAAGGGCAAGGTTCTCCACAAACTTTCAATAGATATTCAATAGCATGTTCAAAATCACCAATACCCCATAATACACTGAAGGTATTTTTGCATAGCATTCTTAGAACCATTTGATGCCGCAAGACGTAACCATCTCAACCCTTCATCCATATTATTTTCGCAATTCAGCAAAAAGAATGCCTATATTCTGTTTGCTACTTCATAGATTCCATCATTGTATGCTTGGATATAACAAGCCTTTATGTCATTATAAAGTTGAATATTCTTTTTGAAGAGATGTGAAAGCATGAACTCATTAAAATCTCCTGCACATTCGGCAAGACTGCAAGGTTTACATACCGAAAATCTGCAAAAGACCTGTTCCCCTGAATCCACTACATAGTTTTTTATCAAGATTATCAAAATACTTGGTATCTTTTAACGGATTATCAAAATACAAGTTTCTCGTTATGAGCTGGGACAAAAATAAACACATCCTCCTGTCTAACCTTATTTTTCTACTTTATCAATCTTTTTTGTCCTTGAACTTCTCCGTTGTCAATCGACACATCGGGGTAGAATTCAACCATTTTTTCCGACAGTTCTCGCATACAGACACAACACCGGCATAAGATAGTGGACTAAGGTCTATATTTACTTTATACCATACAAGCCCCTCTGATGAATTGCCACACTTCGAGGCAAGGAAGTCTTTTGGGCTCACCCGGTATTTGTTCCTGCACATTATCCATGATATAGCCATACGCAAACGGTAAACCGTTTAAAAAACTCCAATACCTAACTGTTGAATCTTGTAATGGGTCTGGCGCACACCACATGGGTTACAATATCATCCTTAACTCTAAAAAAAGAACATACATCGGTTTTATAACCCTCTATTTGGTCGTACACTGCTACATGACTATAATAATTGCAAAATTTGATACTTGTGCGTACATTGATACAATCATGCTTTAGTCGCTTTTTCTTATCTATCCAATATGATTCAAAATCAGCAATGCCACTTAGTTTTGTGCTTATAAATAATAAGTTTTTACGTTTTCTGATAGGAAAGGCCTTAGTGTAGAAAAATCGATTATATCTGCAAAACGCAAATTTCTTTTGCAATCTCAGTATATATATCATTAGGCAAGGAATCTTCAATCCGCAATCCTTGCCTATGTTTCTCCATAGCATCCTTAAGTTTTTCTTATTCTTGACGTGTCCTACAATAATCCATACCATTGCTGATAGTGTAAGAATAGCATACGCGACGCCTATAGTCAACCAAATATTCATAACACATTCAAAGATTATCCCAGAACTCCGGAGATTGCTGATCCATATCCAAATTATCATTATAATAAGGATTATCATCTATACTCCCCCAACCATCAGAATCATCCTCCTCAATATAATTCTCCTCTATTACATTATCTTCAATTTCTTCTACAAACCCAGAGCCACTTTCTGCTATATCCTCTACCCCATCCAATTGAGCAGTAAGCATGTCTTGCCCTTCAAAATCTCATCTACCCTATCAAATTGCGCTCTTAACAAATGCTTGTTCAACCGCTTCTTCTACATTATATACTTTGCTTCAAGTGCTGCGTATGCATCTTCTTGTTCACTAATAGAAACTTGATTACAATAATTTCATGCATTACCATTTCATCATCCATAATTAACTTCTTTTTTTTCCATTTTTTGTATCTCCTTTTTTAATCCTTTTCAGTTACTTTATGCTCAACAGATTCCATAGTTTGGAGAGCATTATCCAACATTCTCTGATTATACTCTTCTTCTTGATTTGCTACTGAGATTGTATTCTCCACTACTTCCCAATCTCTAATTGACATTCTTTTTCTTTTTCATAATCTTCATTTTTTAGGGTTACTATTTTTACTCGCTTATCTTCTTAGCTTAATGTATATTTTTCACCAATTCATTCAAAGCTGTCGCTTTTACATTCAACTGATGTTCTATAATCAACTCATAATCACATTTCTTATCACCCAATTTACCCGCTACTACGAATAATTCCAAAGACAGCAAAAAATAAAGAAATGATAATATAAAACGCCATAGCCCTCTTTCCTTGTAAGAATAATCTCTAACATGGCATTCAGTTCTTCCAAAAACCCACATTAGTCAACAATTCTCCACGCAAGTTATCTTCCACTCCAATTTTTTTTTTCTGCACAAAACTCATCTTGTTGTTTTCCGTAACCTACTCAAATTAAGATTATTCATTTTTACCTGCTCAGTCAGTGGATTCGATACCAGAATCGATGCGACTGTAGTTTCTGGTATTTTTTTGTGTACCATCTTCTTGCTGTACATTTTTATAAGTGGTAGTCGTAGTCACAGCTTTTTTTTCACTGGTTCCTTTGCTATCTCCTCATTCAACATTTCTGTTTTACTTTCCAATGAATCAATATTTTGCTGAAGTTCATTCAACTTATCTTCAATAACTCTCAACCTTGAAGGCAATAACTCCACAACCTGCCTATCTGTTATCTCCACCATTTTCCCTTTTATGTTTCACCAACATCACCTGGTCTAATATCGAAGAACCTAAAAACAGCCATAATCACTGCTATAAAAAGCGAAAAGCAAAATGAATTTACTAGTCTTCACTGCCAATATTATCTGTCTTTTCTATCTGAATTACTATAACTATAAAAATAACTGATGAAAAAACACATCCCCCATAAAGGTGCATGTACATAACGTTGAGCAAAACAAAAGCCCGTAAAACCCACAAAATAATTAATATCAGCAAAGCCGCTGTATATTTCTTCAGATACTTAAAACTCGCTTCACTGCATTGCGATAAAATCCGCCTATTCCAACCTGTGAGAAAACATCCAAACTGCAACCACCATTTCATAATTAATTCCTCCTTTCAATTTGTTCTGTAATGACAATGCGCCAAGTCCTCTTAAAAAACCTCTTTCATAAGACAGGAGCATTCCTGTCATATAAGGCACACGTTTTCTTGAAAGTCCTGTTCCATTCTATTTAATTCTTCCATATGCTGAAGCAACATCTCCTTCTTCATTTCAAGTTGTTTAACAAGGTCAACCAAACCGGCCTCAGAGCGAGATTTTATATGGAAATCCAAATTGCGCAGATTATCCGTGTATTTCAGTTTTATTTGACGAAACTTTATTTCCAGATTGCTACGAATCATAGATTTATTCATTTTCCTTATACGAGACATCGGATTAGACAATGCATCGTCATAACCTTTCGTCTCGTAGTCTTCCTTTAGGAAACTATAGATTAAAATCAATAGGCATACCGGTACCATAATTGATTGCAATTTTGTAGAACTGCTATTCCCAACTGATTCTGTTTCATCAGTTTCCCGATTTCCATTCTCAACAATTTCTTCTGTCATTACAGGAGCCCCTACGGAAAACTCGACGTTTTCTAAAATAATAAAAATAAGCTCATACTATTTATGTTTTAATAATTAATACTTTCACTTTTATAAATGGAACGTGTATCACTACAAATTCCATTCAAAGCACGAAAGTGCATTCATTTGCAACCATAAATAGTATAGTTCAATTCTTCTACCCTCATTGTTAATTCAATACATGATTCTTCAGCATTCCAACTACTACTCATGGCTTTCTATGTTATGTTATTCACTTGTTTATCGTGTAGAAAACAAAAAGTAAGGTAAACATCACGAACTACGAAAATTAAAAAGAAACAAGAATGGCATGCCCTAAATCCCAATTGTTCACAACAATCTGACATCCAAAGCCAGCTCCCGATTAAACTTCATACGATAATAATCATACAACATAGCTATTATTGGACGTTTGAACTTTTTCTTCATAATTACAAAGAAAAGGTTTTCACTTCTGCATCCGAATATCCGTTCTATTATTTATTATCTGATTCGGAGAATTCCCCAGATAGGCAAGTTTTTCCATACTGCTTTAGAATAGCTGTATTTTTTAGGAGATTGATAATAATATTTTCCTGCCTGCTTTAGCTTCTCATTTATCTTACTTTCCAATTCTTCCACGAGGTCAATTATTTATAATTGTAGTTCCCAATTTTTTCAGAGGTGCTATTTCTTCTATCTTCAACCGCATATGAAAAGCGGCATAAAAACACATTTCGAAACCATCCTCTTTCCTTCGAGAAGATAACGGTTACTCTTAAACCAAGTACGAAAACGTTGTACCATTGCTATTCCTCGATTTTTCTAATCTCTTCTGGAACTCTAAAATTACAAAACTCGGCGTTCAGCCGTTCGCAATCTTCTGTTTGATGATAACATGGAGCTTCGCCCTCATATACATATCTATAAGAATCCTTTATTTCGGCTTTTTGATAAACATCTTTCTACAAATCTTTCAGGATTCATTAGAAATTCCTTATAAACCAACAAAGATTGTTCTTCCTTTTTATTGAAAAATGAATGGGTCTATCATAAACCTCACCTTCCAAGTTTAACCCTTTCCAGTCAATTTTCTCAATATCCGTTTCGAATTGGCCACTGTTATAAATACCATATCATTACCTCCTACTATTTACGACTTTCAATATTATCTGCTCTTCATTTATTTATCGTACAAGAATAGAATAGGTAAACATGAAAAGATATTTTTTTTGCGATTAAACTAAAAATCACATAACCAAAGTCGAAAAACAGAGTAACAAAATCTTCATTTACCAAAGTTAATCACTATTTTTTGTCCCATATAATAATACTATGGCAGAAAACAGAATCAAAAATATGTGAGTTGAGATGAAACGCTTTTTTATAATATGGCTATCACTCTTATGCGTGCTCTGTTGTCGGGCGCAACAGAGAGACATGCCTTGATTGTCGCTATTGCCAATTATCCCAAAGAGTCCATGGAACAGCATCCACAGCAATAATGATTTGCAGATACTACTGCCGCAGTTCGATAGATTGGGATTCGAATCAACACATTGACAGATAAGCATGCCACGAAAAAGAACATTATTCAAGCACTGCAACACCTTATTAAACAACTTAAAGCCGGAGATGACGTCTGCCTACACTTTTCCTGTCACGGACAACAAATGGAAGATGACAACGGAGATGAAGCAGATGAGTTGGACGAAGCACTTATCCCCTATGATGCCCAATCCACATACCAAAAAGGCATTTATGAAGGAGAGAATCATTTACGTGATGACGAACTTGAGAAGTTCTTAATCAGCATCAGGCAGAAAATAGGCATCGATGGTTCTGTTTTGATAACTTTCGATGCTTGCCACAGTGGAACAGCCAACCGTATTGAGGAATACGTAGAAGATGACGATGCCCCCTATCCGTGGAACCAATGTTATTTTTTCCTCCAATCCTTTCTATATAGCACCCGGCAACAAACATATAGAAAGGAAAACAAAACTTGCACAACAAAACGGTTTGTCTCCCATCTGTATCATCAGTGCCTGCCAACCTTTCCAACGTAACTTTGAAACAAAAGTAGGAAACAGCTATTATGGTACCTTGTCCTACTTCTTTATATAAAAGTGCTGAAAGAGGTTAACCAATGGAATAAATTTACTATCCCAAGATATGGGAACAAGCCAAAAGTTTCTCATCAAAGCAAATTCAATGATTGAATCTTCTTATGCCCTCTGAACAATGAAAGAAGATATTATATCCCACATACAAGACAATCGTGAAGTCAGCCGCATCTACTCGAACTGAGAGCCGGCTTCTTTGCATACAATCACATCACTTTCCCCATGATACGAGAAGACAGAAGAAATCTACAATGATCCTTCATCGCCTTATGCAATAACATTTCATCGGGCAAACTACAGCAATTGACTTTGTTCCTTACAGACCTACATCAACCAAATAGGCAAGAAACAAAACCATTGACTTATTACGGAAGAAAAATTCAGTACAATCATTGCCTGAGTATGAGATAATAGGATGCGGCAACAATCTTGATATTACAGACGATGACAATAATGCCATAGCCATAGAACGCCAGAAGAAATCTACAAATTAGTGAAAGAGATGGAAAATGATACTTGTCGCAAAAGATATTATTTGGCTTCTACTGGCAACGCCATTCCATGGAAGCTTTGCAGAATTAATAGGATTAAACAATGCCGACGTTGCCAAGAGCACTAAAGTCGGTGTTTCACCAAATTGCGGAATGCAGTTTTAGCCGTATTCCGTAAAAAGGACGCTGAATTCAACTTGCAAATGCAACAGAATTCCTGATTAATAATTTGTTTAAATTTTTTCGTTTGGCGTGAGGTATCCAAGTCTTTTACGAGGTCGATTATTGAGTTTATTTTCAATCCACTTAATCTGTTTGTTGGTTACTTCACTAAAGTCCTTACCCTTTGGGATATACTGCCCCTGATAAGCCCGTTGGTGTTTTTCATTGGCACCACGTTCCCATGAGTGGTATGGTTTGCAAAAATAGAATTTTATTTCCAATTTTTTGCGCAATTTCCTCGTGCTTTGCAAACTCCTTTCCATTGTCAGCCGTAATTGTGTGTATTAAGTTTTTCACTTTCCGCAGTGCCCATACTGCAATCTTAGCTACCAGGATGGCTTCTTTTTCCCGACAACTTGCGTATCCAGACCCTGCTTGTTGCTCTGTCGTTAATGGTAAGAATGGCACCTTTGTGGTTCTTACCAATAATTGTATCTATCTCTAAATCACCAAATCTCTCCTTCAGTTCCACTATCTCGGGACGCTCATCAATATCCACCCCCTGCCTGGGATAAATCCTCGCCCTGCATTTTTAAGAACCACGTTTGGCATACCTGCGACCTTGTCTGCGAAGATATTTGTGCAGTTTGCCACCCCCCGCCGCTTATCCTCCCAAATCCAGCGATATATCGTTTCGTGAGATACCATCGCAATTCCCTCAAGCGGCTCCTGCCGACAATCTGCTCGGGCTGAATCCTTTCTTCAACAGCTTTATTATCCGTTTTCTCATTGCCGGTGTAAGCACTTCCTTTTTGCGATGTTTTTTGCTGCTTGCGCCTGTCTGCTTTTCGCTGGGCAAGCTCCATGCTATAGCTACCACTTCGGGCGTCGCAATTGCGCTTTATCTCCCTGTAAACAGTGCTTTTATCTACTCCGATAGCTTCCGCTATTGCTTTTTTGCTCATCGGTATTTGCAACATCATAGAAATTGCATACCTTTGTTCCTCGGTTATATGTTTGCTCATCTGCAACTTTTTTTTTTTCTTTGGACGGACAATTAAAGCAAATGATAGCAAACTTTATCCATTCAGAGTGAGAGAAAGGGGGACATTGTCTCTCTTTCCTCTCTGAAAAATAAATGTTTTTATTGCTTATTATCCGCACCCAAAAAGTTGCATTTATAAGTTGAACTCAAGGACTAATATAATACTGATGTAATATGGATGCACAAAAAAAAGAGATAGAAGATTTGATTGCAAAGACAATCAGACAAATAGGACATGAAAAGGACATGCAGGACATTGAGACATTAAGGTCATTCACTGCTAATATGAAAAGGAAAGACGGGATTAGAAAATTTCTGATTCCAATCACTTCTATTGCGGCTGTCTTTGTACTCGTATTTTCACTGAACATATACCACAACAATCGTATAATGAATAATATGTTCGTCACCTATTATACACCATTGGAATACGACCAAGAATTAGCATCACGAGGAAGTGAATCAATCTCCCCGGGAATAATATCCGCCATGGATGCTTATCATAAGAAGCTATACAAGGATGCTTTACAAAAATTCAATGTTATGCAGAGTGTTGACCGAAATTTCCTAATATATAAAGCTATTTGCCTCATAGAGACCAAGCAACTGCCTGAAGCAATAGACTTGCTTAAACAGTTAGTGAATGATGGAGAAGGTACAGAATATTGGCAACAGGCTAATTGGTATTTGGCAATAAGCTATTTAGGCAATCATCAAAGGGATAAGGCTATAAAATTATTTAACACCATTATTAAATCTAATACTATATATAATGAGGAAGCCAATAAAATGATACAAAAATTCAAATAAACATTACTATGAAATTATTTCTATTTGGAGCTGGAGCATCCATACCTTTTTTAAGACTCCATTAACGACCAATTATATCACTCAAGAAATTTCAGAGGCAGAAAGATGGAAGCCAATTTTAAAATACTATTGGGAAAAATCACATACTCATTTTCTTTCCGCTCATAAAATTAGTCGTATAATAAAAAAATTGATTAAACGACATCCTCGACTATATAATTTTGAAGACATTTGCGAATCTTTCGATAAACTAACATTGTATCAATGGCCCTATCTCACATCTCCAAACTTCAAACTCACAATGCAAGATTTAAGAATTTGCAATGTTATAAGATATCATAAAAACTCAAAACAGGTACTATCCTGCCTTTCCTTTTTACAGATGTGTCCTTCTATCTATAATTTTAGATAATGAAGAAAAACATTGCAGTGATTATTCAGAGCTAATCAGACTTCAGCAATCATTCTTTAAAAAATTATTCTGACAATGAAGATAAAATGTCAATAATCTCTCTTAATTATGATGACTGCTTATATACATCTATAAAAAAGAAACATTCAATACAGGATTTATAAGTAATGGAGAAAACCACAATCGCTATGCATTTTTTCTCCCCATGTTTTTTTTAGTTCTTCTAAAACCATAAGTTTCTTACATGGGAATATCCGATTTGATAGTAAGTATTTTAATCCTATAAAGATTATTAATCATCAAGCAAGAATTGCAAATATGGATAATTTAAGCCTTATTTCTATTTACGATACAGAATCTATTCTTTCAACACATTTCTTACAACTGGCAAAAGCAAAGAGGCCTCCTTAAATTATAATCCCTATGCCATGTATTATCAGAAAATGGCAAGTGACATACTATGCAGCGACGAAAATTATTATAATTGGATACTCATTCAATGATAAACACATAAATCGAATGTTATTAAATTATTGGGAAACAAACTCTATGAAACGGCTTATTATCATAGACTATTGCAAGTACATTTTTAATTATGAGCATACTGAAAACACACCCAGCATTATAAGCAAAATTCATGATTTATTTTCTACAACCTTTAATGATGACGCTTATGAAATACAAAAAGTTTAACGAAAACGGATATGGTTATCTATTCCCTAAGATACTGCTATATACCAAAGGCTACGAAGCCTTTTTAAAAGAATTTTCTTCTGTTCTCACACTTTACTCTGATAGTATATATTTTCCTTTAATATTTTGGCTACAAAAATAATATGAAAGATTATATCATTATTTTATTAATACTTTTTGAGTTAGCACACGAATCTCTGCTCAAAAAAGCACATCTATTGAATTTATTCAAAAGGGAGTGGAATACGCCCAAAAAGAGAACTACGACTTAGCAATTTTTTATTTAAAGTTAAATATCAAAGAAAACAATATTCCGACAGCATAAGGGTAAAAGGGTGTTTCTATTTACAACATGCCTACTATTTGTCCGGACATTCTGATTTCTCCTGGGATTTATTAAAACATTATAGCCTACTATATGATAGTCCAGATAGTGTTGCGGTGAGTTATATAACAGAAACAGCCTATATATTGGCTAAATCGGGCCAATATAAAGAAGCATTAGTGTACGGTAAACTGGCAGAACAGAGAACTAAATCTTTATATGGAGAATCATCACTTGAATATGCTTTTGCATTAGATAATCTTTCTATACGATATCGAGAAAATGTAAAAATTGACTCTGCAATAGTTTTATGCAAAAAAGCTATTCAAATTATATCAAAAACTATTGGAAAAAGGAATATGGACTACGCAACTTCACAAAATAATTTAGCCTTACTATACTATGAAAAAGGCAAGTACAACAAAGCTATAAGCCATAAAAAGAAAGCTGTAAAATTACATAAATTACTTAAATCAGACACAACCTCAAGCTATGCAATACTACTAGATAATATTGGAGTCATCTATAAAAGCAAAGGAAATATGCAGAAAAGCATAGATTATAATTATAAATCTATTAAGATTCTCCAAGCCATAAATGACACTTGCTCCATAGACTATATTACTGTACTTAATAATCTAGCAATCAAATACTGTACCATAGGACAATATGATACTGCAATCAAGATTGGGTACAATTCATTATCTTTATCACAAAAAACTTGTAGAGACAAATAATATATGCCATGCCATAGTTTTTTTACATATTATAGCATCTGCACATCTCTCAGTAAAGGAGATATACAGAACTACATACAATCAGTATCAAAAGCAATACCTATTCTAGAAAATACTATAGGAGAAAATCATTCTATATATATTGATATTATGAAAGAATTAATTCATATACATATAACAACAGGAAATTACATTCAAGCTATTCCTTTTTATAGAAAAAGGAATAGAAAATATTATTTCCCTATATGGAGAAAACAGTTTTATAATAATAAACTGGCTTATAGATTTAGCAACATGTTACAAATACGGAGTAGGAAATGACTCACAATTATTACTCTTATGTGAAAAAGTCCTTAATTTAGCTAAAATACACTATAAAAAAAAAGAGTCTCTTATATATGCTCAGACCATTCATAATATTTGCACTATTCTAGATGAGATTATCCCTAGTGAAATTTTATTAGCAATAGAAGAAGAAGTATTTTCAATTAGAAAAAAATTATTGCCACACAATCATCCTCAATACCTTTCATCACTAAATAGTATAATAACATATTATACAAAATGCAATATGCTTAAAGAAGCTATTTCTATTGGAGAACAAATGTTAAATACTAATAAAAAGAACATGGATGGTGCACTTTTACATAATTTAGCTATTGCCTATTCAAAAACTGGGAACGTCCCAAAAGCTATACACCTTCTCGAAAAAACTTCTGAAATATACAAAAAAGAATTTGGGAAATGTAATATACACTATTTAAATAATTTATCAGACCTTTGTCTTAACTATCATAAGGCACAGTTGCATGATAATGTAAAGAAGACAGTTGAAGAATTAATTTTCATAACAGACAAGATGTCATTCAAAGATTTATTACTACTCAATCAAAAAGAAAGAAATTATTATTGGAATAATGTTTATCTTTTCACTCAACTATTCTCTTATTTTGCTTATCAGCATAAAGATGATGAAGATTATATCCGGTTAGCTTATGATGCAGCTCTCCGATTTAAAAATATTCATCCCACAATTCATACAAAAAATCAATGAGCAATATGCATCTTATGGAAATAACCCAATGTACAATGACTATAAAGAATTTCTAACAATTGAAAGAAAAATCAACGTTTTACAAGAAAGAACAGCTAATAAAAAAAAGAGATTGATTTACTTAAGAGACAATCTAAAAAATTAAACCGCAAGTTATCACAAACAGTTATACTTAATACTGATATCAGAAAACTTATTCAACTCAAATGGAAAGATATTCAATCTTATCTATCTCCATCAAGTGTAGCTATTGAGTTCGTAAATGTACCTATAGAGAAGGATAACCACAATTACATAGCTTTAATTCTTAAAAAGGCATGGGATTCTCCAAAAATTGTTTCATTTAGTCTTTCAACAAATGATTCTACTAAATTCGACTGGCATTCACATCAGCTTTACAACATAATATGGAAACCTATCGAACAATATCTTTCTATAGGTGATACCATTCACTTTTCCGCTTCAGACATACTTCACAAAATTCCCATCGAATCTCTCCCCGTTGGTAACGGAAAAATCATGAGTGACATCTATCATATGCATCGTCTGTCCTCCACCCGAGAGCTGGCTTTAAAGAAAGATCCCATAAAGTATAAAAAAGCAGCATTATACGGTGGACTAAATTACGATATGACAGATAGCGATATGAAAAACGAAAGCTCCAAATATCAGAAAGAAGATAATACAGATATCCTTTCTGCATCCAGAGGTTTATTAGAAGACTCTATCAGAGGGCACAAATGGATTCAGCTTGGCAATACACGAAAAGAAGTGGAATATATAAAAGAACTATTGGAAAAGAGCCATATCACTGCCAACATATTTAAAGGCAATAGCGGAAACGAGGAGTCTTTTAAGGCCTTGTCCGGACAAGAATACAACATTATTCATCTTGCTACACACGGATTCTTCTATCCGAATGAAGTTGCCAAGAAGAAAGACTATTTCAAGCCTATTCTAATGCAAGACGAACTAAACATAAGCCCAACAGACATGTCCTTATGGCGTTCCGGTTTAGTGTTGTCGGGTGGAAACCGTGCATGGAAAGGGAGACTCTATCCCTGAAGAAGTAGAAGATGGCATTCTAAAATCCCAAGAGATTAAAGACTTGGATTTGCGAGGTGCAGACTTAGTTGTTCTTTCCGCCTGCCATACAGGACAAGGAGAAGTGACCAATGAAGGAGTGTTTGGGTTGCAGCGAGCATTCAAAATGGCAGGTGTACAGACTATCGTAATGAGCCTAACAGAAGCGGATGATCAAACCACAATGGCCATGATGAACAAATTCTACACCAGTCTCCTTTCAGGACAGTCCAAGCATGATGCTTTCTATAATGCACAGCGGTACATACGTTCTATAAAACCGGACCCTATATATTGGGCCGGATGGATTATGTTAGACTAAAGTAAATAGTCACAACCTTTTCCCGATTAAACCATAAGCCCCCAGTGTTTTGCATAATTCAAAGCATCAGACTCTATTATCAATATTTATTTGTAACAACATTTCAAAACCCAAAGACATCCGTTTCAAGCCATCAAGCCGTCACAGTCCACCCCCCAGAACACCTTCTGAAGTGGGGGGTAATTCAGTATACGACTGAATAGGATTCAATATACGACTGAATGGCATTCAGTATACGACTGAATAGGGTTCAGTATAGGAGTGAAAATAATCCATCTTCCTTTTCGGTTCGGAAGTGCAGTATGCAAAGCATGATTCTGTAAACATTTTCCACCCACAAAGCCACGTCCGGAACAGGCGTTGGCAAAAAACAGTTTATGGAAATTGAGAAACACCAAGTGAGATTATGCCTGATTCGCAGACGAAAATGCAGCTAAAATCTTCTTGATTCTTCGAGATTCTTGAAGAATCAAGAAGAAATTCCAGAAAAAACCGTATTTTTGCATAAAGAACTAATTTATAGGAATTATGTTAGAGCATCCACCTATAGCAAATGCACAGGAAAAGTCGGAATCCTTGAAACCGGACTTTTTAGCTGAAGTACAATCCGCCAATGCCGATTATCCGTATTGGGATAAAGTGAAATACATTCGTACAGAAAGCGGACTGAGCGGGAAACAACTGTGGCATGCGCTCAAATACCTCCGGCAACTGAACAGAACCTCCCTGCATTTCGGCAAGTACCGTTTCAGCTTTATGATGACGGATGAGATATTTGAGTTGCTGCACTATTTCGACATGAATATCGGTGGCAGTCTGACAGGTGAGCACTTGATTCCTTCTGAGAACAAGAATGCCTATCTTGTTTCGTCCATCATGGAAGAAGCCATTGCTTCCAGCCAGATGGAGGGGGCTGCTACCACTCGAAAAGTAGCGAAAGACATGCTTCGCAAAAGTGAAAAGCCCAAAGACAAGGGACAACAGATGATTCTGAACAGCTACCAGACAATCTGCCAAATCAAGAGAAATGCGGAAAGTAATTTTTCCGTCCGGCAGCTCCTGGATATTCATCGCTCAATGACCGAGAACACGCTCGACGAAGAAAACGATGCAGGACGAATACGCCAACATGACAACATCCTCATAATGGACGGCATCACCGGTGACGTTGCCCATACGCCTCCGCATCATGAAGAATTGCCGAACTTGTTTTTTGCCGATTTGGAAACGTTTTTCAACAAAGACGGAAAAACATTTATACATCGCATAATCAAAGGCATCATCATCCACTTCATGCTGGCCTATTTTCACCCCTTTGTTGTCGGAAACGGACGAACCGCCCGCTCACTGTTCTACTGGTATATGCTCAAAAAGGGGTATTGGCTGGTGGAATATATGTCTATTTCACGAACCATATACAAGACCAAAAGGAACTATGAAAAAGCCTACCTCTATACAGAATATGACGACAACGATCTGACTTATTTCATCCTATACAATTTGCGGACGATGAAGAAGGCCTTTGAAGAATTGAAGATATACCAAACGCAAATCGGAAGAGAACAGCAGCATTGTCTTGATTGCAAACATCAAGGGAATCAATACGCGTCAAGCACAAATATTAAAAATTATCCATGAGCAGCCTAACACTTGTTTGTCTGTAAAGGAGGTTGAAAATCGTTTTTCCGTTTCCAATTTCACAGCAAGGACAGATTTGGAAGGACTGGTCGGTTTAGGTTATTTATCTGAACTACAAATAAATAAAGTCAAACGGAATTATATAAAATCGGACAAATTTGACAGTTTAATGAAAAACAAGCTGTAATATTCTTCTTGAAATTTCGAGATTCTTGAAGAATCAAGAAGAATCTATCATTCTCAGCAGCTTCCAATCACTCCCTCCAGCGTCTCTCCATCGGCAAACAGCCTGCCATCCGCTTGTATCATCCGCTTCTTTAGGCGGAACTTCTGCAGGGACACGGAAGCGGGAGATACCGCAATGAGTGTGGCAATCTGCGTATTGCTGCATCGAAATCACTTTCCAATTGCGTCATTTCGCGCATCCGATAGATATTGAACTCCGGTCGGAGGGTTTTGCTTTCTTGCATGGCTTCGATGAGAAGTCCGTCATCAAGGGGTGGAAAGCGGACTTTAAAGAGAAAAGCATAGCCTAAAATAAATTTATTAGTAATAATATTATTAGTAATAGATATATTACTTATCTTTGCTCCCGGAATAACATCTGAAGATTATGGAGAAAAAACCTTTTATATTCGGTGTCGCGACATCGGGCGATAATTTCACCGACCGAAAAAGAGACCTCACGACTGGTATTGAATTTCCGGCATGGAGTGAATACGGTACTGATTTCGCCTCGTCGTTGGGGGAAAACCTCTTTGGTGCAGAAAGCGTGTCGCTTGGCGCAGTCCGACAAATTGAAAGTCGTTTATATCGATATTTTTTCTTGCCGTAGCGACAGGGATTTCTATGACGCATTTGCTTCCGCCATTCTCAAACAAACCTCTTCAAAGTTGGATGAATGGCTGGAGCATGCCAAATTATTCCTTTCGCGTATCAGCCCTAAAATATCGTTGGGGACCGATCCGATGACGGATTTTTCCATATCGCTTGAAATGAATCCCAAGAGCAACGAGATCGATGAAATCCTGCAACTCCCTCGAAAAGATAGCGCAGAAGAAAGGTTGTAATATCGTTGTTTGCATCGACGAGTTCCAGCAAATTGCCGAATTCAAAGATTCCAAAACATTCCAGAAGCGATTACGCTCGATCTGGCAATTGCAGAAATCGGTGTCTTACTGCTTATTCGGCAGCAAAAAACACTTGATGAACGAACTCTTTGAAAAAAAGGAGCCTTCCGTTCTATAAGTTCGGAGACGCTATCTATTTGACAAAAATCGGGACGGCGGATTGGGTGGATTATATTTGTGGGCGTTTCGAGGCTACGGGCAAACAGATTTCAAAAAAAAGAGTTAGCCGAGAAGATCTGTCAGAGAGTTGACAATCACTCTTCGTATGTGCAGCAGTTGGCATTGGTTGGTATGGATTCATACGGACAAAGTTGCCACGGAACAAGATTTCGAGGAGGCATATCAGATATCATTGACCAAAATACACCGTTGTTCGAGAAGCAGACCGAGAGCCTTACGACCTATCAAATGAATTTTTTTTGCGAGCCATTATTGATGGGGTACATAGCGAATTTACCACGCAAGAGGTTTTGCAGAAATATCAACTAGGTTCATCGGCTAATGTCAGCATCGTAAAACGGGCACTGGTCAAGAAAGAGCTTATCGAGATCGAGAAGCGTCAAGCCATTATTCCCGACCCCGTGATGAAGGTGTGGTTAAAAAGAGAATTAGGTGTATAACAATAGTTCGTTAAGTTTTATACACTGCTTTTTGTATAGCAACAAATGTCATATTACCTTTCCTTTTTTCATCTAATGCAGCAAAGCTACGATTTTTTTTTATGAGCAAGAAAAAAGGATATAGGATTTGCTATCATGCAACAAAGTAAATCATTAAAAAGCCTCAGCAGCTTCCAATCACCCCCTCCAGCGTCTCCCCATCGGCAAACAGCCTCCCATCTGCCTGCATCATCCGTTTCTTCAGGCGGAACTTCTGCTGGGACACGGAAGCGGGAGACACGGCAATGAGCGTGGCAATCTGTGCATTGCTGAAGTGCAGGCGGATAAGCATACAGAGCTGGCTGTCGGCAGGCGTAAGCTGGGGAAAGCGCAAGACAAGGCGTTTGGAAGCACCCTTGTATACTCTGTCAGTAAGCTTCTGCAAGTAGTTCCACTGGCTGTCCGCAAGGAATTTGGGCTGGATGCGCAACTGCTTCACCACTTCGTCTGCGTCTATCACGGCAGAAGCAAGCGCCTGCACCTGCCCGTCGAGCATCCGGACACGCTCGCCCTCTTTTCTCAACAGTTCCAGTTCGCGGGGCACGGGGTTGTCTTCATACTCCCTTGAGACGGGCGCGGAGTGACTCGTTTTCCTTATCCAGACGGCTGCCATGTTCCATGAGGTTCCGTCAGCGAGCTATGCACTTCTTCGCGCTCTTCGTCGGTCAGCGACATCTCCTTCAGGCATTCTTCCAGTTCCTCGCGCTCGCGTTCATTGTTGCGCAAGCGCTGTTCGTTTTCGCTCAAGGTGATAAGGTAGTTGCGGTGGTGGCGCTCTTTCTTGAACCGGACAAGGCTGAACAGCATAGCACCGGAAATGCTGAACATAATCACAGAAAACACTCCCCAGAAAAAACGTTCGTAACCACTGACCGACTTCAGCCGCACATGCCTGCCATCGGAAAGCCCTTTATCTGATTGTATTCACGGTGCAAGCCGGAAATCAGGCGGACGGCCCGGGCACTGTCGACAGCACCGCATTGCACCAACGAGTCAGCATGAGAAAGGGACTGTTCGTAGTTCATC
>VOFJ01001616.1_pt1 | contig 18897 bp, 24 predicted proteins | sample 5384081 | NCBI WGS metagenome assembly VOFJ01 (sample SAMN12384729, study PRJNA508395) | human gut metagenome | isolation source: healthy gut I | host: Homo sapiens
CAAAAAATGTTGACTTTTGAAAACCTTGTAATATAATAACTTTTGTCGTCACGGAGATGACAAACAGATAAACAACGGGTGTGGCTCAGCTTGGCTGCCAGAGCGCCTGGTTTGGGACCAGGAGGCCGCAGGTTCGAATCCTGTCACCCCCTGCTGTAACATGCGGGTGTAGTTCAATGGTAGAACACCAGCCTTCCAAGCTGGATACGTGGGTTCGATTCCCATCACCCGCTTTGAGAATCCAGTGTTGAAGGGATGAGTCTGTAGCTCAGCTGGATAGAGCAACGGCCTTCTAAGCCGTGGGTCGGGGGTTCGAATCCCTTCAGGCTCATTTTTATGGTGGATATAGCGCAGTTGGTTAGCGCGCCAGATTGTGGCTCTGGAGGCCCAGGGTTCGAATCCCTGTATCCACCTTTAATTTTAATATTTGAAAGAAATGGCAAGGTTCAAATGCTCGCATTTTGGCTCGTTAATTGTAAGGTAGGATATCATAAAAGTCTCCCGGCAGGATATGAGAGTATTTGGCAGATTACGGGATGCCATAAGTTAAGCGATTGTCCAGGCGCGGGAATATGCCATGGCGCATGTCTATGTTGATTTTTAAGATAATGGGTCATCGCCGGTTCGGTAGGCACAGACTTTGACTTGCACTCGCTGGTTCGAATCCAGCTGGCCCATTTTACGGGCGTGTAGCTCAGGTGGTAGAGCACTTGACTTTTAATCAAGTTGTCCGGGGTTCGAATCCCCGCACGCTCACGATTGTTTAGTCCAATGGTTTTTGTCTTTTTATTTTTTCTTGCGGATATGGCGGAACTGGCAGACGCGCCAGACTTAGGATCTAGTGGGCTACGAGGTGCAGGTTCAAGTCCTGTCATCCGCATTTAGTTAAACATAACAAAAAACCAGTTATATATAGAAGTAATAGAGAACCTTTACCAAAAGGTTTCTTTTTTTGCTTTTTTATGGATTTTAAGTACCTTCACAATAGTCGAAAGTGATGATATCCGTGTAATAATCATGTTGCAGATACTGTCGGTTCACTTCCAGAATTTTTTATCGTCCGAACAGAAGATGTAGGCGATTTCTCCCACTCTTTTTCCATAGCAGGCGGCTACTTCTTTAATCCATCCGGTGGTTTTTTTTTCTTTTTGATATCGGGCATTTTTACCCCTTCGGTTTGATAACTTATCATAGAATAACAAATTAGAAATGACAGGCAAAGATAGGTAAAAAGTATCTTGTTAGCGGTTCACTTTCGGGATATTTTCTAATAACTTTCTAATCTGGTCTGAGTTGATTATAATCGGTTTCACTTCTCATCGGGAAAAGGGCGTTGTACTTTTTGTCACCAAAAACAGAAAACAATGAAACAACGTGCTATTCTTTTCTTTTTTATAGGCATAATGACAGGAATACTGCAGGCACAGACCTTGACTCTGAAAGATGCCGGACAGCTTTTTTTCTGAAGCAGAACCTGTCTCTTTATTGCAGCCCGGTATGATATGGACATTGCTCAGGCACAGGTATTGCAGGCCAGACTTTTGAGAATCCCGTTATCTCGTTAGAGCAAAATGTGTACAATAGGCTGAATGGAAAATACTTTGACATGGGAAAGGACGGGGAGTCAGGAGTGGAGATAGAGCAGGTTATCAGTATTGCCGGGCAGCGTAGTAACCGTATCCGTCTGGAAAAAGTGAACAAGGAAATGGCCGGATATCAGTTTCAGGAAATCATGCGCACCTTGCATAGTGAGCTGAACGAACGATTTGTCGAGACTTATTTTCTGACTAGAAATATGGCTGTTTATGAAAAAGAAATAACTTCTGTTGGAGCGCCTTCTGGCTGAGATGAAACTTCAACAACAGAAAGGAAACATTTCACTGATGGAAGCCTCGCGTCTGGAGGCCATGTTGCTTTCATTGAAGAAGGAAAGGAATGAGCAGGAGAATCAGCTGGTTGCCGCCCGGGGAGAATTGAACCTTCTTCTGAGCCTTCCTGCTGATGCGCGTCCTGAACTGCTACTGGATGAAAGTATGTTGAAACAGCTGGACTTGTCACAACTCTCTTATGCGGACTTGATGGCACGTATGACTGGACGTCCCGATTTAAAACTGGCCCGTACCTATATCCGTGCTTCGCAGGCGAACCTTAAACTTCAGAAGTCGCTGGCTTTTCCCGAAGTATCCTTTAAAGGGACTTATGACCGTGCCGGTAATTTTATCAATAATTACTTTGCTGTGGGGATCAGTTTCTCTGTTCCTATATTTAACCGTAATCAGGGTAATATAAAGTCGGCCCGCATCGAAATCATGAAAGCGGATAAGGAAAAGGAGTATGCCATGGGAAAAGCGGAGATGGAGCTTTTTACCGCTTATTCGCAGCTGGAGAAGGCGATGAATCTTTATCAGTCGGTGGATAGTGATTTGGAGCAGAACTTTGAGAAACTGATAGCGGGGAGTGAATGAAACGTTCCGGAAACGTAAGTATCAGTCTGTTGGAATTTATAGACTATTATGAGAGTTATAAAGAAACTTGTATACAGTTATATGACACACGTAAGGACTTGCTTCTGGCTATGGAGAATTTGAACCGCGTTATCGGACAAAAATGTATTTAATTATTAATAACTTATCAATCAGAGAACAACAATGAATCAGAATATCTTTTTTACTGGGCTTATTTTTTCCTCTTCTTTGTAACTGTTCGGCACCTAGCTGAACAAACAGACACGACCAATGGGGGATCTTCCTGACAGACAGTTTGAAACAAGTAGTGACCATTGATACTGTAAGTATACAGGAGGTCACGATGGAACTTACCCCTGAACGGTCGTGTTACTTTCAACCAAGAACAGGTGGCACGGGTGTATCCCATATTCGGGGGACGGTGACGGAAGTCCATGCGGAAACGGGAGATTATGTGCAAAAAGGTGAGGTTCTGGCCGTAATCCGTAGCGGGAAGTGGCCGACTATGAGAAACAGCAGAAAGATGCTGCCCAACAAGTGCTTACCGCCCGGCGTGCCATGGATGCGACTCAGGACATGTATGTTTCGGGCATAGCTTCGGGAGCGCGATATGCTCCAGGCAAAGCAAGAACTGGCCGCAGCCGAGGCGGAGGATAAAAGGGTGAAGGAAGTTTTCTCCATTTATCATCTGTTGGGTAATTCCTTTTATCAAAAGTGAAGTCTCCGGTAGCGGGATTTATTGTCAATAAAAACATCAGCAAAGATATGCAGATACGTTCAGACCAGAGTGAGGAATTATTTACTGTATCGGGGTTGGAGAATGTATGGGTGATGGCCGATGTCTATGAAAGTGATATCAGCAAAGTATGTGCAGGGGAGACAGGGGTGGAGATTACTACACTGGCTTATCGGAACAGGAGTTTCGGAGGCACTATAGACAAAGTGTATCAGGTGCTGAATGACGAGAGTAAAACGATGAGCGTGCGCATAAAATTACAAAATAGGGATTATCTGCTGAAGCCGGGTATGTTTACCAATGTAAAGGTGACTTGCAAGGCATCCGAGGAACGGATGGCACGGATAGACCCTCATTCGCTGGTTTTGAGAATGGGAAGAATTATGTGGTAGCGGTAGACGGCGACGGCAGTCTTCAGGTGAAAGAGGTGGAGATTTACAAGCGGTCGGATAAGGAATGCTATCTCCGTTCCGGTGTTACCGGAGGCGATAAGATTCTTAACAAAAATGTTCTGTTGGTTTATAATGCTTTGAATGACGATTCTAAATAGAAGAAGGAAAGTATGCATAAGTTTATTGATAATATAGTAGCTTTTTCACTGAAAAATAAATTTTTATATTTTTCAGTACCACGATAGCGGTCATTGCAGGGGCGATATCTTTCAAACATACACCTGTAGATGCTTTTCCCGATGTGACGAACACGAAAGTGACCATAATCACCCAGTGGCCGGGGAGAAGTGCGGAAGAGGTGGGAGAAATTCATCACTATCCCTGTTGAAATAGCGATGAATCCTGTTCAGAAGAAGACTGATATCCGTTCTACCACTCTTTTCGGTCTGTCTGTTATCAATGTGATGTTTGAGGACGATGTCGATGATTTCACAGCTCGCCAGCAGGTGTATAACTTGTTGAATGATGCTGATTTACCGGAAGGGGTCACTCCTGAAGTACAGCCGCTTTATGGCCCGACGGGAGAGATTTACCGCTACACTTTGCGCAGTGGCAAGCGTGATGTGCGCGAATTGAAAACAATTCAGGACTGGGTGATAGACCGCAATCTCCGTGCTGTGCCGGGTGTGGCTGATATTGTGAGTTTCGGTGGCGAGGTAAAGACTTTCGAAGTCAGTGTGAATCCCCATCAACTGATAAATTACGGTATTACTTCATTGGAACTGTATGATGCTATTGCAAAGAGTAATATCAATGTCGGAGGAGATGTGATTACTAAGAGCTCACAGGCCTATGTGGTGCGTGGAATCGGATTAATCAATGATTTGGAGGAAATCCGGAATATTGTAGTGAAGAATATCAACGGTACGCCTGTATTGGTCCGTCATTTGGCGGATGTGCACGAATCCTGTTTGCCCAGACTGGGACAGGTGGGACGCATGGAAGAAGACGATGTCGTACAGGGGATTGTCGTCATGCGGAAAGGAGAGAATCCGGGCGAAGTGATTGCTGCCTTGAAGCATAAAATAGCAGAACTGAATACAGGGATTCTGCCCGAGGATGTGGAGATTGTTCCATTCTATGACCGTGAGAACTTAGTCAATCTGGCTGTTCATACGGTGACTCATAATCTTATTGAGGGTATATTGTTAGTTACGTTTATCGTTTTAATTTTTATGGCGGATTGGCGGACGACAGTGATTGTCGGCATCGTGATTCCGTTGGCGCTGCTCTTTTGCCTTTATCTGCCTTAGAGCGATGGGAATGTCTGCCAATCTGCTTTCTATGGGAGCGATAGATTTCGGCATCATCATTGATGGCGCCGTGGTGATGGTAGAAGGGGTTTTTGTGGCGCTGGACAGAAAAGCGTACGAGGTGGGAATGCCTGCGTTCAACCGGATGTCGAAAATGGGGCTTATCCGGAGCACTGCCAAAGATAAGGCGAAAGCGGTGTTCTTCTCCAAATTGATTATTATCACAGCGTTGGTGCCTATATTCTCTTTTCAGAAAGTGGAAGGAAAGATGTTCTCTCCGTTGGCATATACATTGGGATTCGCACTGCTGGGGGCTTTGATCTTCACTTTGACACTGGTTCCTGTCCTGTCTTCTATGTTGCTGAAACGTGATGTCCGTGAGAGGAATAACTGTATCGTCCGTTTTATCAATGAAAAAGCTTCGTTGCTGTTCGACCGGTTTCATGCCCGTCGCAGTCTCACTATCGGACTCTCTACGGTGGTGGCGGTTTTCGGATTGTGGCTTTTTACTTTCTTGGGAACGGAGTTTCTTCCTCAGCTGAATGAAGGTTCCATTTATGTACGCGCCACGCTTCTTCGCAAAGCATCGCTTTGGATGAATCGGTGGAGCTGGCCAACACCATGCGTCGTAAACTGATGGCTTATCCCGAAGTGAGACAAGTGATGTCCCAAACCGGACGACCGAATGACGGAACAGATGCGACCTGGTTTCTATAATATTGAATTTCATGTAGACATCTATCCCGAGAAAGAATGGGAGAGCAAACTGACCAAATTGGAACTGATTGATAAGATGCAGCAGGATTTATCCATTTATCCGGGCATCGACTTCAACTTCTCACAGCCTATATCGGATAATGTGGAGGAGGCGGCATCGGGGGGTAAAGGGCTCTATTGCGGTGAAAGTGTTCGGCAAGGACTTATATGAGTCACAGAAACTTGCCGTACAGATTGATAAGATTTTGGGGACTGTGGAAGGTATTGAAGATTTGGGAGTAATCCGTAACATCGGCCAGCCTGAACTGCGTATCGAACTGGATGAACAGAAACTGGCACGATACGGGGTAGCGAAAGAAGATGTGCAGTCCATCATCGAGATGGCTATCGGCGGAAAATCGGCCTCTTTACTTTATGAAGATGAACGGAAGTTCAATATTATGGTGCGTTATAATCCGGAATTCCGTCAGAACGAAGATCAGATAGGCAAGATATTGGTTCCGGCCAGCGATGGAGCCATGATACCTGTCAAGGAATTGGCGGATATCCGTACCATTACAGGACCCCTTACTTATTTTCAGGGACAACCACACTCGTTTCTGTGCGGTCAAATTCTCCGTGCGGGGACGGGACATGGGAACGGCGGTGGCAGAGGCACAAAAGAAAGTAAATGCCGCGATCCATCTTCCTGAAGGATATTCTTTGAAATGGACGGGAGATTTTTGAGAACCAGCAACGGGCGTCCAAGCGTTTGGCCCAGGTGGTTCCTGTGAGTATCGCTATTATCTTTGTCATTCTGTTTGTACTTTTTTCGAATGCCAGAGATGCAGGACTGGTGCTGCTGAATGTACCTTTGCAGCCGTGGGAGGTATTGCCGCATTGTTGCTGACGGGATTTAATTTCTCAATTTCTGCGGGGATCGGTTTCATTGCTTTATTCGGTATCTGTATTCAGAATGGGGTGATTATGATTTCGGATATCAAGCATAATCTGCATACACGGCTATCCTTGCCGGATGCGGTGAAAACAGGAATGCGCTCGCGTATCCGTTCCATTGTAATGACGGCGGCCATGGCGGCTATCGGGTTGATGCCTGCTGCCATGAGTCATGGCATAGGTTCCGAATCACAGCGCCCGCTAGCTATTGTTATTATTGGCGGTTTGATAGGAGCCACTTTTTTTTGCCTTGTTCGTATTTCCGCTGATTGTGGAGTGGGTTTATAGCAAGATGTTGTATGATAAAGAAGGTAATCTGCTGCAAAGAAAATTATAATGATGTATATTTGCAACCGACAGAAAACAGATTTGTTTATGGCAAAAATAATATTGGTAGAGGATGAGATAAATATTGCCTCGTTCATTGAAAGAGGGCTTCGTGAGTTCGGTCACGAGGTCTCTGTGGTGTACGATGGTAATGCGGGATGGGAACTGCTTCAGAATGAGTCTTTTTGATTTGTTGATATTGGATATCATTATGCCGGGTATGAACGGATTGGAACTGTGCCGCATGTACTCTAAGCAGCGTTTCGGCTATCACTCTCCTGTTGTTATGCTGACGGCGCTTGGAACTACAGACGATATTGTGAAAGGACTGGATGCCGGGGCGGATGATTATCTGGTAAAACCGTTTAGCTTTCAGGAAACTCGAGGCGCGTATCAAGGCTTTGCTCCGCCGGAGTAAGGAGGTTCCTGTACAGCAATTGGTTTGTGGGGATTTGATTTTTTGGACTGTACGTTGCGGCGTGCTCGCCGGGGAAACATGGATATTGATCTTACGGTAAAGGAATATCGGTTATTAGAGTATTTTTTGTTGCATCAAAGGGCGGTGCTTTCCCGGCTTACGCTATTACGTGATGTGTGGGATAAGAATTTTGACACCAATACGAATGTAGTGGATGTATATGTGAATTATTTGCGCGCCAAAATAGATAAAGGTTTTGAGGACAAGTTGATACATACCGTGGTGGGTGTGGGCTATATGATGACTGATTGAAAAGTATCTTTTAGGATATAGAGAAACTTAAAAGAAAGGATAGACATGAAGATTGACCTAAAATAGCTTTGTTTTATTCCCTCATTACGATGTGTGCCATTATCATGGTGATGAGCGTGTTCTATTTGTTCAGCTCTCGCTATATCAACCGTCTGTATGAGTCTTATTTGCGGGAGAAGGCATTTATCACTGCTCAGAAATATTGGGAAAAGATGAAGTTGACGAACAGAGCTATCGGTTAATCCAGCAGAAATATGATGAGCTGCTGCCGCAAGCAAGGGAAGTATTATTGAATATGGACACGTTGGCACACGTCAAGGACACGTTGGGAAAATATCTCAATGCCAGTCAGCAGGAAAGACTTTTTTCATGGTGACGGTACTCCGGTGACTTTTAAATATAAGAAAGAATTGGGTGCGGCTCTCTATTATCCGGATAATGAAGGATATTTTATTGTCTTTGTCTTCTCTGAAAACACTTATGGCAAGGAGATACAGGAGCATATTTTGCTACTTTCGGTTACTCTCGTTGTCATCAGTTCTATTTTTATTTTTTTTATCGGGCGTGTTTATTCTAACCGGATTCTTACTCCCCTGCAACATATCTTGAAAGAATTGAAGCGTATCCGCGCCAATAACCTGAATGTACGTCTGAGAAGCTATGGGAACAAGGATGAGCTGGATCAGCTGATTGTGTCACTGAATGGGATGCTGGATCGTATTGACACAGCGTTTAAATCCGAGAAATCATTTGTCAGCAACGCTTCCCATGAATTGAACAACCCGCTTACTGCTATTCAGGGGAGTGCGAAATAGCCCTTCTGAAAGAGCGTAGCACTTCGGAATATATGGATTCTTTGGAACGTATCTCGGTAGAGAGCAAACGTATTTCTCTGCTGATAAAGTCTTTGCTGTTTTTATCCCGTCAGGATAAGGATATTCTAGCAAATACGGTAGAGGATGTTTGCCTGCCTCGGATGCTGAGGGAGCAGTATCTTAGGCCGTCCTCGTATTCGTCTGTCTTCCACACTTAGGGAGGAGAATGACTTTATTGTCCGTGCCAATCCTTATTTATTGGGAATAGCCCTTCAGAATGTAGTGGATAATGCCTGTAAATATTCGGATAAGGATGTGGAAATCAGCTTGTTCGAAAAGGAGGGCCGGAAAGTGGTGGAAATCAGGGACCAGGGTATTGGTATTCCTCAAGAAGAGGTAGAATTGATTTTTCAATCTTTCTATCGTGCTAGTAATACGTTCTTACAAGGGGCAAGGCATCGGGCTAAGCCTTTCTTTGAAAATTATATCTACTTACGGCGGCCAAATGGGAATCCATTCGGAAGAGGGACATTTTACCACCGTAAGTATAACTTTTCCTCTGTCCCTAGCCGAAGAAAAGATAACAGATAAGAATAGCTGCAATGACCCCTGCCGCATCGGCTAGCAGTCCGCAAAGGAACGGCGTGGCGTGTCCTCACTATTCCTACGCTGCCGAAATATACCGCCAGAATATAAAAGGTAGTGTCTGTGGAGCCTTGGAAGATACAGGACAGTCGGCCTACGAAAGAATCGGGGACCGTATGTAGTCATGGCATCCACCATCAACCCTCGTGCCCCGCTTCCGCTCAAAGGTTTCATCAGCGCCGTAGGGAGCGCTCCTACGAAATCACTGTCGATACCGCATAGCTTTACGGCTCTGTCAATACCGTCAATTAAATAGTCCATCGCACCCGATGCACGGAAGACACCGATGCCTACCAGTATGGCTACCAGGTAAGGAATGATGCGTACGGCAGTGTTGAATCCTTCTTTGGCCCCTTCAACAAAGGAGTCGTAGACATTGACTTTTTTTCTGATCCCTGCTACAATAAAGCCGATGATGATAAGGAATAGGAAAACATTGGCGAAAGTGGTGGAGTAAATATCTATCTGATCTCGTGACAAGGTATTGAAGAAATAAATAATTCCTGCTACCAGCAAACTCATTCCTCCTAAAAAGAGGAGGATAGTGCGGTTAAACAGATTGATTCTCTGATAAATACTTACTGCTACAATGCCTGCCAAAGTGGAGAAGAAGGTTGCCAGCAGGATGGGTACAAATATATCTGTAGGTTGGGTTGCTCCCAGCTGTGCACGATATACCATGATGCTGATAGGAATCAGTGTAAGCCCTGATGTATTCAGTACCAGAAACATGATCATGGGATTGCTGGCAGTATCTTTCTTGGGGTTCAGTTCTTGCAGGCCCTCCATTGCTTTCAGTCCTAAGGGAGTGGCGGCATTATCCAGCCCCAGCATATTGGCCGCCAGGTTCATAAAGATGCTACCTGTCACAGGATGTCCTTTGGGGATATCGGGAAAAAGTTTACTGAACAGAGGTCCCAGCAATCGGGAAAACAGAGCGATGACTCCGCCTTGCTCGCCTATTCTCATGATACCCAGCCAAAGAGAAAGGACACCGGTCAGTCCCAATGAAATCTCAAAAGCGGTTTTGGAGGAATTGAAAGTAGAGTTGATAATTTCGGGAAACACTTGTGTGTCGCCAAGGAAAACGAGTCGCATCAACGCTACTACGAAGGCTATCAGAAAAAAGGCTATCCAAATGTAGTTCAGAACCATATCGCTAGTTTTATTAGTAATAACTCGGACAAAAGTAGTCAATTTATTCGTTTTTGAATTAGAAAAGATTCAATTCTCTTATTTTTATTTCCAATCTTTGTTTGAACACGATAGCAAAATAGTATGAAATGATTTTAAGAGCAAACTACTCTCTCATTTGATTATTTCGATGAACGGGACGAGAAGGAAGCGTTTAAGCGATTCTCGCGAGTTTGAAGAATATCAAAAAGAGTAAAAAAAAGACGTTTGGTAGTTTGCTATTTGTCGGGTATATAAAGAAAAATGTTTTTTATGGATTTAAATATGCTTTGAAATGGATACTAATGAGATGTAAAATAACTCTTGAAATAAGTCTGTTCTAGAAGAAACGGATAATATAAGAATCGAAATAGTTAGGAAAAAGAGTTTTGTTGATCGGATCTGATAATAAAAGGTTATATTTGTGCAAATATGCAGTGTGAATTCTGTAGTAGAAGGAAGGCATTGACGTAATAACAATATGATGAAAAATAAAGATTAGTTCAAGCAGTTTGAAAGTATCGTTTGTGATTATCATGGAGTAGAGTGTTGGAGTGCACGCGAGTTGTATTCCTTATTGGGTTATACCCAGTGGAGAAACTTTTTGAGGCTATCATCAATTTGCTGATGACGTCAGCAAAATGATCTAAAAGGTGCAGAAAAGAATAGATGATATCTATTTTACCCGTTATGCCTGTTATTTGACTGCTCAAAACGGTGATGCGCGTAAACCGGCTATAGCTTTTGCTCAAAACTACTTTGCTGTTCAGACAAGGCGTGCATGGTGGAACAACGTCTGTTGTTATGAGCGGGTTCAAGCACGGATTTTGACCCGTGTTTTTATGCCTGTTATTTGATAAAGCCTTGTTTGCTCAAAACGGTGATGGTCGCGCTAAGGCAAAAAACCGGCTACAACAAAAAAAGCTTTTTGCTCAATTGAAAAAAAAACTACTATGATGGTTCGGAATATGATGGGGTAAGCCGAGGAATCTATCCGGAACAATTGCCTGCAGGCGAAGATTTAAAGAAAGTGGAACGCCGTTTGAAATCAGAAGAAAAGAAAATAACTAAGAAATAATGAAGGAACCGCTTGAGGAGAAACTATAAATGAGCTGAAACGGTTTGCTCACTTTCACATGCTTCAGTAAATAATTCTTGTGATGTCTGGTTAGGCAAAATAGAGCTTTTAGCCATATACTCTTTATTATTGGCATAGATAAAGAGTACGCTTCCCCCTTTTATCGTATTGATAATAGGTTTGGTCAGTGCCTGTGGCAAAGCCGGACAACCGAAGCTTCGTCCCAGTCTGCCTGATTTGCAAACGGATGGATTGGCGTATGCGGCGCCATGAACTACGATGGCACGTTCACGGGCCCGGTCATTGATTCCTTTTTCCAGCCCGTCCAATAAAAGGGAGTATCCGTTTCTGCCTTGATAAGTGTTTCCGGTAAGATAGAAGCCGAGGGAACTTTTATAAGAGCCGACTTCGTTGGAGAAAGAGGTAGCATAGTTCTCGCCGCTGTTTTTTCCCATGAGAGACCACTGATGAGTATAGCATCTTTTTCTGTTCCATGTCAAAGACAAACAAACGTTTTTCGGTAGAGGATTTGGTGAAATCAATCAATGTCAGTATGGATTTGCTTTTTTTGTTTAATCAAGTTGTATCCTGCCACAGCCTGTCGGAATGCCAGGAAATTGACCACCCCTCCCAATTGCATATCTTCGAATAATTGTTCGCCGTCCATTTTTTGAGGTGCAGGGACAGATGTAGCAACTTTCTTTTCGGGTGTAGCCGTCCGGGTCGATACATTGCTCGACGGAAAGAGGAATAGGAACAGGAGTAAAAAAGCTTTTTGCATACGTATGGAAAAACTGGATAACGGGTGCAAAGTTACGCACATTTCTATTCCAAAACAAATATAATCGTCTCATTAACAGGTGCCCATTCGAAAATAAACTTGGCATGAGAGGTGGCATTTCTTACACACATATGTGAGCGGGGGATGGTACCCAACGTATAACTGTATTCTATGATCCCTGTTGCCGGTGCATTGGTGGGTACTCCGTGAATATAACCACCATTATTGAAACGGCTGGCGTAAGGTGCAAAACCACCGGTGGCGGCAGAACCGTCTTTTAGAAAAATCATCTTGGTCTTTTTCTCTTGCAGAACGAACATACCCAATGGAGTTTCTTGGGCGTATGGAGGACGATGTTGTCCTGTTGTAGCAGGATTCATGCTACGTATCAGCCAGCAGCCCTTTTCTTTCCGTTCCAAAGTAGTTATATTCTGATTATGGCGGTCTATAAAAATAGCTTTGTTGAACACTACGCTGTCGGGAATCAGTTTTATATATTTTGTCGGAGCATACCATTCGCCACCTATAAAGACAGGTTCTACTTTGGTAAATTTTCCTTCCTCACCTAGGTGACGGGTAAGAAGTCCATCTAGTCCGTAGCGTTCGGCAGTAAGGGTGTCATCTGTTAGGAAAAGAGGAATTCCCTGATAGCGTTCCACTCCCAATGTGTCGGCTATCCGTTTGTATGCATCCCTTTTAAAACTTTTCACTAAAGGCGCTTCTCCGTTCCGGTTTTTATAATTCTGTAAGATGCACCATTGTGTCGGCTTTTTCGAATATTCTCCAACAATGCTAGCCGCTCCTTTATTTTCTCCCATTGGAAATGGCGGGTGGTGTCTTTATAAGGATAGGTATCCTTCAAAGTATGTTTATCATACAGCAGTTCCTTGTCAAGCCTGATGTCTTCGGGTTTGATATCTTTTTCTACAATTTCGGCAATGGCTTCTGTCACAGTATTGTGTACCTCTGTTATCACTTCCTTAATTTCACTATTTGCTTTCGAGGTACATGAGCAGATTGTACAGAAACCGGTCAATAAATATATGAATTCTATTCTTTTCATCATAGACACAGGTTTATGGCTTTCTTCTACAAATATAATTCTTTAAAAGGAATAAACATGCGTTTTTGTTTTTAAATGCAGTGAAAAATTCCTGTTTCTTTGAACAATCTCCCCTATTGCAGACCTTATAAAAGGACCGCTGGGAATAATCGTTTATCTTGGCTTGAGGTTTTTACAGAAAAAAAGAATCAACTTAAAAACAAGTATTATGGTGGAATCAACTAGAGTAAGAAGTAAAAGATTATCCTTTTCAGGTAAGAAGACACTGTCTTCCTTTATGCAAGTGAATATTGCCAGTCTGAGACAATCGGGAAAATTGCGTACCAGTGAGACGTATAGAGCTACACTGAACAGTTTTATGAAATTTATGGATGGCAAGGATGTTCTGTTGAGCAATATGGATGCCGAGTTGATGATGGGGTATGAAACTTATTTAAAGGCGCAGGGAGCAAGTATGAACACCGTTTCTTTTTATATGCGTATTTTGCGTGCAACGTATAATCGTGCAGTAGATAAAGGGGTGATCAGACAGCGTTTTCCTTTTAAGCATGTCTATACGGGAGTGGAAAAAACGGTGAAGCGGGCTATTTCTTTTTAAAGTAATCAGACAACTGAAGGAGATGGATTTAAGTCACTCTCAGTCAATGGAGTTTGCGCGTGATATGTTTATGTTCAGCTTTTATACTCGAGGGATGTCATTTATAGACATGGCTTTTCTTAAAAAAACAGATTTAAATAATGGTATGCTGACTTATAGGAGAAAGAAAACCGGTCAGTTGCTTTCCATCAGATGGGAGAAATGCATGCAGGATATAGTGGATAAATATCCCGGAAACTATTCGACTTATCTTCTTCCTATTATAATTCATATCAGGAAAGATGAAAGATTACAATATAAAAATTCCATCTGCTTGGTGAACAGAAGGCTAAAAGAAATAGGAAAAAGTTAGGGCTTGTTCATCCTCTGACTATGTATGTGGCGCGCCATTCATGGGCCAGTGTTGCTAGAGGCAAACATATTCCTCTTTCTGTGATAAGTGAAGGGATGGGACATGATTCGGAAAAAACGACTTTGATTTATCTGGCAGCATTGGATACCACCGTGATAGACAAAGCGAATATGGTGGTGCTGAGGGAATTCTTGTGATAATAGGGTAAAGATATTGTTTCTTGTCAAAAAGAGGATATCATATCACAAGGTATCCTCCATTTGATGGGATCAGTGTGTCTAGTATTTTTTTATAAATGTGTGTTTGTTCTCTCTAAAGATGATAGCACTTTCTGATGTGGCTGAGTTGAATATGCTTGTTGCAAGGTCGGCACAGCCTATGATCTCTTTATTGTTATCTTTTGTCAGAAGATACCTTATAGTAAAGGAAAATCGGATTACAGATAGATTCTGAAACAATTGCCATAAACCATTATGCTGTTTTTGTCCACCTATTTGTTATGAAAAAAATATCAGCTTCCAAATATTCAATATTTTTCCGTAATATGACAATTGTCATAGGTTTGTTTTTTATGTGAATTATAGCTGATACAACTATTTTTTAGTAGACAAACTTGAATAAAAGAAAAGGCAAAGTTTACCTAGATTTTATTCTTTGATTTTGGAGATAATCCTCTTATTACAAGAACTTTATAGAAAAAATACTAAGTTAAAATATTGTATATCTCTTATTAAGAGATATATATTTTGTCGCAAAATTTAAGCAAAGTTTTGAGAATTAGAACAATTTAGCGAGGAAATTTAATAATTGATTCAAAAAAAACGTTTTTTGAATACATGATTTAGTCTTTCAAAGTATTCTTGTATGAATGTATTTTGTTGATTTATAATGTGTTATAGGTCTATTGTATATCTCTTAATAAGAGATCTATCGTATAACTGATGACACGCTATATAATAATGTATGGTTGTGAAGATGTTAAAGCGAAGATTAAAAGTAAATAAAAATATGGACTATCTATTCTTGAGACGACACAGACGGACTGCTACTTCGAATAGGCAGAAAAGCCTGCTTCTTAAGGCTGCTGAACGCCAGTGGGAACTACAGTTCGCCAATAAGGGGGCTGAAGGGAGAAAGGTGGATTGTACCCTATATAAATGTATATTGTACAACCTTGAAATAAAGCAAGTTTTTTTTGGATTCGGAGCTTTCTTTGAAAAAGTTTAGCGTTATGATAGACACCAACCAAACTTACCTGTCGAATGTGGTAAACAAGTATTTCAACTGCAATTTGAAGGAGTTGCTGAATACTTACCGTGTGGAATATGCCAAAGAGTTACTCCATGCTGGGAAATGTTCATTAGAAGAACTCCCACAGCGATGTGGCTTTGCCTCTAGAAGTGCTTTTTATGCCTCTTTTAGTAAAATAGTCGGAATGTCTCCTTTGCGCTTTCTAGCTCGAGAACAGAATAATTCGCTCTTAGAATCAATGATTTATGTATAATCAATTTTAGTTTTTTAAATTTATAAATTTAAAGTTTTTCTATTATGAACAAAAAGTTTTTAAGTGCAATCCTGTTCGGTGCCTTAATGGTGACCTCGACAGGAACATTTGTATCTTGTAAGGACTATGATGATGACATCGACAGCTTGAACGAGAAAGTGGACAAGCTGACTAAAGATTTGTCTGAATTACAGGCCGCAGCTGGAAAATATGTCACAGCTGTCAAGTATGATGCGGCAACAGGTAAGTTGACTGTTACCGGCGGTAACGGTGAAACTTTCCAACTTCCGATGCCTGCTGAACTTCCCACTTACTCTTTGAAAGTTGTAGATGGTAAGATACAGTTGTTAGATGGTGACAAGGTCGTTTCTGAAGCACCCCTGCCTACAACTGATGTTCCTGCGACATTTGATCCTACTTTGTTGAAGTGGAACAATGGCTATCTGTATTATGGAGATGTAAAAATCTCAGGTGTAGAGAAACCTCAAAGCGTTGGTTCTATTACAGAAGTGAAAGATGAAGAAACTGGTGAGGTGATTGGTTATGTCATTGAACTAGATGGCAAATCTGCTACATTCTCTGTCGTAACTGATTTGAAAGCTTTGGTATTTGAACCGGAACTGTACTATCAGGGTATTGAAGCAATTGCTGTAAAATCATTTGTTTACAAGGCTTTGACTGCTACAGATGTAAATGCAGATGCTGATAATAAAGGATGATGCTCCTGTAAAAGAAACTGCTAACAACTGAGGTCACTCCTGAATTATCTGCTACATACCACATGAACCCATCTACAGCTGATGTTCGTAATTTGGTTAAAGAAGATTTGAAATTCTTGGCTTACGATAAAGAATATGCTCGTGCTGCCGATGGAGTGGTAGTTCCTGAGATTTCTAAGGTTGAACCTAAAAATGGTGAGTTGACTGTTTGGTCTAAGTTGACTGAAGGAACTATTAAAGATATTGCGAATGACAACAAAGTAACAGTTTTGGCTTTACAGGCCAATTATTTGAATGGTGATAACAAACGCTCGGTTATCACTTCTGATTATGCTGCAGTTAAGGCTGTTAAGATTACAGATTTAGTTTTGAATAATGCAAAAAGTTGCCGGTGAAAATCATTTGGCTGTTAAAGCTGCCGATGCTATCCAAAAATGCTCCTGAAGTAAAAAGTAGCTTGGGATGAAACAGTTGATTTGGCAGAATATGTTCAGACTCATTATGGTGCAGGTGATGCTCATACTAAGTGGGATGAAAATGCAGCGTCTGGTACAGTAGAAAAAGCCGGCTTCAGCTATTCTTATGAATTGGTAGGTTATATTGATGGTAGTAACAAAACTTCTCAAAGTGCACATGCCGCATTGAAAGGCTCTGTTTTGAGACCTCAATTACCGAAAGATGGTAAAGCTGCTGAATGGGGAGCTACAGAACAAAATCAAGCTACTGTAGGGCGTATGCCGTTGGTTCGTGTATTCTTGAATGATAATAATTCTAAGAAGAAAGTAGCTGTAGGTTACTTGAAGGTAGAAATTACAGGTGCTCCTGCTGAAGACCGTATTACTGCGACAACAGAATATACATTCAATGAAGAATTTACATTGAGCTGTAGAACAGAGGATTGGGTTCAGGAGGTAACTTGGTTCCAGATTGAAGAACAAATTTTGGCTCAGCTGAATATCTCTAAGGAAGATTTCGAAAGAAGTTATATCTATGACGGACCGATGATTCAATATAGTGAAGCAACTTTGGATGCTATGCCTCTGACTAAACTGTCTACTAAGGTTGAACAAACTGAGGCTGATGTTGAAGGTACAATGACTGAAGTTTTGCAATGGACTATTCCTGCAAACTATGCTTATGAATATTTCAGTGCAAATGCTTCAATGAAGGCTATTGTTCGTTACACTAAACAAAAAATAAGGATATTCAAGGTGTTGTCATTTCTAATGATTATGTATATGTAACATTGACTTGGGCCCCTAATCCTCGTAATGTAAACCCGACTGGTACACTTGCCGATGCTGATAAGACTAAGCAATACTGGTTTGCTGGTAACTCTAACGAAGGAGGTTCTGGCTATGATGAAATCCATGTAAACACTGAAGTTCCTGCTGCAACAGGTCATGATATCATGCGCTTTAATAAATTCATTTTGGATACCTTTAATGGTCATGATGTTACAATTTCTGAAATTCCGGCTGTATATACAGACTTTGCAGATACTAAACTGACTAAGACTTTCAGGTTTGTTGATCCGAAGGGAGCAAAACTGACCGGTGTATCAAAACTGTTTATACAATGAGTGTAAATGCAGATCGTACCCAACTGCTGGCTAGTAGTGAGGCTGTCGCAAATACAGTAGTTGCTACTATTAAAGATGCAGCAAATAATGATGGAGAAGATCTAATCCAATTGGAAGATAATTCTGTCGCTAAAGATTTGCTGAATGCAGCAGGTCGTGATGATTTAGCTAATAACTTGACTGCTAGACTGTCTGTAGAAACATTGAATGGATGTGGTAAGTCATTGAATGAAGTGACAAACAATGAATTCGATGTGAAGTTCTTGCGTCCTATCACTGTAAAAGCCGATAAGATGGATAACTTTAAGGATGGTGTAGATGTTGGTGCTGAAGGCTCTGTTATTGATGTTAAATTAGCATTCACTGATTGGAGAAACTATGCATTTGTTACTACTCCTATCAACTACTATACATATTATGGTGTGAAGTCAATCACCCATTGACACAGATAAAGCTCAGACAACTGTTAATGGTAAATACGAGCCTATACCAGCAGGTATGAAAGTTGAATATAGCGGTGTTGAAGATATCTCAGCAGGTAAATTCGGTAAGCTGACTTACATCAATAACAAGGCAGAAGTCGGTGAATTTGACATTAAACTTCCTGTTGCAGTAGAATACGCATGGGGTACAGTAGAATTTGACATTGTATGCCACGTAGCAAAGACCGTAAAATAAACTGAGTGAGTAACTCTATTTATAATAAACTTGAAGAAAAAGAGTGCTTTCGGGCACTTCTTTTTTTCTATTTATAATATTGAGAACGTATGAGAAAAATTAATTTGTTGATAGTAGGTCTAATTGCAGCATTCATTGTTTCGTGCAATCAATCTGGTAAAAAAAACAGAAACGGATTCCCAGGCAACCGTAAAACATCTTATGGTTTTGAGTCAGAAAGATACGATACAGGTGTTAGATCTCACTAACCAGTTTATGACTGCCGTAAAGGAGCAACGATATGCTGATGCAGC